>ENA-OQCB01000045-OQCB01000045.1-human-gut-metagenome-genome-assembly--contig:-NODE-45-length-52890-cov-6.345033_pt1 | contig 52890 bp, 48 predicted proteins | sample MGYA00242493_ERZ504568 | MGnify/ENA primary metagenome ERZ504568 (study PRJEB26092, sample SAMD00036229) | human gut metagenome | host: Homo sapiens | study: EMG produced TPA metagenomics assembly of...
GCGGTGTTTTTCATGTCGTTTATGACCGTATAAGTGATTATGCACTTCTATATTATTCAATGCGATACCTCTATTCCTATGGAACGTATTGAAGGATATGGTGGTTTTCTAAGTGCATTTGAAATTATTAAAAAGAAACTGGAAGAGTTGAGCCAAGATGAATAAGTAGAATCTATTCCCTGTATCATCATTTCGGTAGATTGGAGCAGTACTTATTTCCTGCTTGTCGAAATAACGGTAACACTTATCATAAACAAGTGGCGAACTGCTTCACCGAGATTCAGGGCGTGATTACTCTGTATCAGGCTTTGGACGGTGGCAGAATGTAAGGAAATGTATGTGAAGTGTGAAGGTGTGCTGGAGAGTAATCGAAGGCGTACCTTTCTTATTTGATATTCTTCTGTCTTTTCAATCACCGCTTGTTATGACTTGTTCCGTAAAGGTTTACTGTTAAAGTTATGTATTTTTGACTTGAAATATCCCCTGATTTATCCTTTTTTTCTGATATTTGCAACCGCTCATTCGGAGATTATAAATAAATGATATGAAAGAACAAAGTAACATGGACAAAGCAGCAAACGTGCCGTCATTATTTAGTGATATTCAACTGCGGAAAAGATATATGTGTTCATTAACCATGATATTACTGATGATTGGGATTGCCGAACTTTTGCACGAAAAAGAAATTATTTTCCCTGAAATGGCGGCTCTCACTATTGGCATGTGGATAGTGGATAAACGGGTATGGAAAATAAAATATTGGCAGATGTTGCTATTGATGACTTTAGGAGCCTGTGCCGGAGTATTGATAGTGCTTTATTCTCCTTTCCCTTTAGTCGTGAATATTGCCTTTGCCTTTTCATGTGCGGCTATCGGACTGTTACTTACCCGTGCTTCATTGTTTCCATTGATTTCTGCCTGTGTGCTTCCGGTATTATTGAGAACGGAAAGTTGGATTTACCCGCTGTCTGTCTTTGTAATGACACTGATTATCATTGCCGCCCAACGTTGGATGCATCATCTCGGTATGCGTAAACCAATCACGTATGAGGCTGTGGAACGTCGTTGGACAGAGGATAGTCTCCGTTGGTTGTGCCTGATGATTAGTGTATTTGCGGTAGCTTGTCTGGCAGTATATACTTCTAACTTTTACTTCATTATCCCGCCGTTGATAGTGGCATACGTCGAGTTTGTCAATTCAAAAGCAGGATTCAGAAATCGTCCTGTACTCACGGTATTGCTCCTCTTTGTCGGTTCGTTGATAGGAACTGTTTTTCAATTAATCGGTTATTATTATTGGGGATTGCCGGAGATAGTGGTCGCTCTTGTTTCTTTCATCGTCTTGTTTACCTTGTTTGAATGGTTGGGCAAGTTCTTTGCCCCGGTTGGAGCAATGGTGCTTATACCGATGTTGCTTCCGGAAGAAGCATTGTTCTGGCTACCTTTTCAGGTGTTTGTAGGTGCTACTTTGTTTATTGCCATGGGAATGGTGTTCTTTCAACAGTGCTATAAATGGTCGCGTGCACAGTTGGTTTATTGCCTGATTCCTCATTATTTGTTGAGCCGTTTAAATCGAAACAGGAGATAAGGTTTTTCTCAAAGTATTCTCACTATGATGAGAAAAAATTCTCATCATAGTGAGAACTTTTTCTCATAGTAATAAGTATTTTTTCTCATAAGGGTGAGAATACTTCCTTGTCAGAGCATACTGGAACGGCATATTTTATTGCAATTTATTGTAAGGATAATAAAAAGAGACTGAACTCAAAACGGAATTGAGCCAGTCTCTTCTTTATGATGTAATACTGTAATAATCAGTTTTTATGCATTCAGCGCCTGTTCGATATCTGCGATAATATCATCCGCATTTTCGATACCTACCGACAGACGAATCAAGTCCGGGCGTACCCCTGCTTCCATAAGCTGTTCGTCCGACAACTGGCGGTGAGTATGGCTTGCCGGGTGAAGCACACAGCTACGTGCATCTGCTACGTGAGTGACGATAGCTATGAATTCCAGTGAATCCATAAACTTGATAGATACGTCACGTCCGCCTTTCAGACCGAAGGAGATAACTCCGCAAGAACCGTTCGGCATATATTTCTGTGCTAAAGCGTAATATTTATTATCCGGCAGTCCGCAGTAGTTTACCCAAGCTACTTTCTCGTTCTTGGACAGATATTCGGCGACTTTCTGTGCGTTGCCGCAATGTTGAGGCATGCGTAAGTGAAGCGTTTCAAGTCCCAGGTTCAGTAAGAATGCGTTTTGGGGGCTTTGGATGCTGCCGAGGTCACGCATTAACTGTGCAGTGGCTTTAGTGATATAAGCACCTTTGCCGAAAGCTTTTGTGTAAGTCAGCCCGTGATAAGATTCGTCCGGCGTGCAAAGTCCGGGGAATTTATCGGCATGAGCATCCCAGTCGAAGTTACCGCTATCTACGATACAACCGCCTACGCTGGTAGCGTGTCCGTCCATATATTTGGTAGTGGAGTGAACAACGATATCTGCTCCCCATTCGAACGGGCGGCAGTTAATCGGAGTCGGGAAAGTATTGTCAACAATCAAAGGGACACCGTGGCTGTGCGCGATACGGGCAAACTTCTCAATATCCAGCACTTCGAGGGAAGGATTGGAAATTGTTTCACCGAACAATGCTTTCGTATTCGGACGGAAAGCTGCGGAAATTTCTTCTTCGCCGGCATCCGGATTGACGAAAGTAACCTCAATACCGAGTTTTTTCATTGTCACTCCGAACAGGTTGAAAGTACCACCATAGATAGCGGAAGAACAAACGAAATGGTCACCTGCCTGGCAAATATTGAAGATAGCGTAGAAGTTGGCAGCCTGACCGCTGGAAGTCAGCATGGCGGCCACACCACCTTCGAGGGCGGCAATCTTAGCGGCCACAGCGTCATTCGTCGGGTTCTGCAGGCGGGTATAGAAATAACCGCTGTCTTCCAAATCGAAAAGACGTGCCATTTGCTCGCTGGTATCGTATTTGAAAGTTGTACTTTGATAGATGGGCAATACGCGTGGTTCGCCCTTTTTAGGCGTCCACCCTGCCTGTACGCACAGGGTTTCGGGCTTGAATTGTTTTGCCATAATGTTATCGGGTTTTAATGATTTATTTCAAAAAATGTTTTAATGGCGCAAAAGTAGGGAAAATAATTGTATTTTTGCCCTGTTTATGAGTGAAATGATACTCACGTGAAGGAGATAATTGTGTAGATATGAAAAATAAACTCTATATTCTTTTATTCTTAATTTTTCTTTTCTCGGGTACGGCACTTTGGGCGCAGCAGAGGGCTACTCCGAAGTCGGGAGAAGGCATCTCGTCTTTTCTGTTGAGGCACAACCGTTCTCCGAAGAAGTACTACGATGACTTTATCGAACTGAACAAGAAGAAACTGGGAAAGAATAATGTGCTGAAAGTGGGCGTGACTTATGTCATTCCGCCGGTAAAGAAATCATCGGGAACTTCTGCCGGGAATACAGAGGCTAAAAATACAACAGCTAAAGGTACAGGAACCCAGCAGAGATCTTCCAAAGCTAAAACGACTAAAATAGGAACCACTATCAAAGAACCTTTGTTCGGAAAGGAACTGGCAAATGTCAAAGTCACTTCCAACCGCCTTGCAGGTGCTTGCTTTTATGTCGTCAGCGGACATGGCGGACCCGATCCCGGAGCTATCGGACGGGTAGGGAAGCACGAACTTCACGAAGACGAATATGCTTACGACATCGCTCTTCGCCTGGCACGTAACCTGATGCAGGAAGGGGCGGAAGTTCATATCATCATTCAAGATGCCAAAGACGGTATTCGAGACGATTCGTACCTGTCGAACAGCAAACGGGAGACTTGCATGGGCGATGTGATCCCGTTGAATCAGGTACAACGTCTTCAGCAACGTTGTAACAAGATAAATGCCCTTTACCAGAAAGACCGTAAGAATTATTCCTACTGCCGGGCAATCTTCATCCATGTAGACAGCCGTAGCAAGGGAAAGCAGACTGATGTTTTTTTCTATCATTCAAACAAAAAAGCGGTTAGCAAGCGCTTGGCGAATAATATGAAAGACACATTCGAATCAAAGTACGGAAAGCACCAGCCGAACCGGGGATTCTCCGGAACAGTGAGCGGACGCAATTTGTATGTGCTTTCGCATACTACTCCCGCTTCTGTTTTCGTGGAGCTGGGCAATATCCAAAATTCTTTTGACCAGCGCCGTCTGGTGATAAATTCCAATCGTCAAGCATTGGCAAAATGGCTAATGGAGGGCTTTCTGAAAGATTATAAAGAGAAAAAATAAATATAAAACATCTTTTTCGTGAACAAAACCGAAATAGGAATGTTTTATATATGCAAATCGCCTGATGACTACTTGTAGGTATGCGAGTATATATGAGTCGGTGAATATGCCTCCTCGGCATAACAGGTAGATTGCATAGTAGTTTTGTCGTGTTTTATTTTGTGTTTGTGTTGTGACGGTGCTGCGATGTGAATCGGGGTACCGTTTTTATGTATGTGACAGAAAGAAATTTTTGAAACAAGTAAATGGCTGCATTAAAAAAAGAATAAGCACGAAACCATAATTTATTCCGGCTTCGTGCTCACTCTTTACTTATATACTGCAATCAGGTAGTACTATTTCCATTCGCTGTGCTGTTCCAACATCGGGTTTGTATCAATCTCACTTTGCGGGATAGGCCATACTAAATCTTGTGCTCCACGTAGATTATTGCGTTCGACTGCTCCGAAGCCATAGAATGACTTGTCTTCCTGCATACGTTTCTGAGCATTCTCAAAATCTTTCCAGCGATAAAGGTCGGCAAAGCGTAAATCTTCGAAGGCCAGTTCCACACGGCGCTCATGGCGTACAATGGCGCGTAGTTCATCTTGTTCCAGATTAGTTCCTTCTACCTCTTCTACAGCAGGCATACCTACGCGGTCGCGGACTTCATTGATATACTTGGTAATTTCCGCTTGGGAGTAACCGCCTTTTTCAATCATAGCTTCAGAGAGTGACAATAGTACCTCTGCATAGCGGATGACATAGAAATCTAAGCTACCGTCATATTCGTTTGCCGTATTTTCGGGAGTAAACCATTTACGGATACAGCATGTGGAGCTGGCAGGTAAGTTGTTAGTGTACAACTTTCCGTTCCATTCCATTCCCGGAAGCATCAATGTTGCCTTCATACGAGGGTCGCGGTTCTCATAACGTCCCATATCCGGATTCTCTTTTGTATGAGCTCCTTTGTCAAGGCTACCCTTAAATAAAGGAGACTTGTCAATAGGTAATCCATCCGTGCAATAAAAATCATCGCATAAATTCATTGATCCTTCGATGGCATTCATCGGAGCAGACCAGCAAACTCCAAAGCAATTACCTTCACCCAGTCCCGGGCCTTTGTAGTGAACACTCAGTAATACTTCACCAGCTGTTTCATTGGCTTCCTTGAATAAGTCTGCAAAGTTAGCTGCCGGGTCGCTGCCGTCTCCCGATTTGAAAAGTTGTATTTTACCAACAACGTTTTTGTAGGCATTTATAGCCTCGTCCCAATGCTGGTTGAAAAGGGCTATCCGTCCCATAATAGCGTAGGCTGCTTCTTGAGTCAGACGTCCTGTCTGTGCTTTTCCTATCACGGGGATCTTAGGGATCCATATTTTCAGATCTTCCAACAAAGAAGAGATAATCTGGCTGCGCTCCGTTTTGGGTGCTTGGGCTTCTGACAGAGTGAGAGGTTTTGTCAGATAGGGTACATCGCGGAAAACAGAAGTCAGATTGCAATACATCAGGGCGCGCAATGCTATTGCTTCAGCTTTGTATGCTTCTATTTTTTCTTGTTCCATTGGTATGCGTTCTACGTTTTCCACTAACATATTGCATCGCTTGATAACTTCATAATTGGCGTTCCAGTACATTGAAAAACATTCATCGGTGGTAGCCGAGGTACATTGTGAAATGGAACTACCTAGCATCCAGTTACCCCATGTGTGGTCACCATTGTCTGTGCTGGTTTCGCGTCCCAGAAATCCGAATTTCCAGCCGTCAATGTTGTCGTCATATAAGTTTTGGCTTTGCATGGCGTCGTAGCAAGCGGTCAGTGCCATCAATGCATCCGATTCGGTTTGCCAATAGGTCGTTTGGGAAGGCTGGTTCGGAGAATCTGTCTGTAGAAAACTGTCCGAACATGCGCTGGCAGATAATAACATTCCGGATAATAGTAAAACTCTGCATATATTTTTTGTATTCTTAATCATAATATTTGTCCTCCTTGTAATTAGAATTGAATGTTTAATCCAAATGAATAAGTACGCATATTGGGATGTACGTCATTTCTTGTATCACCCGATGACTTTTCCGGATCCCAGTTCTTCAACGGTGTGAACGTCAATAGATTACTTCCGGCAAAGTAAACACGGATGCTGGAAATACCAACTTTGGCAAGTTCGGCCTGGCGGAAAGTATAGCCGAATTCCAGATTCTTCAGACGTAGGTAATCTGATTTTTCAAGCCAGAATGAAGAATAAGAATCGTTCATGGTGTTACCTAGTGCAGGCATGGGAGCATTTATGTTGTCAGCCGAATAACGGTTCACCCAACGGCTCGTGAGGTTGCCTCGAATGTCGGTAGAAGTCTCCCAACTGTAACGATAGATACCTCCCACCCCTTGCCAGAAAGTAGACAAATCGAAGTTTTTCCAAGATGCGCCCAGGTTGAAACTATAAGAGTATTTCGGGAATGGATTACCTATAATATCGCGATCTTCAGGAGTAATATTACCGTTGTCATCAAGGTCGGCGTACATGATATCGCCCAATTTGGGAGCCACACCGTTTTGTTTGATAACTTCACCCTTCGAGTTGGTACGTTGCAAGTCGGCTTCCGTACGATAGATGCCTATTGCTTTATATCCGAAATAAGCGCCAATAGGGTTGCCGATACGGTTGATTATATTGCCGTCAATTTTTTTCCTCCAATTCACCCATTTCAAGGATTTCATTCTTTACACGTGACAGGTTGAAACCGGCGTTCCAAGCCCAGTCACCTCTACTGTCGGAGTAATTTACAGTCCATTCCCAACCGCGGTTACGGACTGCACCCACATTCTGATAAGGAGCGGAGAGAGAACCCAGGAAAATGCCGGGCATAGCCAGTTGCATCAAGATATCGGAAGTTTTCTTGTCGAACCATTCAAAGGTGGTTTGTATTCTGTTGTTGAAGAATCCAAGGTCGAGAGCTATGTTTACAGAGCGGGTTGTTTCCCATTTAATGTTTTCATTGGGGACGGATGTCTGTACCATACCTGCCTGCTTGTCTGCACCTTGGTCGAAGAAGTAATTTCCGCTTGCACCCAAAGTAGCTGCATAAGCGTAGTTACCAATTTCCTGATTACCTAATTTCCCCCATGACAGACGTAACTTTCCGAGAGAGAAGTTTCTGTAGTCTTTCATAAACCCTTCGTTCGAGAATACCCATCCTGCAGACAATGAAGGGAATGTGGCATAACGATTGGCTTTGGGCATACGTGAGGACCCGTCATGACGAATATTGAATTCGAATAAATACCGGTCATCATAACTGTAGTTTACACGGCCGAAGAATGATTGGAGCTTATATTCTTCTGATTCCCCCGTTGCTCCCGGATTGATTGTACCTCCTTTGAGCTCATAAATATTCTCGGTTGGGAAACCCTGTATGGATGCTGTTGTTTTGTAGAAACGTGAACCGATGACCGAATGCCCCAACAGTACATTGATATTGTGTTTGTCGAATTGCTTGTTATAAGTCAGCAAGTTTTCATTTGTCCATGTTGCGTTGCGGTACCAATAATCCTCTTCCTTATTAGTCTCTCCTGCTGCCTTTACAATGTTTCCGTCTGCATCATAGCGGGCAGGAGATTTGGGAGTGTAAGACTTAGTCGCATTCAGGTCGAAAGCATAAGCAAGACTTGTTTGGAACTTCAATCCTTCCCATAGTTCAATACCGGCAAACGCCTTACCGTTGAAACGCCAATATTCGTTGCTGCGATGTCCTAAGGACATCAACTCTACAGGGTTTTTCACCATTTCGGCGCTCATTGACGAACCGTCTACATAGCCATAATGTCCGTTGGAGTACATCACCGGTACGGTGGGGCGAGTGAACCAAGATACGAAACGCATGATACCGCCTTCGCCCGAAGGAGCAACAGCGGGAGCCGTCACGTTGTTTTTGTTACCGGACAAGTTCAGCCCGAATGTGAAACGTTTGTAGCGGGTGTCAAGGTTTGAACGAAAAGAGAAACGCTCTACACCTGTTTTTACCATGATACCATCTTGGTTTGAATAAGCTACCGAGGCCATGAAGTGCGTATTTTCGCTACCACCTGATACGGACAAATGATGCTGGTGCATACTGGCATTGCGCAATACGGCGTCCAACCAATTGGTGTTTGCATAATGATCGGGATCCGAACCATCTTTCAGTTTTTGTAGAGCTTCCGGTGAGAAAGTGTCAGGGTTCACTTCGTTTTTCATAAGAGCCCAGTTATAACTGTCTACATAGTCGGGAACGATACCCGGAGTCTGTAATGTATAGCTTCCCGAGTAGGATACTTTCACTCTACTTGAGGCCTGTCCTCGTTTGGTAGTAATTAAGATAACGCCATTGGCGGCACGTACACCATAGATAGCTGCAGATGCTGCGTCTTTCAATACAGAGATATTGTCGATATCCGCAGAGGGGATTTCGGAAATTTGTGAAAGACTGCCTTCCACGCCGTCAATCAATACCATCGGGTTGTTGTTACCAAAAGTACCGATACCACGGATTCTTATTTCCGGATTGTCATTACCGGCCTGTGCACCGTTTTGAGTCAGTACCAGACCCGGAAGACGACCTTGCAACAAAGTAGCTGTATTGGCTACCGGGATGTCCTGGATATCCTTGGATGACACAGAAGCCACGGAACCTGTTAGATTCACTTTCTTTTGGGTGGCATATCCCACCACGACCACTTCGTCGAGTTTCTTGGAGTCTTCTTCCAAAGTAACCTTAAAATTATTTTTGTTTCCTATTGGGAGGATGACATCCTTATATCCTAAGAAGCTAACGACCAACGTCTGTGAAGGTTGTGCCTTCAACTGAAAAGCACCGTCCATGTCGGTGATAGTTCCTTGTGTCGTACCTTGAATCACTACACTGGCTCCGATAATAGGTTCGCCTGATACATCGTACACTTTACCTGTCACTGTGTTTTCCTGTGCATATACTGCGAAAGAGAGCAGTATAAGAACGCCCGCTAAGAAAATGCGGAAAAAGTTTTGTTTTTGTCCGTTCATAAATTTAAAGTTTAAGCAAGTTAATAAGTTCTTTATTATCTATTTTCTTGTAACTAAGAATACTTTTATCGTTTTATTTCCATTGGTAATGGCGTACCCAGTCTACTTCCATCTCTACGGGTAAGTCGGCCGGATCTACCGTACCGACCCAACTTCCTCCTAACTGCATATCGATTAGCAAATATTGCGGGATATTAAAAGGAAACTGTCCTTCTTGTTCGGTTTCAATTCGAGGATAAACAAAGTTTCGTTTTCCGTTGACATGGAATACAAGACTGTCCGGCCAAAAATCCACTCCATATACATTGAAGTCTTCGGGATTAATGGGAATAGTGTTTCCGTGTTTCGGGTTGTTTTCTATTCCTAGTGTATAGGTATAGTGCGAGTGTACGGTTTGGTAGACAATAGAGTCATGGTTCAGACGTTCCATAATGTCCACTTCTCCTCCCATAGGCCATGAGTATTTGTCTGTTTCATAAGGCAATGTCCATATAGCAGGCCATGCTCCCTTTGCTCCGTGTAGTCTGGCACGTACTTCGATACGTCCTCCGTGGAAAGCACGTTTGTCTTTGGTCCATAATCCTCCGGTCAGGTATTGGGCTGCGTCTGCCTCTGTATTGTCATTGACGATTCCTTTCAAGATTAAAAGGCCGTTACGCATTTCATAACAACGGTCGTCAAAAGACTGGGTGTTTTGCCAATCAGGTTTGCCGCGAGGTATGCGGCTCCATACACTAGTGTCGGGCTCTGCACCGTCAAAGTTGTCTTCCCACACCAATTCCCATTTGGGAGTATGAGTGCAAGCAAATATGCTACATGCTGATAACAATAAAAGTATAACCTTTTTCATACGCTTAAATTTTGGTTCATAGAATTTACTTTAAAAATTAACATTGCAAACGTATTCTATTTCTTTTATAAATGACTCAGGAATCGTATAATTCGAGTCAAATCTTGTCTAAATAGGATGCTTTTGATGATTTTTTTTAGAAAAGGCCTCTCTTTTTTAATGGATAGTTGCTGAAAAAATGAGGTGCAGATTTTTAGTGATGAGAAAAAAATGTATTTTTGCAGAAAAATGAATTTATAATGTACCGTACCTTAATCATAATATTATTTCTGCTGGCAGGGGTAAAACTGCTTTCTTCTGAACACTGCGTTAATTACTCATTCACCCAACTCTCCATAGAGCAAGGACTTTCTCAATCCACTGCCCAATCTATCTTATTGGACCATAAAGGTACTTTATGGATAGGTACCAAAAGCGGATTGAATAGCTATACTCAGGAAGGGATAAAGACTTACCTTCATCACTCGGGAGATCCTCATTCTCTTCCGAGTAACTATATTAATCATTTGACAGAGGATTCTTTAGGGAATTTCTGGATAGCGACTTCAAAGGGACTAGCTCTGTATGATGATGAACAAGACCAGTTTAACACTGTTAATTTCTCCATTATTTATTCATCTGTGGGGGTTGAAGGTGGTATGTGGTTTGGTAGCGAGAATGCCATTCATTGTTATGATTACAAAAGCAAAGAACTAAAAACGATTCATATCGAAAAAGAAGAAGGCAAAGGCATTAATCCGGTGGATTATAGGATTCAGAAAATGCTTTATTTGGAAGATGGCAAGATTCTGATAGGTACCCGGAAGAAAGGAATCTATTTATATGACTGTCGCATCCGGCAATTCACCCTTTTGATTCCAAGCAGTCAGAATCTGTTGACATCGTTATACGTAACAGCAGACCATCACATTTATACCGCTTTTTATGGAGATGGATTTTACTGTTATGACCGGACAGGAAAAATGCTGAAGCATTACACAAAAGAAAATTCCGGGTTGAAAAACAATTATGTGTTGGATATGGCGGAATATAATGGTAATATATGGCTGGCAACAGACGGGAGCGGAATCAATTTATTTACTCCCCGAACCTTTCAGTTTTCGCAATTACAACACATAGTGGGGGACTATTCTTCCTTACCGGTCAATTCCATAACCTTGTTGTACAAGGACATGAAAGATAATTTATGGGCTGGAAGTGTGCGTGGAGGGATATTCAGTATTAAAGAAACGTATATAAAGACTTATAAAGAAGCTATCTTGAACAATACCAACGGCCTTAGCGAGCAATCTGTGATTAGCCTTTATGAAGAAAAGGACGGCAAGGTATGGATTGGAACGGATGGCGGAGGAATTAATCTGTATGATCCGTCTACTGACAAGTTTATCCATTTCCCCTCTACTTATGGTGATAAAGTTGTTTCTATTGCCGAAGTGTCTGAGACTGAGTTAATGGTGTCTTTATATACCAAAGGAATTTTCCTGTTCAATAAGAAAACACATAAATACCGTCCTTTTACTATCGTTGACGAAGAAACTAATAAGAAAGAATGTTTTTACGGTTATCTTCCTCTGGCTAATCAGGTGGCGGACGGTAAGATATACATAATCAGTTGCGGCACTTATGTATACCACACGCATGACCATACATTTTCGAGGATGCAAACTGACCGTGATTATGATTTTTCCAATGATGCACTTTGCCTGTCATACTCCAATGATAGGTTTTCTCTGTTAAAGTGTGCTCACCAGGCCTTTTGGGTCGATCAGAAAAGTGATAGTATCCGGCTGTTGTTTGAGTTGGAGAAAGATGAACTTATTACTTCCATGTCTTACGATAACAATCGTATGATATGGACCAGCACTAACAAAGGACTTGGATTTTTTGATCTGGAAAGTCAAAAGTATCACCGTATCCGTACCAGACTTTTCAATGGTATTTCTTACCTTATTGCTGACGGAAAAGGACGTTTATGGATTTGTGCCCAAAATCATTTATATTCTTATATCATTAAAGAGAATAGATTTATTCTTTGGAACAGTTCGGATGGTTTCCCGCCTAACGAAATTTTGTTTGCGTACCAAAAGCAATCCAATAGGGATTATATTTATTTAGGAGGTTCGGAAGGGTTAGTTAAAATTAATACGGATATTCCTTATACCAAAACTCAAATTCCGGAAATATATCTGTCCGAAATTCTTTTTAATGGTAGCCCTTCTTTGAAGAAGGTAAAGGAAAACACAATAAAAATACCATGGAATTATAATTCTCTTTCTGTTCACTTCCGGATCAAGAACAGAGATGTGTTTCAGAAATACCTATTACAATATATTATTGAAGGCAGAGGTAAGCAGTCTATTGAAACTTATGATCCGGTGTTGAACTTGTCTTCTTTGTCGGCAGGCAATTATTCAATATGGGTTTCGTGTAATACAAAGAATGGAAACCGAACTCCGTCTAAACAATTGATACATATTATCGTCACTCCTCCTTGGTATAAAACAGTTTGGTTTATTGGTGTAGCCGCTGTGTTGTTTATTATTATGACTGCAAGCATAGGTTATATTCATTATCGTCGGAAAGAACGCAATATGAAAGGTAATGTAAACTATTTCCTGCAAGCCGTATTAAACGATATGCTCAGTAGTAAAGAAGAAAAACAGCGAGGTGAAGAAGATAACTTTGCAGAAACTCCTTTGTCTGATATCTCATCAAAAGAGGATGATAGCCGACTGGAGGAAACTGGGCAACAAACTCAAGCGAAAAACAGCAAGGAAGATGAAGAATTTCTCAATAAACTCAATATGCTTATCCATGAGAACATGGCGGGTGGAGAACTTTCTATTAAATTCCTGACGGACAAGCTGGCTATGAGTAGAGCTTCTTTATATAATAAGGTGAAGTTCCTGACCGGTTTGGGAGTTAATGATTATATTAATCGGTTGCGTATTGAGAAGTCGGTTTTTCTGCTTACAAATACTAATATGAACATTAATGAAATATCCTATGAGGTCGGTTTTTCTTATCCTCGGTATTTTAGTACTTCCTTTAAGCAGATCAAGGGAATGACACCTACCCGATTTAAGGAGGAGAATAAGAAGAACTGATTACTGTTTTGTGCTGTCTTTGTTTGTTGGAATAAAGAGGTGTGGTTGCTGTTTTCCTTGTTAAAATCCCGTTCCTGCCTCATTTTCTTTAAACTTCTGTGAACAAAATCCGGATTAGTCTGTTTTTAATTATGCAAATCGCCTGATAAAGCTTCTTATGGGTATGTGAATATAGATAAGTCAAGCAAGATATGCCTCCCCGGCATAACAGGAAGATTGCATAGTAGTTTTGTCGTGTTTTATTTTGTGTTTGTGTTGTGACGGTGCTGCGATGTGAATCGAGGTACCGTTTTTTATTATGGATAGGTATAACCGGAGATTATCCGGTATAAAAAAATACTGTGAACCGGTTTGATGAAAAATGGCTTCCTTTGCAGAGTAATAAACAGAGTAATAAATTCAGTATCACTAAAATCTAGTAATTTATGTTCAACGAAAAAAGAAGCAGCATGTTGCACGGTGTCTTGTTGATAGCACTGTTCTCTTGTGCGGCGTTTTACATTGGTGAGATGTCTTTCGTGAGAAGTCTCTCTTTCAGTCCGATGATTGTAGGTATCATTTTGGGTATGCTTTATGCTAATAGCTTGCGGAATAATCTTCCCGAAACTTGGGTGCCGGGCATACAGTTCTGTTCGAAAAAGATTCTGCGTATCGGTATTATCCTCTATGGTTTCAGATTGACTTTTCAGGATGTGCTGGCTATCGGATTGCCTGCTATGTTGATTGATGTTATTATTGTGGTGGTGACTATTTGTGGTGGTATTTATCTCGGTAAATTATTGAAAATGGACAGGGGTATTGCGTTGCTCACTTCTATCGGAAGTGGTATTTGCGGGGCTGCCGCCATTCTCGGTGCGGAGTCTACTATTAAAGCAAAACCTTATAAGACGGCAGTGTCCGTTTCTACCGTGGTAATCTTCGGTACTATCTCTATGTTTTTATATCCTTTCCTCTACCGTAATGGAATTTGTGCGCTCACTCCCGACCAAATGGGAATCTATACAGGTTCTACTCTTCATGAAGTGGCTCATGTGGTGGGAGCGGGTGACGCAATGGGAAACGGTATTTCGGATTCGGCAATAATAGTGAAGATGATTCGGGTGATGATGCTGGTTCCGGTGCTTTTGATTACTACTTATATGGTGGCAAGAGCGAGAAAGAAACAAGTACAGAAAGGGCAGAAATTTCAGAAGATTGCCATTCCCTGGTTTGCAATCGGCTTTATGGGAGTTATCGCTTTTAACTCTTTTGATTTGCTGCCTGCGCAGTTGGTTGCGGGGATCAATACACTGGATACTTTCCTGCTGACAATGGCTATGACTGCACTTGGGACAGAAACAAGCATTGACAAGTTCAGAAAAGCGGGGGCGAAACCTTTTGTACTGGCGTTTCTTCTTTATATTTGGCTGGTAGTAGGCGGTTATTTCCTGGTGAAGTATCTCACTCCTTATTTAATGTAATAAAAAACGGACTTACGTAGACTCTCAGAATGACATTCTTCAGAATTTGTGTAAGTCCGTTTTGGGTGGTGGTACTTTGACAAGTACCTATCTAGTTGTTATAAGGGCATATTTCCATGCTTTTTAGGTGGATTCGTCTGCATCTTGTTTTCTGTCATTTCCAATGCCTGAATCAGACGTTTACGGGTTTGTCTCGGATAGATGATTTCGTCGATGAATCCCAGCTCGGCAGCCTGATACGGAGTGGCGAACTTTTCCTTGTAGGCTTCCAGTTCTTTCGCCTTAGTCTCTGAATCCGCTTTGCGGAACAGGATATTTACCGCGCCTTCTGCCCCCATTACTGCGATTTCCGCGCTTGGATAGGCAAAGTTTACGTCTGCGCCTGTCTGCTTGGAGTTCATCACAATGTATGCACCGCCGTAAGCCTTACGGGTGATAACGGTCAGTTTGGGAACGGTAGCTTCCGCGAATGCATAAACGATTTTCGCGCCGTGGCGGATGATACCGTTATTTTCCTGCGTGTATCCCGGAAGGAAGCCCGGAACATCTTCGAAAGTAATCAACGGAATGTTGAAACAGTCGCAGAAACGGATGAAACGGCTCGCCTTGTCGCTGGCATCAATATCGAGCACTCCGGCAAGGTAGGCAGGCTGATTGGCGACGATACCTACCGAACGACCTGCCAGACGTGCAAAACCAATGAGGATATTCTTGGCAAAATTCGGCATAACTTCAAAGAAATAGCCGTTGTCTACCACTCGCTCGATGATATCTTTCATATCATAAGGAACATTCGGGTCTGCCGGAACGATAGTGTCCAAAACGGCGTCTTCACGGTTGGTTTCATCCGTGCAGTTCTGCTTTTTAGTTTCATCCATATTATTCTGCGGCAGGAACGAAAGCAGTTCGCGGATACTCATCAACAGTTCTTCTTCGGTGTTACACATAAAATGAGTCACTCCGCTTTTGCTGCTGTGAGTCATGGCACCACCCAGTTCTTCCTTGCTTACTTCCTCGTGGATAACGGTCTTCACTACGTCAGGCCCCGTCACAAACATGTGGCTCTTTTCTTTCACCATAAAGATAAAGTCCGTGAGGGCGGGAGAGTAGCAGGCACCACCGGCACAGGGACCGAGAATGGCGGAGATTTGAGGAATCACGCCGCTTGCCATTGTGTTCTGATAAAAAATGTCGGCATATCCCGAAAGGCTTTCAATACCTTCCTGTATGCGTGCACCGCCTGAATCGTTCAATGCGATAATCGGAGCACCGTTCTTTAAAGCCAACTGTTGCACCTTCACAATCTTTTTCGCGTTGGAAGCGGACAGTGAACCGCCGTAAACGGTGAAGTCATAGGCGTAAACGAATACCTGGCGACCGTCAATCTTTCCGTAGCCGGATACGATACCGTCTCCCGGAATCTTGTTCTTGTCCATGCCGTAGTTAGTGCAACGGTGAACCATTAGTTTGTCCAGTTCAACAAATGTCCCTTTATCGAGCAACATCTCGATACGTTCGCGTGCAGTCATCTTGCCGCTTTCGTGTTGTTTCTCTATCTTCTCAACGCCCCCGCCGAGGGAAGCGATGCGGTCACGTTCCCGGAACGTGGCATATGCTTTGTTTATTTCTTCCATGATGCAATCCGTTTTTTAGTGTTATGCAATCGGTTCTAATGTTATTAATGTCTGGTCACCAGTGATGTTATCGCCTTCCTGAACCAGAATTTCTTTGATACGGCAATCCGAAGTCACTTTATAGTTGCTCTGCATCTTCATGGCTTCGATAACGATAGCGGTGTCTCCCGCTTTTACTTCCTGTCCTGCCGTTACGGGGATTTTTACTACTTTTCCCGGCATGGGAGAAGTGATGCGGTCGTTCTGTTCGTCCTCACCTTTTTTGCGCATACGCAGGTACTTCGCTTGGCTGTCTACGATTTCAACATTGAAACTGCTGTAATGCGTGTTCACTTTATAGCTTTTCCCGTTCTCCTTGCGGATGAGCTGCGCGTTTGCGCTGCGACCGTCCATAAGGATGTTGCAGGTTCCGTTTTCTGCCATTACCACGTCCGCTTCAAACGGCTTTCCGTCAATGGTAAGTACCACTTTATTATCTTCCTTGCTGACCAGTTCCACTTCGGCCACCCGGTCACCTATATGAATTTCCATAATTAACTGCTTTTTTTAATTAGATACGAAGTACGCCTTTATGCAATCCGAATTCTTTCCATTTGCTGATAGGACGGTTGTCGGTAGCGTCGCCGCTGTTCTCTTCAAGATTCATCAGATAATCCATGTAGGCGGCAATCAGTGCAATATTCTCGGCACGTTCGCTGGTTCGCATGATACACTGATGCAGGTGTTCGCCGTTCTTGGCGATGAATCCGGTATCATAATGACCTTCTACGAAATCGGGCGTATCCATAATAGCACGCAGGTAACTGATATTATTCTTGACTCCGGTCAGCTTGTACTCATGAAGCACGCGACGCATCCGTTCGATAGCATATTCGCGGTTAGTTGCCCACACAATCAGTTTGCCAATCATCGGGTCATAATAGATCGGAATCTCGTATCCTTCGTACACATAGCTGTCGATACGCACTCCGATACCGTTCGGTTCTGTAATCTGCTTGATGATTCCCGGACTCGGCATGAAATTCATTTCTGTATCTTCGGCACAGATACGGCATTCGATAGCGTGTCCGCGCTGTTTGATATCTTCCTGTTTCAGTTGGAGAACTTGTCCGTCGGCTACCTTAATCTGCTCTTTTACGAGGTCTACACCGATTACTTCTTCCGTAATGGGATGTTCCACTTGCAGGCGGGTATTCATTTCGAGGAAGTAATAGTTGCGGTGCTTGTCTACCAGAAACTCGATCGTTCCCGCACCGATATAATTGACGGCTTTGGCGGCAGCCACCGCTTTTTCTCCCATATCTTTCCGCAATTCCGGAGTGACGAAAACCGAAGGAGTTTCTTCCACAATCTTCTGATTGCGGCGTTGCACGGAACATTCGCGTTCGCAAAGGTGAATTACGTTTCCGTGTTTGTCACCCAGAATCTGAAACTCGATGTGATGAGGCTCTTCCACGAACTTCTCCAGATAAACCGTATCGTCACCGAAAGAAGAAAGAGATTCGCTTTTGGCAGTTGTATAGGCCTCTTCCACTTCTTCTGCGCTGTGGATAAGGCGCATCCCTTTTCCACCGCCACCCATAGAGGCTTTCAGCATCACCGGATAACCGATTTTATTGCAAAGCTCCACAGCTTCTTCCACACTTTTCAGGTTTTCTTGTGTGCCGGGCACAACGGGCACTCCGGCTTCAATCATTTTGATGCGGGCGGAAATCTTGTCGCCCATTGCTTCCATTGTTTCCGGATTGGGACCGATAAAGATAATGCCTTCTTCCTGACAGCGTCGTGCAAAAGCCGCATTCTCGGACAGGAATCCATATCCCGGATGAATGGCGTCTGCGTGGTTCGCTTTCGCCACTTCGATGATTTTTTCTATATTCAGATAACTCTCTTTAGATGCGGCGGGACCTACACAATATGCTTCGTCTGCGTAGAGCACATGCTTTGCAGTCCGGTCTGCCTCGGAAAATATCGCGATACTCGTTATTTCCATCTCCCGGCAGGAGCGCATCACCCTCACGGCTATCTCACCGCGATTGGCTACTAAGATTCTTTTTATCATACTTTTCTAAATTAAGTACATACTTATTTTGTGTCTTCCCACCTTGCGGACATACTCCACCTGATGAAAACACAGTATTTTCCTGATTTGGGGCTTAACAAACGATGTCCTTTCTCCTAATCCACGAGGCGGAAGAACGTTTTACGTGAAGTGGCAGGTCTTCTGACTGACTCTTGTCTTATTTGCCTTCCCGATAGAACATCAGTGGCATCAAATTAGTTCATTTATAAGACATTGAACTGAGCTTCACAGCAGCGGGACTGTTCGGGATTTGCACCCGATTCCCTATTAATCGTCGTCCGTTGGCTACGGATTCCGAACCATTTCGGCGGCAAAGATAAATAAATTTTGAATAGAGTGTTCTCTTTTTGCACGAAAGTTGCTTTTTTGTGCAATGGACGCTTGTTTGGATATCAGAAACGAAATAAGGTAAATGTAAGTGGATTTAATAGTTAAATCTGTGTGTATTATTGTTTACCCTTTAAACTTTCTTTCTTTTCGCATTGTTGAAGTAGCAATTATTAATCAAACAGTAATCAATTATGAAAGAGAAGAAAGCAGCCCGTGAGGAACGGAATCAAGAGAAGCTGGCTAATGCCGATTGGGTAATGGCGGAATTTTATGCAACATGGTGTCCTCATTGCCAGCGTATGAAACCTGTTGTTGAGGAATTTAAGAAATTAATGGAAGGCACGATCGAAGTGGTGGAAGTAGATGTAGACCTGGAAACTGCCCTTACGGATTTCTACACCATCGAAGCAACGCCTACATTTATCCTTTTAAGAAAAGGACAACAACTTTGGCGGCAATCCGGCGAACTGACTTTGGAAAGACTGGAAAGAGCCGTGAAGGGATTCAAATCTTGAAAAAGTATTAATAAAACAAGTGCTATTTCTCAGAAAGTTTTAAATCATGTTATGAAACATACTTTTTTATTTGGATAATTTGCAGATAACCGGAAAGTCCGTATCTTTGCAATGTGTTTTTCATAGTATTAGATTTAAGGTTAACAAAGGTTGGAGCAAGGCGTTGCTCCTTTTTTTATGTTCGTACCTCACTTTCCACTAAATAATATTGATTTAATAAAAAAACAAGTTACCATGAACATCGACTTTATCACGCTTACCAAAGACAATATAGAAAAAGAACATATCTGCTGCGCTTTCTCGGATAAGAAATGTCAGGAAAGTTATAACCTGAAAAAGGAATGGCTGAAGAGGCAATTTGAAAACGGGTATGTTTTTCGCCGTTTGAATGAGCGTGCGAAAGTATTTATCGAATATGGCCCTGCCGAAAACGGTTGGGTTCCTGTGAAGGCTGATAATTATCTGTTGATAAACTGCTTTTGGGTAGCCGGGCAATATAAAGGAAAAGGGTATGCGAAAGCTCTGCTCCAAACTGCGATAGATGATGCCTTGCAGCAAGGCAAGGACGGTTTGGTGACTGTGGTAGGAACAAAGAAGTTTCATTTTATGAGTGATACCAAATGGCTGTTGAGACAAGGATTTGTTGCTTGCGAACAGCTTCCGACTGGATTTAGTCTGTTAGTGAAGAAATTGAATGTTGATGCTCCGAATCCGACGTTTAATGAATCTGCACGAACAGGAGAGTGCCCTGATAAAAAGGGTATCACTGTTTATTTCTCCAACCGTTGTCCGTTTGCAGAATTTCATGTGATGAGTTCTTTGAAGGAAACCGCCGCCAAAAGAAATCTTCCTTTGACGATTATAAAACTGGAGACAATGGAGCAGGTACAGGCTGCACCTACTCCGGCTACGATATTCAGCTTGTTTTATGAAGGAAAGTTTGTCACAACGGATATCAGTGCTTGTATGGATAGCCGTTTTGATAAAGCGATAGCAGGGAAATAAGCTAATTCAGTCTCAATTCATACAGACATGCCTGTACTTCTTCCGGACTACCGGTATGTTTACCTTCGTCGTCGGATAGCTTGATACATTCCCGCCATTCCTGATTGACGTTCATCTTGCATTGTGTCAGTTTCATAACGATGTTTGAAGGTTCGAATCCGGTGTCATTGGTGAGATTTGTCCCGATGCCGAAGGAACAGCGGATTTTGTTCCTGCAATATTCCTGAATCTCCAGTGCTTTTGTGAAATCGAGGGCATTGCTGAAAACGATAGTCTTGGTAGTCGCGTCAATTCCCAGTTCTTTGTAACGGGATATCAGACTGTCTATAAACCTGAATTCGTTGCCGGAATCGCAGCGGACACCGTCAAACAGTTTCGCCTGTTTGCGGCTGAGATTGCTGAGGAAGATACCGGAAGTATAAGTATCGGATAAGGCAATGCCCAAATCACCGTCATAAACATTCACCCAGTTTTCGAGCGCCATGTAGTTGGCGTGTTTATATCCGAATTGCGCTCCATGAAACATGAACCACTCATGCGGGTGAGTACCCATCATTTTCATGTCGTACTTCATTGCAAAATAGCAGTTGGAAGTGCCTGTGCAATACTGCGCCGTTTCTTTTAATTTTCTGATAACCGTTTCCTGTACATGGACAGAAAATCTCCGCCGCGTACCGAACTCCGAGAAACGTAACCGATGTTGATTGGACAGTTCTACTTTCTCCAATAATTTGCATAAGATTTCGTCCATATCGGCTACATTGCCGAAGAACTGGTTCTTTATTTCGGATACAATGGCAAGTAAAGGTACTTCATACAGGGTAGCTTTATAGAGGAAATCACTGACTTCGATGTGAAGATGATGTGCTTCGTCCAAATGTATCTTGATTTTATCCGGATGAAAGCGGAAAGATGACAGCCATTCCCAATAAACTCTCGGAAGGAACCGGCAATTTCGTGTCATGTATTCCAGTTCTTCTTCTGTAAGTCTCAATCGGCTTAGCTTATCAATTTCATTTTTAAGTCTTTCCAGAAATTCTTCAGTATATTCAGTCTCATTTCTATCATGGAAGCTGAATTTCCCCATTGCATAGGGAAATAGTTTGATATAAGCGTACGATGTGGTAAACTTATAGAGATCTGTATCCAGTAGCGTTCTAACAATCATGTCGTCCGTTCTTTATATTAAAAACGTTGTAAAGTTAGTATTTGTTGAACGAAACTATTGTTTGATTGTCGATATTTCTTTCTTTTAATGATATTTGTTATCTGTCTGTTGGTATACATTGTGACGAAGGATAACAGAATAAAGATGAATGTTGGCTTTTTCATAATGAGTATAATGTAGATTAATATATGCTGTTCGGATACCGTCAAACGCTATGCTTGTGCCACCCCATTGTCACAACAGTGCCAACGTGCTGTCACAACTGTGACATAGGCATGGCACGACTGTGCCAACGGGGTGGTAGAAGTGTGGCACAGCAAAGTTTAATTTTGATGATATATGTAATCCTGTTATTGGATATATATCATTATGTTTTTAATGATATGTAGTGCAGTTGTGGGCAAAGAAGTGTCCTCTGTTATATTTCCGTAGCTTCCCTCCGGGCTGCTATATCCGATTGACTTAGCTGCAAATACCTTATCACCGAAAGTTAAAATCATCTTTGCTGCATAGACGGGGCAGGCTGTCCGTTTGTACTTAACTACTTGAGGCGTGCGATGTACCGTTCGATATTGTTTTATGATAATTCCACGGTTGGATTATGAGTGGTCAGTCCGCCGTCTACGACGATTGTTTGTCCGGTGATATACCGGGCGTCATTCGAGGCGAGAAAGGCAATGGTAGCTGCCACATCTTCCGGTTCACCCAAATAAGGCGTGGCGCATTGTCCCAAAAAGATGTTGCGGACGTCCTCATTCAGATTATCCAGAGCGGCGGGAGTCAGTATCAGTCCGGGTGCTACGGCGTTGCAACGGATATTCTTCTTGCCCAGTTGGGTGGCGATATATTTAGTCAGGTTGATGACACCTGCTTTGCTGGCTCCGTATAAAGTTCCGTTGGCGTCGGCAGTCATTCCGCTGATAGATGCCACGTTTACGATATTTCCGCCGCCGTGCGCCACCATGATAGGAATCACTTGTTGGGAGAGATACATGGTGCAGCAGAGGTTCAGGTGAAATACTTCATCGAAGTAGTTAATATCCAGTTTCTCGATACCCAAGTCACGTTTTGGGTCGGTTCCGCCTACGTTGTTAATCAGTATGTCCACTTGTCCGTACTCTTTCATTGCAAAGTCAATCAGCTCTTTGCAGCTTTGCAGTTCGGTAGCGGAGAAATAAATGGGACGTACGTCAGCCCCCGATTGAGTGAGTTCGGCAGCAAGTTGCTCCGCTTTTTCTTTGGAGTGGTCGGCAATGACTACTTTACCGCCTTCAGAAACAATACGGCGTGTGGTTGCTTCGCCAATGCCGCCGGCAGCACCGGTGATGATGACTGCCTTATTTTCGAATCTATTCATATAATGAGAATTTGATGGTTACCTTCTATCCTAAACAAGCGGGTGGAGGATTTGTTACTTACCTTAAACTCTCTTTAATAGGATTCGATAACCAGTTTGAAAACTTTTGCATCTCTCTTAGTTTTTCGCTCCTATATATTTAAGAAAACTGTTAAATGTTAACGTTGTTCTGTTTATATGTTAATCGGATTCCGATTCTATTAAACCATGTTATAAGATACCCCGTTTTGCCCGATAAATTTGGAGATAAGCCGAAAGTCCGTATCTTTGTACTGTGTTTTTCATAGTATTAGATTTAAGGTTAACAAAAGATTGGCTGTCTGGGATAGATAGCCTTTTTTTATGCCCTTAAATTTGAGCGAACATTGAAAATAACGAGTGTTGGTTATTCTTCAGGCTTTTCGTTTCCCGGATTGTGAATGAATATGTTAAATGTTAACGTGTAAAGTCTGAAATGTTAATGCGATTCGGCGAGTATTAAACCGTGTTATATTATTGCTTGTTTGGGAGCTGAAATTTGCTATTTATGTGGAAGTTAGTACCTTTGTACTGTGTTTTTTTCATAAGTATTAGATTTAAGGTTAACAAAAGATTGGTTGCTCGCGATGAGTAGCCATTTTTTGTTTTTATACCTTTTTGATTGTTTATTCCTTAATCATTGTCGATAATATCTGGGACTTTCCTGTTTTTTTTAACTTATCCGATATGTATTGTTTGGTTATAACAAAAAAACGATTTTTATTGTTATAGTACGAAAGACTTAATAAACTGAACATTATGAAGAAAAGAATCTTGTTGTTAGGGGCACTTGTAGGTGCTTTCTTGTTGGTTTCTTGTTCGGGAGGGAACAAGAAGCAGGTTGCGTCTTCGGCTACTCCTGAAGAGTTGGATGACGCCAGTAAAGTGATAAACTATTATCATACATCACTCATTGTTTTGAGGCATGTAGCTAATGCAAAAGATATAAATGCGGTATTGGGATATATGGAGCAGACAGGAAAAGTGCCCGAAGTAGCTCCGATTGCGCCACCGGAAGTCTCGGTCAGGGATACTGCGGAACTAATGAATCCGGGTGTCTACTTCAACGATGAAGTCCGTCAGAATCTGATACAGAATTACAGGGGATTATTTACTTCGAGAGCACAGTTCTACGCTAACTTTGATAAATTCCTGTCTTACCGGAAGGATAACAAAAAGGCGGAAACCACTAAACTTTTGGAAGAGAACTATCAGTTGAGCATAGCGATGTCCGAATACAAACAAGTGATTTTCGATATATTAAGCCCTCTGACTGAACAGGCGGAAAAGGAACTTCTCGCCGACGAGCCGTTGAAAGACCAGATAATGGCTATGCGTAAAATGTCGGGCACCGTACAAAGTATCATGAACCTCTACTCCCGTAAACACGTAATGGACGGTATGCGGATTGACGTGAAAATGGCAGAATTGAAAAAGGAACTGGAAGCCGCAAAGAAACTTCCTGCCGTTACCGGTTATGACGAAGAATTGAAAAACTATCAGAGTTTTCTCTCTTCCGTAGAATCCTTTATGAAGGATATGCAGAAAGCCAGAGATAAAGGCGCTTACTCGGACGCAGATTACAATGCAATGTCCGATGCCTACGAATACGGGCTTTCCGTTATCTAAAGAAAAAGTTTCCTGTTATCCTGCCACCATTGGCACGATAGCGGGAATTATTGTTAATAATATTTATATCCTATATAAATCAGCTGCAGTCTTGAATTCGTTCAAGACTTTTTTATTTTCTTTCCCATAACTTTGCTGCCATAAGACTAAACTATTTTATGAAATAGGAAAAGATAACCAAACCCTGTATGTTATGAAGAATCTGCAATTAACTAAACTAGGCTTTTTACTTTTTCTCGTCCTGTTGTGTGGATGTAGCGACAGCTTTGTTATTGACACTCCTGCCGAGGCGAGTAATTCTTACGAGTCCGATGTTCATGTCCTGAATAAATTCGTAGATATCAGCGAACCGGGTCAGAAGTATTACATTAATCCGAACAAGAAAAGCACCGTTCTGTCTTACATCACGAATTCCGACCTTGAAGAACTGAACGCAGTGAATTCCCTAAGTGCATCGAGGTACGAAAAAAGTCTGTTCCGGCTGAATGAAAAAATTTCGCAAGCTATTTCTTCTCATACGGTGGACTATGTAGTGATGTGTACAAGTAGCCAGATATTCGTAGACCGGATTAATGATGATTCACCTATCGAACTGAAAAGTGCCGGTTTCACAACTCTGTCGGATAATCTGGTCGTTTCCTTACTGGATATTTCATCAGAGGAAATGTCTTCAAGAGAAATTTACTCGGGGAATCTGGTGCAGACGGGACTCGAACTGAATCCGTCTCTGTATGCGAGGGATCACTGGATATTCCGCATACGATGTGAGGTGGGCGAATCGACAGATAGAAAAACGGCCTGGGTGCTTTTCTGCGGAGTTGGTTATTTCAGTGCCGCTTCTTTCAATTGGCTTGCGCTCGATTCTTATGATAACCGGGTTTCTTGGAACTTCACCGGCGAAAGCATGTTGGACGAAACTATGCCTTCAATCGCGCAAATGGTTTTCTTTAAATAAAAGAATGTCCCATTTTTACAATACATTCAAATTATCACTCCTGTTTCCGAGGAGAGGAAGATTATCTGTATGTCGTAATTCTCATTCATCGGGAATGGAATGAGTAAGTTGATGCAGGTGTGCCAAGACGAAACGGCACACCTGCATTTTATTCTTCTTACTTCATTTTATTTCACGGGAATATAAATCTCCGTCAGCAACTCTTCGGGAGCCGTTTTGCACGGGTCGTTCAGATAACGTTCGGCACTGGCTTCGTCGCGCAACGTACATTCCATTTCAGGCAGATATTTTCCGTAAATAGTATCATACACTGCTTGCAGATTGTCATACGACCCTTTATAAAGGAAAATGGCATAACGTCCGGCAGGAAGCGTCTTGAATCCTACGTCGCCTTTAGGCGCTACCTGAACAGGCATTACCATGCATACATCTGTACGCAACTTCTCGGCAGGTGTCACTTTGGGGTCGTCGTGATAGATGCAAAGCGGGCTGAAATCCCCTATTGGCAGGTTTTGTTCTTTGACAAACTGCCACAACCGTCCCCAGGTGCCGCCATAATCATTCAGTTTGTAGTCGCCGGACAGGCGGATATAAATCACATTTCTTGCAGGTACATTTTTAATCTCACTTTTCAGTTCCAATTCCGGTCTGATAATCGCTGGTTTCATAATTACAAAGTTTTTATTGTTTCGATACTCTAAAGGTGAAATCCCATAAAACTGCCTGAATACTTTCGACAATGAAGAAGGGGACGAATATCCGATGCGATAGGCAATATCGGCAATCGGGATATCCGAGTAACGGAGCAGGCGTGCGGCAGCTTCTGTCCGCGTCCGGACAATAAACGTACCAATCGGTTCACCGAGAAATGCTTTCATTATCCGGTGAAAGTAAAAAGGAGAGAAATTAGAAACCTTGGCCAGCGATTTTAAATCAATCTCTTCTCCTAAATGCTGATTGATATATTCCACTACGACATTTACGCACTTTTGATACTCTTCTTTCGTTGTTTTCTTCTGTTGCATAACTTCTTTTGGTATTTCACTTTGCAAAGGTACTGGTAAAAAAGGGAACAGACTTGTCCGATATTGCTTATTTGTAGAATATCTATTTGTTGACGATGCTTTTCTATTTCTTCGTTTGATAATTTATTTTAATATTTCGTGTATTTAAGTATGGTATAAATGTATATAAAATGACCATATTTTTAACCGTTTGCGGTGATATGGATTTTAATGTTTTAAATAATGTCAAAACCTGAAATAAAAAACGCTCTTTTGATTATAATCTATTACTAAAATCGCTATATTGTAACCAAATTATTAAATAAATAATAGCCATGGATAAAAGAATAGTAGGGACGAACGCCAGGAAAGGTCTGGTGTGCCCTAAAGGAAATTGGTGAAATTTCAATACCAGAATTGGCGAGAAGATTAAACCTTAGCGTAGAGAGTACAGCATTGGCTGCTGGTTGGCTGGCAAGAGAGAACAAAATTTGTATTCAACGAAAAAATGGATTGATTGCTTTATCCGATGAAAGCGCCTTTCCTTTCAGTTTTGGATAGTATGGATTTTGTAAATGAACGTCATTGAAGTTTTATTAGCTTGTTGGTAATAAAATGTCAATACGTATGGATAAAAGTGAAAAGAAAAATACCGGGGAGCAGACTTATCCGCTCTCCGGTATTTTTTTTCCGGGTCAGGCTGCGCACTGGTTGCCGAAGAATTGTCTGGACAGTGAGTTGATAAGCTTGTTTTTATCTGTGGTGTGCACAGATAACGTGAAGCAGTGGTCGCTTCCCCCATAAGAAATGAGAGATACGGGAATGTCCTTGATAGTGTCCATGATGTGGCTTTCTACCTGGGTGCGTTTCCAGTGAAGTGAGCCGATGATGTGTATCACGGACATATTTTCGTCTATGACCATTTCGGCATACTTATGCAGTTCCCTTTGGACTATTCGCAGGGTATCACTGCTGGCTGTCAGCATCATGGAGATAGATACGTTGGATGAGGCCATTGAAACGACGTTTATTTGATATTTGTTGATGACTTCCAGTAGTTTCCCCATTAGCAGATAGCCGGGCAATACGTTTAATGACGTAAAGCGTACAAAGGTGGCCGAGTCCTGCGAAAGTATTGCTTTGACACTGTCTCCTGTGTCATGAGAGGAGATATAGAGCCGTTCGGTTGTCAGGTCGTGGATATCTGTCAGGCGGATAGCCATGTTGGAGCGTGCCGCAAGGGTGATGCAGTCTGTGTAGAGTAGGTAAACTCCGCTGTTAATCAGTTGTTCGGCTTCCGTATAGGTCAGTGAGTGCTGCTCTCTCCGGCAGTTCCGGTTTGCATAGATATGATTGATTTGGGTGGATAAGACTATTTCGTCCGCTTGAAAAATGGTAGCGAGTACTGTTGCGTAGTAGTCGTTACGCCTTTCGCTCATGAAGTCTATTTCACCATATACATTCTTACAGATAGAGAGCGGGGCGACAAAAATGTCGAAATCTTGGTTTTCGTCAATATATTGACGGACAGTTTCCTGGATATAGGGGATATCCGGTTTTCTTTCCAGGTTGATTTGCATAAATTTACCGGTATCCAGCGTTTGGGCATGAAATCCCTGTTGGCGCAAGCTGTAAGTGAATAAATCACTGGACAGTCCGTATATTTCAGCTTTTATTGTTTTATCAATCAGTAAATCAGCTTTGTCCTCTACCAATGCATGTATCTTCTTTATGCACTCTCGGATACGGATTTTCATATCCTGATTCAATTGCGGTTCTGTGATGAGATGATTGGTCAGGCTATAACAATATTCTTCGATAGCATTAACTGTGGTATGAGAAGCTTCGTCTTCTTCGTGGAACCAACTGGCGGAGATAGCCTGCATCCATTCTTGCAACTGTGTCAATACAGGAAGTACGGCCACATAAGGGTGTTCCTGCCGGATACAGTTGATAACTTGCTTGATATCATCTTCATCTTTAATTTTTTCAAATTTGCAAACTTTCATCGTTGTCTGATTATTTATCGATTGTTACTCTTTTCAAAATGATATGCCTTTTTTCAAAAGGGAATGATTGGATAGCATCATTCTTTTGCTTTGGAATAGGGTATATCTTTATAAATCAATTTATTAATCTTGTAATTAATACCTTTAAAGTATTTCCTTACTATAAATAATCTGCCAATACCGTACCACATTGGGATATGAAGTAAGATTTGCTATCTTTGTAGCGTAATTGTAATTGATTGATAAACCAACGATATTCATCTATTTATGAAACTCTGTATATAGCTGCACTCAACAAATAGTATACTTTTTTAATAAGGCTATTCAGCTATCCGACAGGCAACTTTCCGTCTGCCGTAAAGTTCTTAAATTGGGTTATGCCGTGGGACTTTCATTGATAGTTCTGTTTGCACTTTCAATACTAGATACATTCTCAAAATGACTGAAGATATAAAGAATAAACTTTTGATGTGTGCGGAGATTTACCATTGCGCAGACTTTATTACAAGCGACCCGGTACAATTCCCTCATCGCTATACGCTGAAACAGGATATTGAAATCAGTGGCTTGCTGACCGCGATTATGAGTTTCGGCAATCGCAAACAGATATTGAAGAAAGCAGACGAACTGCACAGGCTGATGGGAGATTCGCCTTATCAGTATGTGCTGTCCCGCCAGTGGGAGGTCGATTTCCCTTCGGGAGTAACCAATAGCTTTTATCGTATGCTGTCATATGCCGACTTTTATGGATACTTCCGGCGATTATATGCAGCCTATACACAGTTTGAAAGCTTGGAAGAAACTTTGAATGCGTACTCAGGGATACCTATGGAAAAGTTGTGCTCATTCCTTGAAGTATCCGCTAAAAGTCCTCAAAAGAAACTCAATATGTTTTTGCGTTGGATGATTCGCCGGGATTCGGCAGTTGATTTTGGAATTTGGAAGAGCTTTGACCGCAAAGAACTGATTGTTCCTTTGGATACACACGTCTGCCGGGTAGCCCATTATTTCAAGTTGACGGATACAGAAACCTTCTCTTTGAAAAATGCCCGTCAGATAACGGCAGCATTGGCTGAGGTTTTCCCGGATGACCCTTGCCTGGGCGATTTCGCCTTGTTCGGCTTAGGGGTGAATGGGGAGATTTAATACATGACCTGATAAAATGAAATTTTCGATTATAACCGGAAAAGTTGACATAAAACCAACTTTTTTCGGTTATAATCGAAAAATCAGAGAATTATTAAAATGCTGTTATTTTGTTTGTGAAATCCTTCCAACCATTTGCATTCTTGTATTTCTCCACAGATTCGGCAGGAACACGAATGACTGTGATATCGTCCGGAAATCCGTACCATACTTTTTCAAATACCTGTGGAGGTGTTATCCCTTCTACCATTACTTCCTTAATACCTGTATTATTGAAAGCTGAAAAATTAATCTGTGTGACGTTTGCCGGAATGGTTAATTGAGTCACTTTTCTATTACCGCCCAATAGTCCTTGTCCCAAAATCCGGATACTTTTAGAAATTTCAAAGCGAGTTAATTTCGGACATCCTTCAAGGCAGTAGGGGTGAATCATAGCTTCGGAATCTTCATTGAGAACAGTTCCGTAGGTGGTCACTTCCGTCAATTCCGGGCAGTAATAAAAGGCTCTTTGCGCTATGGTTGTAACGCCATTCGGTAATTTCACAGTGGTAATGCCACTTTCCCGAAATGCTTCCAATCCGATTGTTCTTACATTCTCCGGAATCTCAATCGTTTTCAATTGAGACGTCTTAAGGAATGCCTGTGCTCCGATTTCTCTCAGGGTCGCAGGCAGCAGCACCTCTTCAACGCCCGCATATACAAAAGTGCTGGCAGGAAGTTTGGTGAGTTTCGTCCGGCTTAGATCTGCTTTTTTCAAGTTCCGGCAATAGTAGAAAATATTTTCCTCAAGTTGTTCCAGAGTCGTCGGGAATACAACTTCCTGAACGGTTGAATTGAAGAAAGCCATATCTCCGATAGATTGCAGCCCTTCGTTGAGCACCACCTTGTTTATTTGACTACCTCTGAAAGCAGCTTTTGGAATTGACTTCACACTATTGGGAAGTATGATTTCATTATGCCCTTTCAATACTTCCGTCAATACTCCATTTTCTACACGGACAGGAGAAATCTGCACGGAGAAACTTTTCTGTTTACCCTCTATCGTTATGGTTACTTCCTGTTTATCAACAGGGGCAGATGATGAGAAACCACTGAGCTGTTCCGGGGTAACCTTCACAGGTCGTTGTTTCCCGTCATCATACTTGCCTGTCACGTTAAGGCCGGTTAAGTCTATATTCTCTCCTAATGCATAAATCGTTTTTGCGGGTAATTGTTCTATGGAGAAATCCTCTAGTAAAGCTCCTACGGGTTCAGCAGGATTTTCTGCCGAAGGTGAATCTTTCTTATATTCGTCATTTTCGGTGCTGCAACTTAATAATATTGCTCCCAGAACCATTTGCAGGCAAAGTGCTGTAATTATATGAGGTCTAGTTTGTTTCATATGATAAAAGTTTAGTTAGGGAATTGGGTTAAACGTATGTCTACCTTTACGACTTTTCCGGCTTCTACGGTTTTGCCGGAAGACCATATCTGGTAGTTGTCAGGGCCACCCCCTTCTTGTACCACGAATGTCAGGAACCGTTGCGACTGCGTTGTGAACCATTCCTCTCGTGGCAATACAAAGGTTACTATGCCACTTTCGTTTGTCTGGGCAATTGCAGTTGGCAAGGTTAAATTATCTTTTTCAAAAATCTTATAATCCTTTTCATTATACATTTTTACGGGAACGCCCGTTGCAATTTTTCCATTCTCATCATAAACGGCTACCACTACTTTTGCTTCTTTCATTTCTTCGTTTCCTTTTTCGCATGCTACTATGAAAAGCATGACGCTTAATAGAATAACAATCTTCTTCATAATCTTTTCTTTTTTCTAATTTTTCGAATACAAAAGTAGTAAGATTGTATCAAATTTGGGTTATGATGCAATCTTACAAATCTAACATTTTAATTTAAAGTGTTCTGATATTCAATGAGTTGTATAAGATGTGTTCTAAGATTTCTAACACAGGTCTAACACCTATCCGAAAAGTGCTAAAAACAACTCCTTATTGGCTGTTTCTGCCGATTTGATACGTGATTTGAGCCGTGACTTGCGAGCATATACATTAGCTACCGTATCTTTCATAAATAAACTGATTACTTGTGGCGAGAAACCTACAAAAATATAACAAAGCAGCCGTATGTCGGCTTCTTTCATTGCCGGAAAATCATTCCGCAGCTTCTCCATAGCATTATCATGGCAGGTATTTACGATAAGTTCCAGCTCTTGCAACAGTTCATTGTTCTCTGCAAAATCGGTGATAATCTGTTTCACTTCGTGGAACATGGCAGCCTGTTGTGATGCAGTGTTCTCACGTTCATAGTAAGTCTTTCCCAGTTTGTCAATGATGTCAAAGCGTGAAGCTATCAAACCTTTTAAATGGTTTTCCGCATTGCGCTGTCCTTCCATGTGTTCCGTCAGGGTTTTGTATTGGGAGTTGGCTTCTTCCGCCAATAGCAGGTAGTGGTCGGTACGTTCGCGTTGCAGGCGCAGACGTTGACGGATGATATAGTATGCTACCCCTAATATCAGAAAAATTACGCTTGCTACGGCAATCTCCCAAATAGTACGGTTCTTCATCCGGTATTCGGCAAAATTGGAGCGTTCCTTGAAATAGTCACGTTCCACCATACCAGCGGAGAATTGCATATTCGAGCGTGTCAGAGAGTCAGTCAGATAGATATAATGATGTATCTTCTCAGTTGCTTTCTCGAAGTTTCTGGCCTGCGCTTCAATCCGATAAGCGGTGTATTGCAGGTCTGCGATGTCACGAATATCGGTAGAATGTGCTTCTGCAAGTGCCAGATAGTAGCGTGCGCTGTCTATACGGTTTTTCAGTAGATTCACATCTACTAACGTATGATATCCGTAGAGCGTATCTTGCCGGGCAGAAAGTTCGATACGTTGCAGCAGGTCATGAGGAATTTGTTTCTTGCCTGACACTACATAGAGAGAAGCAAGATTGGTGAGACTGGCTTTGGCTAACTTATCGTACTTGTGTTCATCGGCCAAATCGAGTGCGGCAGAATAGAGCCGCATGGCTTTCTCCATATCTTTCGAATTGAAAGTTGCGGCTGCCATATCGAGAGTTGCTTCTGTTTCTTCGCGAGTGTTATCAGACTGCCGGAAGTTATTGCGAGCTTCACGAAAATAATGATAAGCCCGGCTATAGTTCATCTGGTCATAATACACTTCACCGATTTGACTGTATAAAAGCCCCGCATAATAAGGCTCATTGGTATCTTTCAGTTTCTCTTCAACTTTCAGATAAAGGCGTAACGCTCCCGGCTTGTCTCCTGTACGCAGTTTGACTTTTCCCCAATAATAGAGGGTTTTGCATTGACGGCGTAAATCTTTGGGATGATGTTTGTAATACTCCCAAGCCCGACGAATCAGCGAATCATTTGTTGCTTTGATATGATTCTTGTCTAAAGCCTCTGAATAAAGCAACGCATACTTGGCCTGTTCAGCCTGGCTACCTTCCGATTTGAGTTGTTGTAATATTGTTAAGGCACTATCCGGCTTATTTTGTATCAGTGCTTCCGCCTCGTCAAGCCGGGAAATCTGTTCTCTGTTATAACATCCTGTAAAAAAGAGAATTGCTAATAGTTCGAGTATAATTCTGCATTTCATGCTGTGAATGTAATAAAAATATTTCGAGTTTAGTATGGAATCGTCATATCTTTATTGTTCTTATGGTGTTTAATTTTACAACGGTAGGAAAATATGTAAGTTTGGAAGAAGCCTTGAATACATATTCACGGTTACCTATTACGAGCCATGCTTTGCCGTTATGGTCTTGCTTCAAAACTTGATGTCGGCTGGTGACACGTATATATTGTTGCCTGGCATTGAGTATACGGAAACTGTAAATGTTGGAATAGTCGTTTCGCTGTTTGAGGGCAGATTGAGCCCGTTTCAACATGGTGTAATCAATGTCAGTAGCAAAAAGGCATTGTTTGGTCCACATTCTTCCCGGGTAATATCGTTTGATTTATTCATGGTGAATGTTTTGAACGTTGATAGTATATTTTGAGAAGATATTTATTTACCAATCAATTTCTTCTATTCCCTTACTACGCAAAAAAGCATTGGCTTTGCTGAAGTGTTTGCAACCGAAGAAACCATATTCGGCAGAACGGGGAGAAGGATGAACGCTGGTCAGTACCAGATGTTTGCTAGTATCTATCAAAGATAGTTTCTCTTTCGCATAATTCCCCCAAAGCATAAATATCAGATTCTCTCGCTTTTCACTAAGTTTCCTGATAACTGCGTCTGTGAAGATTTCCCAGCCCATATTTCGATGAGAACCGGTTTCGTGCGCTCGTACGGTAAGAACTGAGTTTAGCGGGAATACGCCTTGGGCAACCCAGCGATCCAGGTTACCGGAAGCAGGAATTGGTTTTCCCAGGTCTTGATGTATCTCTTTGAATATGTTGTTTAGTGAACCGGGGATAGCTACTCCCTCAGGTACAGAAAAACAGACTCCGTAATATTGTCCGGGATTGGGATAAGGGTCTTGTCCAAGGATAACTACTTTTACTTTTTCGAAGGGACAGGAATTGAATATATGAAAAATCTGATGTCCGAGAGGGAGGACGTGTGCCCGTTTATATTCATCTTTGACGAATGTAACCAACTTATCGAAGTATGGTTTATCAAATTCTTCTTGTAATTGCTGTTTCCAACTTTGTTCTATTCTGACATTCATGAGGTGCCCCTTAATAAGTTATACAAAGACAAAAGTAGATATATTGCGAGAGAATATCAAGAATGAGAGACGAAATTGTGTATTTCACCGATTTAGGGTGAATGGTGTGCTAATAAATGATAATTATCGTCTTTCTTCCGAAAAAGAATGAATATAAACGTATTTTTCTGATTTATTACATTATCTTTGTTCCCAGAGTTTGAGTTACGAATTATTATTGTGTAGTTCTTCTTTTTAATATATTATTAGCAAGTAGTCCTCTTCTGTAATTATCCTCCTCACTCCAAAATAGTATTTATTTTAATAAAATTTTTAGATGAACATTTACATTTCAGGTTTAAGTTATGGCACAAATGATGCTGACTTAACAAATTTATTTGCAGAGTTTGGAGAAGTATCTTCTGCTAAGGTTATTTTTGATAGAGAATCTGGTAGATCCAGAGGATTTGCTTTCGTAGAAATGCCGAATGATACAGAAGGACAAAAGCAATTGACGAATTGAATGGCGTTGAATATGACCAGAAGGTTATTTCAGTAAGCGTTGCACGCCCTCGCACTGAAAGACCGTCTCACGGTGGTGGCCGTGGTGGTTATAATAACTCCAGAAGATATTAATACCCGGATAAAAGCAGAAGATTCTGTCTTCTGCTTTTATATATAAATTATTTCCGTTTCATGATTCATCGGGAAATCCCTTTTACAGAGAGTTCGAAAAATCATTTTACATTTAAGTTCTGCTAATTCTGCCTCTTTTGTGTGCAATATCGGAAATTTCTAGTTCTGCACTTTCCATTCTGAAAATAGATTTATTAGACTTTTTTGTAATACAAGCAAGCCTCTGGAAAAAAGAGCAAAGTTTAATAAGTATAATCACAAGTCTATATCAATATTGACTTCGTCGTGAACATTTATATAAGATATGTTTCTGACGGTTTACTTTCAGATATAGCAAAAACAACATTTATGACATTTAAAGAATTAAATATAACCGAGCCGATTTTAAAAGCAATCAAAGAAAAAGGATATACAGTACCGACCCCAATTCAAGAAAAAGCGATTCCTGCCGCATTGGCAAAAAGAGATATATTAGGTTGTGCGCAGACTGGTACAGGAAAGACGGCTTCATTTGCCATTCCTATCATACAACATTTGCAAGTCGTGAGCAAGGAATCTGTCAAGCGTCAGGGTATCAAAGCCTTGATATTGACACCTACCCGTGAACTTGCCCTGCAAATCAGTGAATGCATTGACGATTATTCAAAATATACCCGTGTTCGCCACGGAGTGATCTTCGGTGGTGTAAATCAACGTCCGCAGGTTGATATGTTACGCAAGGGAATTGATATTCTGGTAGCTACTCCGGGACGTCTACTTGATTTGATGAATCAGGGACATATACATCTGGATACTATTCAGTATTTTGTATTGGATGAGGCTGACCGTATGCTTGACATGGGATTTATCCATGATATTAAGCGAATATTGCCGAAACTTCCGAAAGAAAAGCAAACCTTGTTCTTCTCGGCAACAATGCCTGACACCATTGTTACTTTAACCAAATCTCTGTTGAAGAATCCGGTGAAGATTTACATAACACCGAAATCGTCTACTGTGGACTCTATCAATCAGGTTGTGTACTTCGTAGAGAAGAAAGAGAAAAGCCAATTATTAATTTCAATTTTGCAAAAAGCAGAAGATCAATCGGTACTTATCTTCTCGCGTACGAAGCATAATGCCGATAAGATTGTTAAGATATTAGGTAAGGCTGGGATCGGTAGTCAGGCTATACACGGAAATAAGAGTCAGGCGGCAAGACAGTCCGCATTGGGTAATTTTAAGTCGGGGAAAACCCGGGTTATGGTTGCTACTGATATTGCTTCCAGAGGAATCGATATAAGTGAGTTGCCTATGGTTATTAATTATGATCTCCCGGATGTTCCCGAGACGTATGTACATCGTATCGGTCGTACAGGAAGAGCTGGAAATACAGGGACAGCACTTACATTCTGTTCGCAGGAAGAACGTAAACTGGTTAATGATATTCAGAAGTTGACCGGTAAGAAACTCAATAAGGCTAATTTCACTTTTTGAAATTAGCCTCTTACATTATTCATTAAAAATAAGTATAAATTAAATATGATTTCTATGGCAAAATCCATGACAGTAGGTAAACGTGAAAATGAAAAGAAAAGACTCGCTAAACGAGAGGAAAAATTAAAGAAGAAAGAAAGCAAAAAATTGTCGGGAAAAGCGAATAGCTTTGAAGATATGATTGCTTATGTAGATGAGAACGGAATGATAACTTCCACTCCTCCAACGGAAGATATTAAAAAAGAGGAAATAAATCCCGATGAAATAATCATTGCAACTCCCAAAAAGGAAGAGGAAGAACCGGCTATCTTAAGAGGAAGGGTTGAATTTTTTAATGAGGCTAGGGGATTTGGCTTTATTAAAGATCTTAACGGTGTTGAAAAGTATTTCTTCCATGTAAATAATGTTGTTGGCAATATTGTAGAAAACAACATTGTGACATTTGATCTTGAGCGTGGTACGAAAGGTATGAATGCAGTTAATATCTGTCTTGAAAAGCAATAATCCGTTATTAAAGTTTTATTTTGTAATTCGTATAAAGCGGACATGAAAATAAGATCTTTGGGCAATACAAGTTTTGATCTGATATTCGAAACATTTAATAGGACTTTTGCTGCCTATGATACTCGAGAACAGGAACAGTGTGAAAATATCTGATATGCCCAACGAAATTAGATCTGTATCTATCGGAGCATTCGATATGATAGCTGATTTCTGTGATTTAGGGGAATGTTACTGTTGGAAGACGTTTTTCTGACTGATCCCCTTCATCCCACTATTTTGCTATTCTTGGAAAATAAAAATCCCTGAACTTCTTTGAAATTCAGGGATTTACATCGTTTTGCTTTCTCTAAAAGTGGTGCCACCAGGAATCGAACATTTAAAGTTCTTTGTACTTAAAGTCCTGATAAACAGCACTAAATCTTATATCGTTAAAATCAAAACCATTGAATTAGCCATATTTCTAATTTCAATTATTTCAATCTTTATCGCTGTCATTTTTTTGACGGTGCAAAGATATGGAAAAGGTTCGATTCCTCCAAATAGTATTGGCATAAAATTACAGAAAACTTTATAATGTATTCATTTATGCTGGAATGAACGGCATATATATGAAGAGAACGTCTTTAGGAAAATTTCCGAAGACGTTCTCTTCTATACTGTTGGCTTTTAAAAAGCTTCCAGCCTGTTTTCATCCAGCAGTTTTATAATATCCTTCTCTTTATAAAGTATCCTGCCTCCCAGCCGGTAATAGGGGATAAGCCCGGTTGTCCTGTGTTCAACCAGTGTCCGGCGTGTTATCTTCAGTAATTCGGACAGTTCAGCTTCGGTGATGTACCTGTCACCGTTCAGGACAGGCCTGTATCTGTCCGGTTCGCTTTTTAAGAGTTCGGTGATGTGTCCGATATCCTGGAAGAACTGGGTAATCTCCGGACTTTCCCTTGTCAGTAAGTCATGTGCCATATTTCTTTGCTTAATTGTTTCCTTTTTGTAACAGTCCTTCCATGTATGTGACGATGTCTTTTTTCCGGTAATAGATTTTCCTGTCTATCCTGCTGTACGGGATTTTTCCCGTGCTGCGTAAAGTAAGCAACTTTCTTGGAGAGATATCCATCATAATACATGCTTCCTGATTGTCCATCCATTCCGTCAGTCTTTCCTCCTGCCGTATTCCTCTTCCTGTCCGGATATCCCGGATGATTGAGCTTAACGCCTGCTTCATTTCTTCAAATGTTGTGGCTTCGATACTGATCACTTCCATAAGCTTTTGATTTTTTGTCCGATGCAAAGGTATGCTGCCGGTAAGTTTGTCTCCAAGTCTCTGACTACAGGTGTCAGCAGATGTCGTCAGATTTCACGGATAGTTGGTCAAATTGTAAATCGTATTTACAATTTGTACCCGAACTTTACAACATCCGGGATTACATTTTACAGTGCTTTTTGTAATTTTCTATTTTATATTTCTTTGTGAATTAGAATGTTATGTAAAAAGATGGATTCGTTTTTTTGAATCCGGCATGTAATTTTCATTATAGTGTAATATACTCTTGTAGTGCGCACAGGAAGAGTATTCAGGTAATCACTTTTTAAAACAATGGAGGATATGCCATGATGTATATAGATAATGAGGTACTTGAGAAAATGATAATGACTATGGTGGAAGGTTTTAATCGCCTTGAAAAGAAACTTGATCGTATGAACCGCCTGAAAGACTGCCTGGACGGCGACACCTTGCTGGATAACTGTGACCTTGCGCAGCTTCTGGGCGTGACGCAACGGACCATCGCCCGTTATCGTGAAAAGGGACTCATCCGTTACTATCAGACGGATGAGAATGGAAAGAACTTTTATCGTAGTTCGGAAATACAGGAATTTCTGCGACAGAGGGGAAAGAAAAAATCAGCTCAGTGATCTGTCAGGCAAGGGTCTGTGATATTCTTTGTATCTGAAGGAACTGGTATGAAAAATATCTATTTTTTGTAATTATGATTGACATAGAAAATGCTTTTCAAGATGAAATGTAACCTGGTTCGTATCCTGTTATGAGACTACTATTGTGGGAGTATTATAGGCTTATTTTCTGTTGTTACAAATGGAAACTGGTTAAAACAGGGAAGGGGGGCCGGATTAATGCGGATTAAATCCTGAATCCGGTTCCGGTTTTATACGGATTGGAAGAAAATTGCAGATGCTTCCCTTGCCGACAGCTGTAGCTTCGGCAAGGAAAACTGTCTGTTTCACATGGTCTATACCGGTATTGGATTAACCCGGAGTGTGTCCAGATTGATATATGCTCCCCGGTACAGGGTTCTTCCTTCCTTGAACATCTTCCATAGAATGTCACAGCCGACTTGTGCCAGTATGGAGTTGATGTACAGGTCCTGTCTTTCCAGTGCTTCCGCCAGTGAGCAGCTCGGTCCGGAGTCCTTCTCTTCTATTGTGGAATAGTTCACCTCCTCGGTGATGACATTCATTTCAGGTACCGGCATGAATTCTTTTGATGCCGGCTGCCGTATCTTGTTGCGGACAGTGCCTATGACGACTTGCCCGGTGGTTTGCGCATTCCCGAAATCCATCCAGTAATAAACCGCCCTTTCATTGTTTACGGAGGCCTCCCTGTATTTTTTCAGGAATCTCCACAGTTCCAGTCGTGAGCGGGTATTGTCCGTGCAGGTGATGATGATATTCGCCGGCCTTGTCCTGTCATCCCTGTTTTCCTGTGTTTTCCGTACGGGATAGCGGCAGTTTTCCGCCGTCCATGTTGTTCCGAAAAAACGGTTGACGCGTGTGACGGCCGCTGTCGCCTTGCATTGCCCCAGTTCCGTCTCACTGAAGAGTTGGCGTCCTATGTTGGCTTCCGTGATAATGTCGGGATCGAATACGGTGACGTGCAGTCCCGGATGTCCCAGTGCCTGCAACGCGACGTTCATGCGTGCCAGGTTGGTTATGACCTGTGATCCCGTGCCCCCTGCACCCGCAACATGGATGGTGACGGGATGGTAAGGTTTCAGCAGGTAGCTGTCCGTATAATGAATCTTTCTCATGTCAGTATGTCTTTAAGTTTCTTCCCGGATTGTTGTAACTCGCTGTAATCAAACGGATTGTTCCGTACATGTTCTGTTACTGAAACCAGATTGCTGCGGGTCGGGTTCCTGCCGCCTCCCAAATGTGAGAACTCGCTCATCCAGAAACGCTTTTCCCAGTATTCCTGAAATTCATGAAAATCCATGTCCTGCGGTTTCTTTAGCGATGAGTTGCCTAGGCAGACGTCCGCCCCGGTTACATTGAAGAACGGTGCCAGATACAGTTCTGTCCGCTCTTCGGGGATTGTTCCCTTGAAGGCGTGTATGTCCATGCATTCCCGTTCCACCACGTAGATGACGCCCGGTACGTTGAATGTCCCGTTTGTAATGTGCAGCCCGTCCTGGAAGTACATTTTTCTCTTCTGCGGCGGATTGTACCATATGTACCTTTCGCGGCCTTTTCTGGAGTCGCACAGGAGCATGTTCCCGGGGATGCGTCCGTGCGGGATTCCGCTCATGCTTTCCGTGTATGATTCCACCAGTGAGTTCATGAACTCATAGGTTACCGGAATGCCGGCTCCCATCCGTCCTTTCTCATTGACAGGCCTAAGTTCGAGATAACTTCGCGGGATCGAGTAACCTGCCGTTTCGCATTCATAGGCGACAAGTACCGCTCTGGGATGCATGATTTGCTGCATCTGTATTGTCAGTTCATTCATTTTCCTGTTTTATTAGAAGTTGTTTGTAATGAGTTTTGTGAAGCGTGCGAGCCATTGGGAGAACCGCTCCGGAAAGTCATCCATGGAGAAAGGCTTTTCCGTGTCCGGCGTCAGGTGGAATGTCGTGACGGGTGTGATCGCGTATGATTCCTGGTAGTCCGAGTTGAAATAGCTTTCCATTTCGTCGTTCATGGCGTCCTTTACCGACCAGGTGACCATGATCTGCGTCTCCAGTCCCACCGGCCTGAAATCAGGTGCCTCCTCGTATGCCCAGTCGTAGGAGTATTGCATGATGCTCGGGCTGCCGTGTGAAATGTATGCCGTACCTTCCGTGAGCAGTTCCAGCAATGCCCGCTCATAGTTCTTCTTTGTATGGTATTTCCGTATTTCCCCCTCCAGGTCCGCAAGAAATCCCTTTGGATTGTCCATTCTCTTCAGTATACGGTGCGCCTTCCCTTTTTCATACAGTCTGGCAAGTGCGGCCTTGCGTCTGATCTCTCCTGCCGTCGCCTCTTCGTCGTAGAGCCTGTAGTCTTCCAGGTAATCGTGTGCCATTTCGTAGTAGCTGGTATCCGTGCTTTTGGGTATGCCATGGTGTCGGGCGAGCTGTCGGATAAATTCCAGTGCTATCCTTCCGAGTTTTTCCGGCAGTCTCTCCGTGAATTCCAGCGGTATCCAGAACAGTTTATACTCCGGCCACTCCACTCATGGAACCGGTAGAGGCAGAAGTACAGCCTTCCGTTCTCCTCTTCCAGGTTGACATGCTCCGGGAGTATGGTGTCCATTGCCCGGTACAGTTTGATGATGTTCATCCTCGGTGATTTCCCGGTCGGGCGGAAAGGAAGCCTGAGGCCGACAAGCCCGCTGTATCTGAGTGCCGAACGGTACAGGAAATCAAAATTCTCCCTTGTCGTAAGGTTGATTTTTTCTCCCGCGCGGCTCTCCATATAGTAATCGGGGGTAACGGGGAGAATTCTCCCCGTTAGAAAATCATTACGGTTCCTGCCGGCGGCAGCCTTCTTTTCTTTCTGTTGCCGGTTCCCCGGCTGATGTCTGTGCATCCGGCCTCGCTGATAATAAGTCGTGCCAGGTCTTCCGTTTGTAGTTCCGATAGCTGTCTGCATGCTGTCTCCTCCTTTTTCTTAGGGTTTGTTTTCTTTGCCATGGCTTATCCTTTCGTTCCTATGGTGGTTTTGAACCGGTATACCGCGCGGTCCTCTTCGAGTTCCGGCCCGTGCAGGGTTGCCGTGGTCAGTTCCGGATAGTTCATGGAATAGAAGTCCGTTACTTCGGAAAGGGACATTCTGCTGTCCGGGTCTTCCAGTGTCAGGGTGTCATTTCCTTTTTTCAGGATGAATACTCTTTTGAGTCCTTTGATATCAAGTGCCATATTATTTAAAGTTTTAAGGGTTTAATAACATATAAGCTCCGCCTGTGTCTCGTCCTTCATGCGGCATTCCTGCGGGAAGTCTATGTATTCCGCATACGGGTCTTCACGCAACAGTTCCCTGTCACTTTCATCGTCCTTGTCAAAAGTGAGCGCTTCTGCGGCCGGTTGTGGCGGTGACAGGTATTCCCTGCCCGTATTTTCCCGGGCTGTCTGTATGACGGCTGCCTGCGGCTGCAGGGGAACGGGTTGCGGCTGTTGCCATGGTTGTGTCTGTGGGTACTGTCCGCCGGACTGGCGGAAGTATGTTTGGGGCTGTTCCGCTGTTTGTTGCGGACTGCCGTTTGCGGGATTCCGGCAGTATCCTTCGTACATTGGCTGTGGTTGCGGTGTTCCCGGATAATATTGTGGTACGGGCTGCGGCTGTACTATCTGTGGCTGGGGTACCGTTTGCGGGATTGCTTGCTGTACAGGCTGTTGTGGAGGTTGTGACGTGAACATCCGCATTTGTCCGTCAGGCCGCTTACCATTCGCCGTACCGTTTGCGGGCGGCTGTTGTGGGAGCGGCTGTGTGTCCGTTTCAGGAAACAGGCAGCCCTGTGACGACTCCTTCTGCACTTCCTGTATCCTTGCCTCTATCTGTTTCTGCCTGTCCGTATCTGCGAGTACCTTGGCCTGCCTGAAGCAGGTTGTCGCTTCCGAGTATCTTCCTGCCGTGAACGCCTCCTCCGCACGTTTGAGGAGTTTTTCCATCTTTTCCTGTTTTTCACGTGCCTCTTTTGTCTTCTTGTCGTTGGCGGTTCCCGCCGCCTTGCCTTGTGTTGCTGCGAGCCGTACCTGTTGCTCGAAGGTTTCAAGGTTGGTGAGGATTCCCTGCGCTTTCTGCAGCGGTGTGGTGATGATTTGCAGGAATTGTCCGTCCAGTTCCATGGGGGTGCCGTTGAGTATGAGCGGCACGATGGTCTGTCCGGCTTCATCCTTGAGTGTTGTACGCCTGGGCATTACCGCTACGGACAGTTTTCCGTCCGTTCTCCTGATGTTGATGTTCAGGTCTGTGCCTGCCGACATCATCTGATAAATTGATTGGAAAAACATAATGGTTGTTTTTTTATTGTTATACATAGGTTTCCTTGAGATATGCCTTCAGAATTTCGTCTCTGTCCGGTCGCTTCGTGATGTCAAGCAGTGGCTTGAGATAATATCCGATGTTTCTGGGCTCATCGACCGTATTGGGAAATCTTCTCTTTGCAGGTCTGATGTTGCGCGTTGTCGGCCACAGTGCGGGTGCGACCGGTGCTGACGGGGTGAAATTTTTTTGTTTCCATTTCATTTGTTGTTTAAGGGTTTATAATATCATTCCGATAAGGATCAGAATGGCGAGAATTGTCGCCAGGAACGGGAGGAGTCTTAGCAAAATACGGATTATGCCTTCCGCCATTGTCAGTAACAGGATGGTATGTACCGGAATTATGCCTTTGCGGCATAGCAGGATTATTGCTGCGGCTGCCAGCAGTGTGACCGCCGGCTTGCAGATGCTTGCGATGGATTTCTGTTTCATGTCCTTGTTGTTTTTATGAGTGTATGATTATCCCTTCGGGATCTGTTTTCCCGATTTTACAGGCCTTCGTCTCCCGGATTGCCCTTTTGTGTCAAGGCTTGGCGAAAGAAAATACCGGAGCGCAGCGAGGATGATTTTCTTTCAGCCGACCGGCCCGCAGGGCTGCCTTGACACGAATACGGGGTAATCCGGTACCTTTGCCGCCTAAAAGCGGCATAACAGATGTCTGACAAATAAAAAATGCAGACTTTTCAGCCTGCATTTCCCGTTCCTATATATAGCTTCTATCTTTCACATTTCCGGAAGATATCTTCCGTTACCTCTCCCGAGAGTTTGAGTACCCCCTTCATAAATTCTTCCTGTGTAAGCTTTCCCCTTTCCATTCGTGTCAGTTGCGCCTCCCAGCCCGAAGTCAGTGCGGTTCCCGCTATTTTCATGTTCCGTACCGTCTCATATATGTAAAGCCCCTTTCGTGTGGGGATGATGTATTTGCCTGAATAACGTACATATTTGCGGTCAATCAGGGTCTGCAGGATTCCTGTACGCGTGGCCGCCGTTCCCAGTCCGGCAGTGTCCATGTAGGTGATCAGTTCCGCGTCGGTATATGCGGATACGGGCAGGTCCTTCCTGTGTATCAGGCTGCATCCGGTAACAGCGGCCGTCTCCCCGTTTTCCAGTTGCGGGATGGGGGAGAAGCCGTATTCCCTTCCTGCAATGACGCTTTCCCTTTCGAATATGCCGAACCATCCCTTTTCAATGATGCGGCATGCATGGCACCGGAAATTTCGTGCGGCACATACGGCGTCCACAGTAGTGTATTCCGCCCTGCATGCGGGCATGAAGGCTTCCAGCATCCGTCCGATGATCATCATGTAAAGCTGCATCTCCTCCCGGTTTAATCCTTCCGGATATGTATCGGTAATGATGATGGCGTGGTGTTCCGCCGTCTGTCCTTCGTCGACAACCTTGTCCGGCAGGTCGAATATGTTGATCCCCATGCTTCTGACATACGGTCGGAATTCCTTCCTGTTCAGGATTTTCTCCATGATACGGGGCAGTTTGTCATAAACGTCCCGTGGAAGGAAACGTCCGGCAGTTCGCGGATAGGAAATCAGTTTCTTCTCATAAAGTCTCTGTGCGATTTCAAGCGATTTTCCGGCAGCCATTCCGTAATAGTTGTTGGCGTCTTTCTGGAGTTCGGTCAGGTTGTAGAGGGCTGGAGGCTCTATCTCCCTGACCTGCCTGCTGACAGCGGTGACACGTGCATGTCCGGCCAGTTTGCAGTCACTGTAAAGTTGTGCGGCCGCCTCCCGGTCTGTGAATTCTTCCGTACAGCGCATTTTGAGCAGGGTGTTACTTTTGCACAGGCTGATCAAAACCGGAAAGGTGTCCGTGGCAATGTGGTTCTCACGTTCACGATAACGGCTGCTTATGGCTGCCAGTACGGGCGTCTGCACTCGTCCCAGTGAGTTGTTTCCCGTTCCGGTCGCCTGGCAAAGGGCATAGCTGGCGTTGAGACCCAGTACCCAGTCCGCCTTGTTGCGGCTGTCCGCTGCCAGAAACATGCGGTCATACAGGCTGCCGGGCCTGAGGTTGCCCATTCCCTCCAGCACGGCTTCGTCCGTAAGTGACGAGATCCATAGACGGCGGTAGGGTTTCCTGCATTCCAGATACCGGTAAAGGTACCTGAACACCATTTCCCCCTCCCGGGAGGCGTCGGTGGCCGCGATGATACTCTCGCAGGCGGCGAATACTTTTTCGATCACTTTCAGCTGGAGGACCGCGTTGATGTCCGGTATCCATCCCGTATCGGTCCTGATATGTTTTACCATCAGTCTGAAGGGGGCGGGATTTATCGGGAAGTCCCCGCGTTCCGGGCGGTCCATCCCGTAATCCTTCGGCATAGCCAGCGAAAGCATGTTGCCGAAGGTCCATGTCACCATGTACCCGTTCCCGCTCATGTATCCGTCCTCTCTGGTATGTGCTCCCAGAATTCTTGCTATCTCTTTTCCCACATTGGGCTTGTCTGTCAATATCGCAATCATGATCTTCTTCCATTTGATGTTCCCCGTACCTTCGCAATAAAACCGGTACGGGGAAATTGTGTATACTTTTGATTCTGTCTGTACGGGGCAGGGATTATCCGCCGGCTTCGCTTTCCGCTTCGGAACTGATCCCGTTGATTTCCATTACCGGCTTTCCGTCCGTCCCCATCGTGATCCTGAGGGTGGCATCCATTGTTATGCGAAGTGCGGGAGTGCGGATTTTCAATGGGACGGTTTCCGTTTCCTCCCCTTGCAGGAGCAGTTCCATGTCCCCGCTTTTTTCCAGTTCTTCTTTGTGGATACCGATGGTCTCCAGTGTTTTCCAGTCAAGGTCTTCCTTTCTGAATATCCGGTTGTCATTCTGCTTCATGTCTTTTTCTCTGATGAATGGTTAATGATTCTTTTTTGTATTCTTCTTATACGGCCTGTCTGCTTCCTTTTTTCTGTTCTTGCTGCCGGTTTTGCGTGTCGTTCGCCTGTGCGGCACGCCGGGCCGTATTGCGGCGTATGTCGGGATTTTCCTGAAAGTATTGCAGTTGTCCGGAATTTGCGTTCACTTTCAGGTAGGAACTGAATGTCTTGTTGTTGGCGCTTTTCAGGTCCGATACGAGTATGGCTTTTCCGTCCTGCAGGTTGGCCCGTTCCTGTGCCGTGAATACATGCCCGTATACTTCCGCCGGAACGACCGGCACCTGGCGCTCGCTGAAACCGTCCGGTGTACGCGAGTATTGCGGCCTGCCCGTATTCATGTCCAGTTTGACGAAGGAGGAGAACTCTTCCCCCTTGCGGTTGATCATGTTTTCAAGGAAGACGGGCTGCCCCTTGCGTAGCGCCTCCTTGTCCTCGGGAGTCAGTAGCACGTTGCAGATTTCCTTCGGGATGTATATTTCCCCGTTCTCCGGATTATGGCGTGTATATTGCGGTCGGCCGGTCACTTTGTCCAGCGTGACGAAAGAGGAGAACAGTGCTCCGTCGGTGCGTTTCATGTCCTCTACAAGGATGGTATGTCCTTCGCTGAGCATTTTGATCTGGTTGGGTGAAAGCTGTACGCCTCCCAGGCTCTGCTGGTTGAACCCCTTGCTTTCCGGATAGATGAATTCCAGCCCCCTGCGTTCCGCGCTGTATTGGAGTGTGGCGTCGAACGGCTTCCCGTTTTTTGAGGTCATTCCGTCCACATATACCGGTTGTCCTTCCTTCAGCGCATTTATTTCATCCGCTGTCAGTCTGATACCTTTCACTTCACTTGGTATGTATACGTTTTCCTGCCGTACGGCAACCAGTTCGTTGGTATTCTTGTCAATGGAGATAAGGCAGGGTGTATAGGATCCTCCGTTCAGGTTCAGTTCCGCCACCCGTCCCATGTTTCCCGTCTCACGGAGGTTCTTCTTGTCCTCTTCCGTGAAGATGTGCCCGAAATAGGGCCTTTCCAGTTCCGGTTCCTTGCGAATGCCGTGGATACCCAGACCGATCTGCCCGTCCGGCATGGTGATGAATGAGAGGCGTGCGTCCAGTTTGACCCTGGCACCTGTCAGCGTCAGTGTCAGGGGAACCAGTTTGTTGGTTTTGTATCCTTTCAGCATGGAATCCAGCAGTCCCTGTTGTTCGAGGGAAGTTTTGGAGACTCCCATCTTTTCCAGTGCGTCCCAGTTTACCATGTTCTCGTCATAACGGTAGCGTGGTGCCTGCTGTTCCTGTGGTTGTCCTGTTGAAACTGTCGGTTGTGGTGCCTGCTGTGGTACCTGTTCCTGCGGGTTTTGTTTTTGTTTCTTTGCCATCGTTTCTGTTTCTTTTTCGTTTTTACTCTGTTCCTTGTTTTCTCTCGGCCGGATCTCGTAGCGTTTGAGGAACTCTTTTACTGCGTCCGTTTCCTTACCTTGTGACAAATCCCTGATTGCCTGCCTGTTCTGCTTGTAATCATGGATGGTCATTCGTATGAGCCTGAAATGTGTCGGTTCCTTGAGCTGGCTCCAGAAGTTCCTGATGAAGTTTTCGAGGATACTGGAGTTTTTCTCGAATTTCAGAAAGGAGTTTTCGTTCTTTTCCTCGGCGGGAACCGTCCTGGCCTTTCCTTCCCCGTCAATTTCGCTGACGGCTTGCACACCGGCTTTGGGGTCCTCTTTGTTGTGGACAAACAGTAGTTCGTTGATTTGTTCCACATAGGGCTTTTCTTTGGCGGATTTCTGCGTTTTGCGTGTCCGCTTCGGTTTTTCTTTTACTTCTTTTTCTTGTGCCATGATCCATCATTTTGAGATTAATGTTTTCGTTTGACAGCTCAAAAATAGTGGCTAAAATTGAATAAGTTGCTGATTCTCAAAACGGTGACATCACGTGTCGTTAGATGTCAGCAGATGTCAATCAAAGGGAAAGGATGATGGTAAGCGTCTCCGCGATGACGTATAGCGCATCTCAAAAACGACTTTTACTTTTGCATAAATCAATAAAAAAACGAATCATGGTAATAGAAAATCCCAACCCGATTCCCTTGGAATATCCTACATTGTTGGAAGTTCTAAAAAAAGAACTGGCTCAAGATCCTAAAAAATCCTTAGTATCGTTCTGCGAAAAGCATTCAATCAATTATGACCATTTTAACAGATGGCTCCGAACCACCGGAAGAAGCTTCACCAGACTATGCAATGAAGTACGCCTGAAGACCGGTCTGCCTCAAAATTCAAATGAATTGTACTTAAACAGCCTCGGACTCTTGAAGACTGAACTTGATAATGATATTAATCTACGTTTCGTTGATTTTTGTGAAAGGCACAATATCAGTTATAGGGGAATGGCGAATTGGCTGGCAATTAACAATATGGATTTTTTCTCCATACGGGCGCAAATATGTGCAGCCAAAGGCATAGAGGTTCCCAAAGGCAGCAGACAGCCTTATATTCCGCACCCTTCCAACGGGGACAAGGCACAAGCAAGATTCGGAAAGACATTGGATACATACCGGAAAGAGCTGGATTCCAATCCACGTTATTCGTTGAAAGTTCATTGCGCCAGAATGGGAACAAGTTATTATGACATGTTACGCTGGATGAGATTTATGAAGGTTAGCGTCAGACAATTGCAAAAGGCAGCAAGCCTCAATGCGAAGATTCCCCGGCAGTCTTCCATGGTCATGGTTCAGTTCCGGCCCAATGGTGGGACCCGCTCTGATATGTTCAGAGGAGTGACTATTAGCTGTCCTGACGGGAAGAGCATTCATGTGGAGGAATGCTCCGTCATAGAATTGTGTACATTCCTGTATACTTATGATAAAGACCAAAGACGAAAATAAATACTCCCGACACCATGTTTGAACTATCAGAAAACAACCGGTACTTTTTCTTTCCGGAACCTGTCCGTATGAGTTATGGTATTGACGGCCTTTCCAAACTGGTTTATACCCATCCTGCACTTTCATTGGTTTCAGGAGATATATTTGTATTCTTTTCCCATGACCGGAAACGTATAAAACTTCTTCGTTGGGATGGAGACGGTTTTATCCTATATTATAAACGGCTCACAAGAGGCACTTTTGACCTTCCTCGTTATAGCACGGAAAAAGGCGTGTACGAACTTGACTGGTACACGTTTTATTTCATAATGCGAGGGATAACTGCTCAAGAACTCCGTTTTAAAAAACGCTTTAGAATTGCCTGTAGCAACTGATAATTATTTGATATACAAAGAAATAATATCAAAATTCGCTTGGTAAAATCAGATTTTTTCATTATTTTTATGGTATGAAAAGTTCTGATTTTACATTGGTTCTACAACAACAGTTGGATGTCGCCAACGAGACCAACCGGGTCTTGCTGGCGCGCATTGACGACCTGGGAAAGACCATAGAGGAACTCCGGACTGAACTCGCCATAGCCAATCTTAAACGCGAGGAACTGATGTCGACCATAACATCCATGCAGGAAGCATTATTGGAAAAGGATGCGGACGTAAACAAGCAGAAGAGGATAAACAAGGGGCTGTCAAAGCTTGTATCCAACAAGTCTGAAAAGCACAAACCATCCGTTATGACCTCCTCGGAAGTTGAAAATAAAACCATGCCCTCCTCTTCTCCGACCAAGAGTGCCTATGCTCCCAAAGAAAGAGGGAACAACGGCGTAAAACGTAAGGAATATTTCGATATTGAGACTGTCATGGAGGAATTGTATCCCACGGACAAGGATTTTAATCCGGCGTTGGCCCGTTTTATGAAATTCAGGGATTCCATATCCTATGAATATATACCGGGGAAATTCATCAAGCGCATACGTCGGCAATATTTCTACAGCCAGAATGGTACGGTATATTCCGGTAAGCTTCCGGCCAAGCCGTTATTCAATTCCAACTACGACGGTTCGTTCATTGCGGGAATGGCGCAGTTACGCTATATGTACACAATGCCGGTGGAGCGTATCGTTAAATATTTCAAGGACAACGGATTTGAATTGCCCAAGTCGACTGCGCATAACCTGCTCAAGAAAGCGGCAGTACTTCTTGACAATCTTTACAATACCATGCGCATGGCTGTCTTATCAGACAAATATATGGGATGTGACGAGACCTACGCCAAAGTCCTCATTAAAGAACCCGGCAAGAACGGTCTACATGTCAAAAAAGGTTATGTCTGGGTGGCGGTAGCTCATAATTTGGGACTGGTTTATTTTTTCTATGAAGACGGTTCCAGAAAAGAGGAAATTATCTTTGATTTTTTGAAGGACTATAAAGGAACTATTCAAAGTGACGGTCTGACCGCTTATCGTAAACTGGGGAAACAAGGATTTCCGAATATAATGAGGCTGCCATGCCTCCAGCATATAAAAAGAAAATTCAAGGATTGCGAAAAAGATCCCGATGCGGAGGAGATTGTAAGCCTCATTAACCGGCTTTATCACAACAATCACCTTCATACAATTGGAGTGGATGGGTGGACCGAGGCAAAAGAACTACGTTTCCGACAAAAATACGCTCCGCCGATACTTGATGAGATTCAAGAAAAGCTTTCCAAAATTACAAAACGCCCCGGTTACATTCCTGATTCCGATATTTATGAAGCCGTTACGTATATGCAGAACGAAATGTCGGATATATGGAATATATTTACCTCACCAAATTACCAACTTGATAATAATGCCATCGAGCGGGTTAATCGTTGCATATCACTTATGCGGCACAATTCGTTGTTCTTCGGAAGCCATGCCGGGGCAAACCGGGCTGTTATTTATTATTCACTGGCATGTTCATGCCGCCAAAGAGGGATAAATTTCTTCGAGTATATCTCTGATATAATGAATCGTTCGGCAACATTACCACCTACTGCATCTATTGAAGCGTATCGGGAACTTTTGCCTGACAAGTGGCATAAATCATAATTATACTTTTCAGCAGGATTACTCTTGTCTGACCTGTAGATACTAATTGAAAAGTGCGCCGTATTTTAATTGAAAAGAGCTCCATCCATACTTGTTACAAAATTACATATAAGTTTAAAATCTTCATTTATCTTGTCTCATTTTTTGTGTTTCTTTGAGCCTATAAGAGAGTCCGGTCATATTTACCAGATAGGCTTTATGTGTAAGCCTGTCGACCATTGCCGCTACAAGCACCTTGTCCTTTATGATTTCATTCCATCTGTTAAAAGCCAAATTAGTAGTAATGATTGTAGCCTTTTTCCCGGCCCTTAAGGACAAGTGGTTAAAAAGCAGTTCTCCTCCTTCCTTGTCACAACTGACATATCCGAATTCATCACAGATAACCAGATCGTATTTTTCAAACCGTAATTGCAACGCCCGCAGTGTCTTTGCGGATTTGGCTTCCCTTATCTGGGTAAGCAAGACAGGGACTGAAGTAAACAATACGGTAAAATCCTGCTGGCAGGCCTTTATTCCTAAAGCCGTAGCAATATGAGTCTTTCCCGTCCCCGGATTTCCATACAGGACTATGTTTCTTCCCTCCCTGATGAAGTCCAGTGTTTCCAATTCAGGCAATATTATCTGTGCCTCTTTGGGCATGTCTTCCATGACAAGTTCATGCAGATACTTCATTTGTGGGAATCCCGCAGATTTTATCCTTGATTTTCTTCTACATTCCCTTCTTCTGACACTTTCCTTTCCAAGCAATTCGGTCAAGAAATGCAGATGGCTCCAGTTTTCTCCGGCTGCCAATGAAAGGGTGTATTCCAGTTCCTCTTTGAAGGCCAGCAGCTTCAGTTCTGTCGCATAGTCATAAATGGTTTCTTTTTCTGATTTCATATATTATAAACTTAAATGGTTGGTATTATATCATGCACTTCATTGTATCCTGTCATGAGCGCCGTGATGCCTTCAAGCATATCCACAGCTTCTCTTTCTATATTCTCTTGTTGTGCCGGAAGAACAGGCGACTCCATGGATTCTTCCATCTCTTCCTGTGCGTTGCCATGCAACATGGCCTTTACCTGTTCCGGAGATATCTTTCTGACACCACGTCCGGTCAGTTCCCTGCATGCCCTGATGATGTCTGTCCCGGAAAAACCATTTTCCCGTGCATAGTCCAGCAGCAGGACGAATGCCCTGTTGTCATTCTTGAAATAGCTGTCATACAGTCTTTTCAGTTCTTCCGGTGCTCTTTGCCAGACCACAGAATGAGGTAATGCACCCGGTTTACGGGAAAGTGTACGCAAGTAGTGCTCCAGCTTGATGCACCAGTCGCCACCACAATAACTGCGTTGGTGCGAGGCCACTTTCTCCTTCCCGTACAGGATGACGATTTTTTCACTGTAGACCTTGACATGTATTTTTTCTCCTACAAGGGAATCAGGTACGGAATAATGAACATTTTTCATGCTGACAGTCGACCACTTGTCCACGATGTACTCATTGACCTCAAAACAGCCAAGGTTGCCGGGAAAAGGCTTCAGCGATGACAAATCAGCCTCCAGACGCGATGATTTCTCCGCTGTTGAAAGACTGCCTTGCTCGTTGTTGACCTGCGTACACATTCGGTTCAAATGCTCCTGGGCGGAACGTATGTCATTGAAATGGTCAGTCAGGCAGAAAGCTTTCCTTCTGACATATTCCACGCTGCGCTCCACATGTCCTTTCTCCCATCCGGCCCGTACATTACAGAAACGGTACTCAAAACAATAGAAACCGGACATCTTCATCAGGGCTTCCGTAGGCTTCTTGTCACCACCGACAAAGCTCTTGACGGCTACACGCATATTGTCATAGACCATCATGGCTGGGACACCATGTATATCCCTGAAAAAGTTACGGTGGGATTCCATGAAGGCAAGCGTATTCTGATGCCTGA
>ENA-OQCB01000046-OQCB01000046.1-human-gut-metagenome-genome-assembly--contig:-NODE-46-length-52664-cov-5.822354_pt1 | contig 52664 bp, 60 predicted proteins | sample MGYA00242493_ERZ504568 | MGnify/ENA primary metagenome ERZ504568 (study PRJEB26092, sample SAMD00036229) | human gut metagenome | host: Homo sapiens | study: EMG produced TPA metagenomics assembly of...
AAAGAGGGAGAACAGACAACAGCAGTCAAGGCAACCTATACGGTAAAAGTCTATGTGGACGTTGACGGGGATATGGTAATCATACAGAACCCTACGCTTGCACCAACAATCGAAAAATCGGACTATGAGCCAAAGACACCAGAAGCAGACGCAAGTGTGGACGCTGATACCATAAATGACGCTACTTCATTTTTGGAAACATTCTTTAAGCTGTACCCAACAGCGACGGAAAAAGAGCTTGCCTATTATGTATCGGGAAATGTGCTTGAACCTATCGGCAGGGACTACCTTTATTCTGAATTGATAAACCCAGTCTTTACAAAAGACGGGGACAATGTGAAAGTCAAGGTTGCCGTGAAATTCCTTGATAATCAGACAAAGGCAACTTTAGTTTCGCAGTATGAGCTTGTACTACATAAGGATAGTAACTGGAAGATTATTATGTAAGACATTTTGTTGGCAGGCTCTATTTTCGGATATAGTCTGCCTTTTCTGTAGCAAATGTACTGCACTGACAAGCTATTTCATTGTATTTTAAGCAATGGAATCTTTCTTGACAATTTTACCTTAAATCATATATTTATAGCTATTGACTTTCTGCTTGCAATAAGCTATAATATGACTATAAAACCAAATCAGTCATATAGGAGGTATGTGGTATGTATAAAGAAGTTGGTATTTCTTCAAATAATGTTCCGATAACACTTTCTATCTGGTATACAGAAAGAAGTAGTCCTACCATTGTTTTTTTGCCGGGTACTATGTCACACCCTCTCATGTATGAGAATTTTCTATGTGGTTTGAGTGAAAGAGGATTTAATATAATAGGCATTCACTATCTTTCACACGGAAAAAGCCCTAAAATCGAAAAAAAATTATACAATGGAAGATTTGCTGCATAATGTATATGACGTAACGACTTACGGAATAGAAAATTTTGGTGAAAACATAGCTGTCATGGGTTCCAGTCAAGGTGGGATTTTAGCTGCAATGGCGGCGGGTAGGGACACAAGGTTAAAAGCCGTTTTTCCACATAATATCATGCTGACTACATTAAAAGAAACTATGAGCTTAACAAAATATCCCACATGGTCGCACCGTTTTATGGGGCTGATACAGTGGGGCTTTCGTGTAGGTGGAAAATTGCTGCCTAACTACAAGGTTCCAGGAGACGCTTATTTAGACTATGACAGAGTATTTTATAGTGAACAGGCAAAACAAGATTGCTTAAATGACCCTATGCTTTTACCCTATTATCCTTTAAGATTTGTCGCCAGTTTATTCAATGCTGACTTATCGTGTTTGGAGAACGGCTCTATACAATGTCCGGTTATTTTAATTACAGCCAAAGGCGACCCGCTTTTTAGCTTTGATTATACGAACAAAGTATTTGATTTAATTCATGCGTCCCAAAAGGAATTGCTTATTTTAGAACTTAATCGTCACATGATTTTTAATGAGGATACAGACACGACGATAAACGCATTGGAACCTACATTGCATAAATATCTCGGATAGTATATTGATAATATGAGCAGTAAATGTTATACTTTTCGTGACGATACTAATAATTTAGTCATAAGGAGGTTATGAGAATTGCCACGATTTACAGAACAAGAGAAAGAGATCATCAGCAGTAAACTTTTGATAGAGGGAGAAAAGCTGTTTGCATTACACGGTTTGAAAAAAGTAACGGTTGATGATTTAGTAGCCGCCGTAAACATATCAAAAGGTTCTTTCTATGCTTTTTATCCTAGTAAAGAACATCTATACGTGGACATCAATTTCCGCTTACAAAAAGAGCTGTTTGAAAGTATAGAAGCAACCATTAAAGAGAAAAAATATAAGACCCATAGAGATTTAGCAAAGGACGCTATTATGCTAAGTTTAACGGGTTTGATTACTTCACCTATTCTTTCGCAGATTGACTTACCTATATTGGACTATCTGCAAAGAAAATTATCACCGGATATTTTTGAAAGCCATATGCACAATGATATTCGTATATTGGAGATACTGGAAGATCTAGGGGTTGTATTTTTGGTTCCGCATACGGTTATTATAAAATCCCTGTATTCTGTTTTGTCCTGTTTGGAACAATTCAAAGAGGATGAAGAACTGAATATGATACAAAACCTTTTAGTGAATGGGATTATTCAGCAAGTAGTAGCAGAGTAACAATTTTGTTTGGTTATTTGACAGGCAGGTAGCCAAACAAATTTTTTACATTTTATATGACTATATATCTATAAGCGTCATAAGGTTAAAGGAGGAAAAATAATGATTGATGTAAAAAAACTGTATTTCAGCTATACTGAAAAGCCCTTTGTTGAAGATGTGAGTTTCCATGTTGGACGTGGAGAAATTTTCGGCTTTTTAGGACCCTCTGGAGCTGGGAAGTCAACCATACAAAAAGTATTGACTGGGCTTAATACAAAATATAAAGGCAGCGTAAAAGTTGCAGGTATTGAAATAAAGGAACGTACAAATCGGTTTTATGAGAATATTGGAGTGGACTTTGAATTTTCAACCTGCTACGAGAAATTCACAGCACGACAAAATCTCGCCTATTTTGCTTCTCTATATGAAAAGCAACCTCGGTCTATTGATGAATTATTGCATATGGTAGGCTTGGAAAATGACGGGGACAAAAAAGTTGCTGACTTTTCCAAAGGTATGCGTTCTCGCTTGAATTTCATTAAAGCGTTAGTCCATGACCCTGATATATTATTCCTTGATGAACCTACAAGCGGTCTTGACCCTACAAATAGTCGTTTAATGAAAGATATTATTCTTGCGGAAAAGAAACGCGGAAAAACGATTATCATTACTACTCACAATATGTTTGACGCAACAGAGCTATGTGACCAAGTAGCCTTTATCGTTGCCGGAAAAGTCAGTGCATTGGATAGCCCGCATAATTTGATTATGTCAAGGGGAGCTGCCAAAATACAATATACCTACTATGATAAAGGCGAGAAAACCGGAGAATGTCTGCTTGATAGAACCACAGAAGATAAGTTGTTAAAAAGTTTAATTTCCGAAAACCGTTTGCTTTCTATTCATAGTAGTGAGCCTACATTAAATGATATTTTTGTTGATATTACAGGGAGGACACTTCAATGAGATTGGGACGTTTAATTTGTGGTGATATACATTTCCAATGGAAATATGGTTTCTATTTTATCTACTTTATATTAACAGTTTTATATGTGTGCGGGATTGCCGCTTTGCCGGAACATTGGAAAACGGATATTGCTTCTATTATGATCTACTCTGACCCAGCAGCAATGGGATTGTTTTTCATGGGAGCGATTGTTCTTTTGGAAAAAAGTCAAAAGGTATTAAATGCTATGGTGGCATCCCCTGTAAAAATATCGGAATATATACTTTCAAAAACAGTTGCGTTGATTGCTATTTCTACGGTAATCGCATTGATATTAGGGGTAGTTTCCGGCAGCAATCATTTACTGGGTATCGCAGTTGGTACGGCTTTGACCTCAGCAATCTTTACTATGCTTGGAATTATTGCGGCTACAAAAATTTCAAACTTGAACCAATTTCTCATTGTGATTATGCCGATAGAAATTGTTTGCTTTGTACCACCTATTGTTGGTCTGTTTGTGAAGTTACCATATCTGTTCCGCTTTTTTCCATTCACAGCTTGCATGAACCTTATAACTGGAAAAAGCGTTTTACTATCGTTTGATATGGTACTTGTAATTGCTACGTTGATTATCCTCTACATAGTTGCTCGACATACAGTTGAGCATATGTGGAAAAGTTTGGGAGGTGTAAAGCTATGAAAAAGATATTATCCAGCACCATACAGATATTTAAGCAAATCAAAAGTGACCCTATGATGTTTGCGGCTTGCTTCTCCCCTTTTATTATGGGGACTTTAATTAAGTTTGGTATTCCATTTCTTGAAAGAATAACGAAGTTTTCTTTACAAGCGTATTATCCGATTTTTGATTTATTACTTTCTATCATGGCTCCTGTATTGCTCTGCTTTGCATTTGCAATGATTACATTGGAGGAAATCGACGATAAAGTGTCACGGTACTTTTCGATTACCCCTCTTGGTAAGTCGGGGTATCTCTTTACAAGGTTGGGAGTACCCTCAATTATTTCGGCGGTCATCGCTTTTATTGTACTGTTACTTTTTTCATTAGAAAAGTTGTCCATTGGAATGACAATATGTTTGGCGCTTCTCGGCTCAGTACAGGCAATTATTGTTTCACTTATGATTATTACATTATCAAGCAATAAATTAGAGGGTATGGCAGTTACAAAACTAGCTGCACTTACATTACTCGGAATACCTGCCCCCTTCCTTATTGATAGTTACTACCAGTTCGCGGTTGGCTTCCTTCCATCATTTTGGGTAGCGAAAGCCATGCAGAATGAAGCGGTTCTTTATTTCTCCATAGGATGGGTGGTAGCTTTAGTCTGGTACTACTTCCTTACAAAACGTCTGTTTCGGAAGCTGGCAGGATAAGGAGGCATATTATGGAAAAAAGTAGACTTCTGCAAAATGAAAAGGAAGATGATTTAAGGCTATTGAAAGGGAAAGGAGGGAAGTAGGTTATGGAACAATACTGGTGGATTATCATTGTTGTGGTTTTGATTGTCGTTGGTTTACTTAAAATTGTAATTATGAAGAAGTATAACCAAAGGAGAAATTCTAACAATCGTTCAATAGATAGAGAGGACGACAAGATGTATTAAGGTTTATTGAAATCTGTTATGTTGAAGAATGATGTTTTTAGATACTAGAAAGTGCTTTAAGGGGGCTAACGTTATGGAAAGCTTTGAGTACAATTCTTCACAATCAACAGTATTTTGCATAGAGAAATGTATGTAGGAAATATGGTGCAAGGCATAAAGCACCAGCATATCTTGCTTCATTGAAAAAGATTTCTGCATTGCCAGTAAAAAAAGTATTCCTCGCACATCATTCATTGGATATACAGCCGGAAATTTTAATCCGTATGCGAAAAGCATTTGAGAAACTAAAAGAAAATGGGAAACTTTGTCATGGCAGTGGCACATTGCGATTGGGGCGTTTGGTTATAAAAATCCAGTTTGTAAAAGTCAATAAATCCAAAGATAAATTTGTATTTGAAAGGAGTTTTGAAGAATGAAAAAATATGAGTATGTAGAAATTAACTATAATGCGAAAGGAGTTGTATTCCTTTGTACTGATAAACACAAAGAAATTATTGACAGTTACGCAAAAATGGGGTATCACTACGCAGGGTTTGTACCCACAGAAATTGACGCAAAAGGCTGTATGCGAAAGATAGATTTAATTTTTGAAAAAGAAGATTAACTTATTTTAGGGAGTTGGTTCTAATGATAGGACTTAAAAGACGAGATATGAATTATATTATGAAAGTTGGCGCTAAAGCTCAAGGTGTTTCTGTATCTGAATTTAGGGCTATGCTACAAGATACCATAGACGAAACTATGGCAAGTACAGACCCAGACGTGCAGGCAAATTTTAAACGATACTTTGGAAATAAGCGGTCAACACCAGAGGAATATATTTATACGATTACCAAAAAGACAAAGGTTAAGGTTTAAATGTTGTAAAGGGGGCTTGCCGTATGAAACGCTTTAAGTACAATTCAGTATATTCAAACCCGATTTAACAGCATACTATTTACAATTAAATACGCTATACCAGTAGCTCGTACAAAATTTATATTTTGTGCGGGCTTTTTTAATACCCGAAAGGTTTTTTTAATTATTTTCATTTTTTTGGAAGCAAATCACACCTTGCTGTACAGATATGGTGCGGAAAGAGGGATAAACACTTTTCAATTCATAGCTGGAAAGGAGGTGAGATTATGAAACCGTCTGACTTCCAAAAAACAATTCAGTGTCAGTTTGAATGTAAGCTGAAACAAGTTGTCAAAGGTATTATCTGGAACTACCGCAAAGAATTAAAACGAAGAAAAAACAAGGAAATATCTTTTAGCGAATTACCAGACATTACGGTAGAAAGTCTGGCAACATGGGACGACTACGAAACAAACTACACGATTTTTAATGTGTGTGGCATAGATATTAAAGTCCTTGATGATGAACTTGCAGAAGCACTCAAACAGCTACCCGAAAAGAAGCGTAACAATGTATTGATGTATTACTTCTTGGAAATGAGCGATACAGAGATTGCAGATATTATGAATTATACCAGAGGGGCTGTGTTCAAACACAGACACCGTGCACTAGAAACTATGAAAGAGATACTTAAGGAGAAGAAATAGAAATGAAGAAAAAGTACAAGCACCCGTCTTATTATTTGATTTCATCAGCTATGGACGGAGACGAAACTGCGATTGATAAATTGCTGGCGTTTTATGACCCGTACATATCAAAATGCTGTTTACGTCCTTTATATGATGAATACGGCAATGTCTATATCGTTGTTGATATGGAATTAAAGGGACGTATTCGAGAAGCCTTAATCAAAATGATTTTGGACTTTGAGATTGATATAGAAATCGAAGAAGAATAAGCAGATACCAGCAGGGCATGATTTGTTAAATCCCCCTCTTTTCTGCCCTGCTCCTGCTTTCATACATGAAAGCCTATGCTTTCGCCAACTGGTCTTTGAAAATTGAATAAAGCAGACAGATACGTTTGTGATACAGCGAGCCACGGGGACTGTACGCCATGACCTTTCCAACAAGAAAGCGAGCGACCCACGCAGTGATCCGAGAGCGACTTGTGGAATGGTCGTTTTGCCATGACCTGCTATCACAGAATAATGACACGTCCGCATGGTGCGGTTCTGCCCACAAGAATGGGAATAGTTGAGATACTAACGGAGCTTTCCAAAGCCGTCTGTCTGCTTATGATAAGACACACAGAAAGGAGTGTTGCAACATGAACAATACTGATGTGCCGATTTGGGAAAAATACACCCTTAGTATAGAAGAAGCGTCCAGATATTTTCGTATCGGGGAAAAGAAGTTGCGTAGACTTGCCGAGGAAAATCTGGACTCTGGCTGGGTTATCGTCAATGGAAATCGTATTCAGATAAAGCGAAAACAGTTTGAAAAAATTATTGATACACTGGACGAAATCTGATGTCTTAGAGCCGTAGATATGGTATAATATTACTAGCGTATCACGGCTCATTCCATGACGGAAAGGAGCTTTACACGATGTCAAAAATGAAAAGACAAGACAGTAGAGGACGCAATTTGCGTCTTGGAGAGAGCCAGAGAAAAGACGGAAGATACGTTTATAAATATACCGATATATTCGGGAAGCCACAGTTTGTATATGCTTGGAAACTTGTACCCACAGACAAGACACCTGCTGGAAAACGTGATGATATATCGTTGAGGGAAAAAGAAAAGCAGATAAAAAAAGACCTTGACGACGGTATCGACACGGTGGGCGGTAAAATGACAGTCTGCCAGCTTTACGAAAAGAAGAACAATCAAAGAAAGAACATCAAAAGAAACACGGAATTAGGACGACAGTATCTTATGAACGTACTGGAAAATGACCCATTGGGTATGAGGGCGATTGATACAGTCAAGCAGTCCGACGCTAAAGAATGGGCTATCAGAATGAATGGCAAAGGTTATTCCTACAAGACGATAGATAACTATAAGCGTTCCTTAAAGGCTTCATTCTATATGGCGATACAAGACGACTGTATCAGAAAAAATCCTTTTCATTTCAAGCTAAGTGATGTTCTGGAAGATGATACGGAAGCAAAGGTTATCCTAACGCCAGAGCAGGAAGAAAAACTTCTTGCTTTTATGGAAACGGATAATGTTTACAGCAAGTATCGTGATGAAGTTATTCTTCTGCTGGAAACGGGACTTCGTATTTCTGAACTATGCGGATTGACAACACACATTGATATGCCTAACCGTGTGATTAACATAGACCACCAGCTATTGCGTGATACAGAGGTGGGTTACTATATTTCCACACCTAAGACAAAAAACGGGAAGCGTGAGCTTCCATTGACAGAAAGAGCATATCAGGCACTTGAACGAATTTTAAAGAACCGAGGAAAAGCACAACCGCTTGTTGTTGACGGTTACAGCAACTTCTTGTTCTTGAACCGTGAGGGATTGCCAAAGGTGGCAGGAAATTATGAAAGTATGGTGCGTGGGCTGATTAAGAAGTACAACAAGACCCATAAGGACAAGTTGCCAAACATCACGCCCCATTCATTCAGACATACTTACTGTACGAATATGGCAAATAAGGGAATGAACCCTAACACCCTGCAATACATCATGGGACACGCAAACATAACCATGACATTAGGGTATTATGCTCACGGTACTTTCCAGTCTGCAAAGGCTGAATTAGAAAGGCTGGCTTCTTAATATCGAAAATGTATCTTACTACTTATTTACTACTTTTGGTTGCATTTTCATGCTGGTAAATGCCAGCTTATGCAAGGTATCTTCCAAAAGGAAAATGCCAATAAAGCCCGAAAATACGGGATATATCGGCATTTACCAACTTATGAAAAGATAATCAGAAATTTAGTAAGTTTTTAATATAACATTTTCTTATTTAAAGGATTCGTTATTTTCAATAAAATTTATAAATGCCCTGCACTGCTCTGCCAGAAAGGGCTCGCTTTCTTTTAAAACCAGTTTCCCGTCTGTCACCTGTTCCAGTGCATTTGGTATCGTAAGCCGCGGCACATTCATAACCCTCATATTGAGAAAGCTCAACAGGGTGACCAGCTGATCCTGTGCAATCAGCGTACCGGACATGCCGGGTGTAATACCGCTTACGGCTGCCGGCTTTCCATTTAAAACCCGCTTCTGTGCTTCATCCGGACGGGACATCCAATCCAGAAAATTTTTTAATACCCCGGAAATGCCATGATTGTATTCCGGTGAAAAGAACCATATGCCATCCGCCTCCTGAAGCTGCGCACGCAGGCGCTGTACAGCAGCAGGTGCCGGAAACTCAATATCCTCATTCATAAAAGGTAGATCCTGATAATCGAGTATTTCAAATACAAGCTCGTCACCGCAAAGAGCTGCGGCTGCTTCTGCCAGCTGACGGTTCAGGGATGCTTTGCGAAGAGAACCGACCACAGCTGCAATTTTTATTTTTTTCATAAGCTGCCTTCTTTCTATATCTGTATTCTAGTCCTGCGTGATGGAAAGTACAAGATATATGCCTGAAATCCTTTTATTCTCGCTTCAGTATATGCGATGATTTTATTTATATGCGTATTCCTCAAATATGACATAGTATTGTCATATTATGTCTGATACAATGGAGTCAGAAAGGAGGGATCACATGCAGATACAGAGAATGTTTGAAATCGTCTATATCCTTTTACAGAAACGAAGAGTAACTGCCAAGGAGCTCGCAGAGCATTTTGAAGTCAGCACGCGTACGATTTACCGTGATCTTGACGCACTTTCCATGGCGGGAATACCGCTGTACACCAATAAGGGACATCAGGGTGGTATATTTTTGATGGAGGATTATGTACTCCACCGTTCCATGTTCAGTGAAGAGGAACAGCAAAAGCTGATGGCTGCATTGCAGAGCTATCATATTGCAGACCCGCAGGATGTGGATTCCCTGCTTACAAAATTAAGCTCCACCTTTTCCGCAAAGCTGACCAACTGGATTGATGTTGACTTTGTGGACTGGGGATCCGACCACAGTGCCAATCGCAAATTCCTTCTGTTGAAGGATGCGATTCTTGATAAACAGAGGATACAGTTTTCCTATCATTCCTCCTATGGTGCCAGCTCGACAAGAACGGTTGAACCATTGCAGCTGCTGTTTAAGGGGTCCGCATGGTATCTGATCGGCTACTGTACAGAGAAACAGGCACAGCGTTATTTCAAGCTGAACCGCATGGAGAACCTGCATAACACAAAGGAACATTTTGAGCGGGAGCTGGATACATCCAGTCTGCCGCATGATCAGAATGAATATAAGAAGGATTTGATCCATCTGGTTCTGGAAATGAAGGAAAATGTCGCCTATCGCATCTTCGATGAATATGATTCCTCCTGCTTCCGGCGAAGAGAGGATGGAAAGCTTTCTTGTTACCATTGATTTTCCAAAAAGCGAATGGATATACGGGTATCTCATGTCCTTTGGAGATTCCCTACGCATCCTGGCGCCTGTGGATATACGGGATGAGGTTATCAATAGAATGCGACATGCAGTCAAGCAGTATGAGTAATATGACATACTGATGTCCTATATGGTGTGATAGGATATAGAAAAAGGAGATGGAAGCGATGGAAAAGAATATAAAGCTTGACTATAAGAAAAAGTATAAGGACCTCTATCAGCCGAAAACCACGGGTATGCTGATCGATATAGCGGCAATTCCCTTTCTGATGGTGGATGGAAAAGGAAATCCGAATGAGGAGGATGGTGATTACAGCAAGGCGATGCAGTTGCTTTACGGTATCACCTTCACGATCAAAATGAGCAGAAAGGGGACCAAGGCTCTGGAGGGCTATCACGATTATGTGGTGCCGCCGCTGGAGGGACTGTGGGAAATGAAGGGAATCAAGGGAATGGATTATTCCCGTAAGGAGGATTTCCTGTGGACATCCATGCTCCGCCTTCCGGAATATGTAACAGAGGATGTGTTCGCATGGGCATGTGAGGAGTTTCATAAAAAGCACCCGGAGGCAGATATCAACCGAGTACGTATGGAATGGTATGAGGAGGGGCTCTGCGCACAAATACTGCACAAGGGCTCCTATGATGAGGAACCGGCATCCCTAAAGAAGCTGCATACCTTTATTGAAGAAAACGGCTGCTGTGTGGATATCGGCTCAACTGCAGCCAGCGGACAGCTTAGAAAGCATCACGAAATCTATCTGGGAGATCCGAGAAAGTGCAAGCCGGAAAATCTGAAAACGGTACTGCGCATACCGGTAAGAAAACAATAACGGAAACCATCCGTAAAGGAGAAAAAGAGCATGGAATATATACAGCTGACACAGGAAAATTTACAGAAGGAGCACATCTGCTGCAGTATGACAGAGAAAAAAGGGGATCACAGCGTCACGGATAAAAAGGCTTGGCTGAAGGAACGCATGGAGGAGGGGCTTGTATTTTATAAGGCCGATGTACGCGGTAAGGTTTTTATTGAATATATACCGGCTCAAGCCGCATGGTTCCCTATTCAGACAGACAACTGGATGCACATCAACTGTCTGTGGGTTTCCGGAAGCTTTAAGGGCTGCGGCTATTCCGATGAGCTGCTGGAGCACTGCATTGCAGATGCCAAAGCGAAGGGAATGCATGGTCTTACGATTTTATCAGGGAAAAAGAAGCTGCCCTATTTGAGCGATCCCTCGTATCTGAAATATAAAGGCTTCATCCCTGCTGATGAAGCAGGTGAGTATGTTTTGATGCATCTGCCGTTTCATGCGGGTGGAGAGAAGCCGCGCTTTGCGGATGGTGTATTGCGACCGCAGCATCCGGAAAACACCTTTGTATTGTATTATACCGATCAATGTCCGTTTGCCAGTCAGTATGCGCTCAAATTCGCGGAATGGATGAACAGCTGGGGACAGGCCTGTGTTGTTCATCATATAACCACACGGGAAGCTGCCCAGAGCTGTCCGGGACCGGTGAGCGGCTATGCGCTGTTTTATGGAAATACGTATCTGACAAATGAAATCCAGTCGGAGAAAAAGGCTGAAAAGCTTTGGAAAACCTATGGAAGCAAGACTGTGCAGGCTGGATGATATCTTCCTGGTAGGCTGTGAAACAAAACTGGGAACATCCCTGAGCAGAAATGCCGGCATTTCCATGGCATTCTGGAAAAGGTTTAATGAACAGCTGAAAATGTATCATGTGAAGCAGGGAAAGCAGTTTGTGAAATATGCCCTCACCCGGCGCGGATCACAGGGTCTGACCTATGCATGCGCTGTTCCCAGTGCACAGCTGTATCCGGATCACTTTCAGATTTACCGTATTCCCAAAGGGGAGTATCTGTGCGTGGAGCATCATGGTGATATGGCAAAGCTTCCGGAAACCATCGATAGAATATTCAAGCAGGAGCTGAAGGACAGACAGCTGACACCTGCAAAGGGAGCGCTTGTTTATTTCGAAAAGTATGATGAGCGGTTTCACTACCGTCAGGACGCTTCGGTTATTGAGCTATATATTCCACTCGCAGGAAATGCATGCAAGTCCATGGAGGAGATTGAGGCGAAGACAATTTTACAGGGGGGCGGAAATACCATCGGGCAGTTTTCCTGGTTTGGTATGGATTTTAATATGAATCTGTATAAGGGATGCAATCACGGCTGTATCTATTGCGATTCCAGAAGCAGCTGCTATCAGGTACAGGAATTTGACCGGGTACGGAAAAAGAAGAATGAGCTGCTTATTCTGGAGCGTCAGTTAAAGGGGAAACGGAAAAAAGGAGTGATAGGCATCGGTGCCATGTCGGATACCTATAACCCTTTTGAAAAGCAGCAGGAAATTACAAGAGGTGCATTACAGCTGATTGACCGCTATGGATACGGTGTGGGAATCGATACCAAAAGCACTCTGGTGCTGCGTGATCTGGATTTGCTGGCACGCATTGCCTCACATAATCCTGTTATCATCAAGCTGACAATCACCTGTGCGGATGATGCTCTGGGAAAGATGATTGAACCGTATGCCCCAAGCTCAAGTGAACGCTTTCTGGCATTAGAGGAATTGCACAGGGCCGGTATCTATGCGGGGATTTTGATGATGCCCATTCTTCCCTTCATCAATGACACACCGGAAAACATCACCGGTATCGTCGAGCTTGCGGCAAAGCATCATGCGAAATTTATCTACCCCGCATTTGGCATGACTCTGCGGGATAATCAGAGGGATTATTACTACTATCAGCTGGATCATTATTTCCCGGGAAAACGCAGACTGTATGAACAGCGCTATCATAATGTTTACAGCTGTGATTCTCCACATGCCGCAAAGCTGTATAAGCTGTTTCAGACAGAGTGTCGGAAATACGGTATCCGCTACCGTATGAATGATATAATCCGGGGCTATAAAAAGCAGCAGGTTCAGCAGGGGCAGCTGAAGCTGTAGAGCGATAGATGCTTTCCTCCTGCGAATTGAGCAATAAGAGAATTTCATCAGCTCCCTCTATGTCCCCGACGATTGAAATACATGGACAAAGGGAAAACGAATGCTTGAAAAAGAAGATGGGAGGTATTTATGAAGCGACCAGAATTATCAAGAGCCTTAACACCGGAACAGTTTCAGGAAAACTATTATCTAAAGGAAGAGCTACAGGCGTTTTTAAAGGCATGCGGTGTATCGGCAGCCGGCAGCAAGGCTGATTTAAACGAACGTATCCTTCAGATATTACATGGTAATGCGATATGTTCTGCCGTAAAGCAAAGAAAAGTAAAAAACAACCGCACAGACACGCTGTGTCCCGATTCTATCATTGAGAAAGATCTTGTTTGTTCACAGAAGCACAGAGCATTTTTCAAATCTGTGATTGGCAGTAAGTTTTCCTTCCATGTGGAATTTCAGGACTGGCTGAAAACTCACGCAGGACAGACATATCAGGATGCCGTGGATGCATGGTATGTCATACAGGAACAGAAGAAGCATAAAAAAACTGTTATCAGTCCGCAGTTTGAATACAACACATATATTCGAGCCTTCTTTGCGGATAATCCGGGGCGTTCTTTAAAGGAAGCTATTATGTGCTGGAATCATCGAAAAGCCATACCGGGACCGCACGTATATCAAAAAGAGGATCTTCTGGTTTTAAATGAGCAGGAAGATGAAAGATAGCCTAGTTTCATATAAACGTATTTCTGCAATTGCAGTTATGCGTTTTTTCTTTGATGCAGTTATGTTTGACATAAGGCTTACACCCTTTTATTAAATAAGCACATTATTCTCAAAAACTGAGAAATACAGTATATGATACCTATCATAAAAGCATGTAAATTTGATACCAACCTTCTTTATCTCAAAAGACTTTGTATGTAGAATCATGTATATATTAAATTTTCCAAATAAAAAGGATACCTTACGATACCCTATATATACTGATTTTCCTTATGCTACATAGCCGCTATCAGCACCAGCTTAACGATTGATATCCGTAATTTTCACAACACGCGTACCAACACGCTGGGCAAAGCCTTCATCATGTGTAATGATGAGAATCGCCATTTCTTTGCTTAAGTCTTTGATAATGGAGGTCACGGAAGCAATGGATTCCACATCCAGCGCACTGGTTGGTTCATCAAAGCACAGAACAGAGGGCTGCAGCATGCAGGCACGGGCTATCGCCACCCGCTGTTTCTGTCCACCGCTCAGAGTGGAGGGATAGGCATGCAGCTTATCACTGATCTGCAGCCGTTCCAGTAATTTCTCTGCCTTTTGAACCGCATCCTCTTTGCTCATCAGCTTATGATAAACGGGAGCCTCAATCAGATTCTGAAGTACATTGCGATGCGGAAACAGCTGGTAGTTCTGAAACACCATGCCGACCTCCTTGCGCAGCGCCTTTTTTGTTTCCTTATCCGCGTAGACACTCCTTCCGTTTTCCTCTTTCAGAAGGTAGCTGTCATTGATGAGAATTTCTCCGCTGTCGGCGGTTTCCAGATCACAGAGACAGCGTAGCAGCGTTGTCTTTCCACTTCCACTCAATCCCATTAAAACAACGATTTCCCTTTCCTTCACATCCAGATCGACATTGCGAAGCACCTGATTATCGTGAAAGGATTTGTATAGATTTCGAATTTGTATACTCATACGGCCACCTCTACTTATAATAGTTCAGCCGTTTTTCCAGATAATTCAATCCGCGGGAAATCGGCATATTCAAGACCAGATAAATCACACCAACATAAATGAAAGGAAGTCCTGTCGCATAGGTACCGGCTGCGATTTTGGCATAACGCAGCAGCTCGTCGATTCCCAGAATGGAAACCAGACAGGTATCCTTCAACAGCGTCAGGCTCTCATTGATAAAGGAAGGAATACAGTTGCGCAGCGCCTGTGGAAGCAGGATATGCAGAAACGTATAGGAGTTGGAATAGCCGAGAAGCTTGGCTGCCTCCTTTTGTCCCTCATCAATGGATTGTATGCCACCACGCAGAATTTCTGTGAAATATGCGGTATAGTTCAGAAGAAATGCCAGTATCGCTGCCGTTGTCCGATCCAGACGGATGCCCAGATAAGGAAGACCGAAATAGACGAACATCAGCTGCAGAAGCAGCGGTGTACCTCTCATGATATAAATATAGAAACGAACGATGGTAGAGACAACCGCATTCCTTGACAGCCTGACATAGACCATGGGAAGTGCCAGAACAAAGGAGCCGACCAGCGTTACCACCCAGAAGAACAGGGTGATCTTCAGCCCTTCTACAAAGGCCGGAAGCAGCTGTATAAAGAAGTCCATAGCTTATTTAAACCAGGTATCCTTGATGTTATCGAAGGTTCCATCGTCCTTTAATTCCTGCATTGCCTTGTTGATATGTTTGCACAGCTCTGTATCATCCTTGCGCATTCCGATTGCATATTCCTCTTTACCGAAGTTTTCATCCAGTACCACATAGTTCACTCCATTATCCTGCTGCTTCATATAGTAACGCGCCAGAGTCTCATCTACAACGATGGCATCGCTTCTTCCGGATTCCAAATCCATGAAACAGTCATTGTTGGTATCAAACTGGGTCGGCTTGCCATCCTTTAAGCCTGCAACAAAGTCCTTATCCTTCATGACCGCATCATACGCACTGGAATTTTTCTGAACTGACAAGGTTTTATCCTTAATGTCCGCCTTTGTCTTGATTCCCGTCTTATCCGTTGTGATAATTATCTGACGGTTTTCCATATATGGATCAGAGAACAGCACCTGCTTTTTACGCTCCTCCGTGATGGAATATCCGTTCCAGATCAAATCAATATTCCCGGACTCCAGCTCTGTTTCCTTTAAATCCCAGTCAATGTTTTGAAACTCAACCTTCTTACCGATTTTCTTTGAAACGGCTTCTGCCAGCTCCACATCAAAGCCGACCAGCTTCCCATCCTTTTTAAATCCCATTGGCGCAAAGGTGTCATCTATACCAATGGTCAGTACCTCCTTGTCATCCCCCTTTGCTGCATCTGATCCACAGGCAGTTAAAGTGAGTGTGCACAGCAGTGCGAGCATTGTTAAAGCTATCCTTTTCATACGTTTTTCCTCCTCAATTTCAAGCGTCTGATGAAAAAAAGCTTCCATCCTCCGGATTTTGTCCAGAGGACGAAAGCTGTTGCTTACGTGGTTCCACCTCAATTTATCAGCTCCTTACGGAAACTGACCTCAGTAAGTGATGATCATGCTCATCGTCATGGAAGCATCACTTTGATCGGTAACGGAATCAACCGGCAGACACTACTATTGTTTCGCATCTGCAGCTCCAAGACGTGTTCCACAGCCAACTCATGATTCCCTTCTCAGCAAACGGGAACTCTCTTTCATGTCTGGACATGTGTACTATTTCTTTTCATCGCTTGTACTGTAGTTACAGTATACGGGATGAAAAATGAAATGTCAATGCATTTTGTAAGAAAATGTAAGAATGTGGTATCTCAATGAAATACATCAGAAAGTATTGAAAGAAAATGTAAAATTATATATTCTGCGATTCCTGCACCTGCCGCTTATACATACAGGTCCCCTCCTTCCAGGTTTCCAGCACCTGAATATTTCGTATCTCCTCCACCGGAATTTCCAGCGGATTTTGATCAAGGACGGCAAAGTCCGCCAGCTTACCTGCTTCCAGCGTTCCCTTTTGATCCTCCTCATGGTACTGCCATGCCGCATACTGCGTAATCGCACGCAGGGCCTCATAAACATCAATACGCTCCTTTTCCCCGAGAAGCACTCCGTTTTTTGTACGGCGAACAGCGGCACACCATACGGATTCCATCAGATTCGGTGCGATAACGGGAGTATCGGTATGCAGGGTGAACACAAGTCCAAGCTGCAACGCATCCCGCAATGGAGAAATCAGCGAAGCCCGCTGTACTCCGAAGTTTTCAATATGCACATCTCCCCAGTGCCATACATGTGCCGCAAAGAAGGAAGGAATCATTTGCAGCGGCTTCATCCGTTCCAGCTGTTCCTTTTGCACAAGCTGTGCGTGAATCATGACAGGACGTAAGGTATCCTTAGCATCCAGCTCTCTTACAATCTTTTCAAACTGTGTCAGATACTGCTCAGCTGCTGCATCACCATTGCAGTGTGCGAGAAGCTGCTGATGCTCCAGCAGACTTTTGCGAATACAGGCAGCCACTTCCTCATCACTCATCGTTCCATATCCGTAATAGTTGGCATCCCCCTGATAAGGTGTTTGCATCCATGCGGTTCGTCCCTGTGGAGAGCCGTCAAGAAACATCTTATATCCGCCGATGCGAAAATGCTTATGATACTGCACTCCCTTCGGCTTGCTTTCCTTTCGCAGTGCCTCACTGTCCCGGATTCCCACATAGCCGACCACATCCTGTTTCAATATATTACGAGCTGCGGCCTCTTTCAATATGGCATATACCGCCGCATTCATCATCCCGTCCTGTATGGTGGTAATTCCATAGCTGGCATATAGCTGCAAAGCATCCTCCAGCAGCCGCATCATCTCCTCGATGGATGGCATCGGCACATGATGCAGAAATGAAGTAAAGGCATTTTCCTCCATATAGCCGTTCAGCATACCATCCGTATTTCGTCCATATCTGCCGCCAACCGGATTGGGTGCATCAGGGGGGATATTGGCCAGCTGCATTGCTGTATATGATGCAACACCCATATGGGAGGATGCATGGGTAATCACGATTGGCCGCCTGCCGACAGCCTTTAGGACATCGGCATCCGGATGCCGGCGCTCCTTAAGCAGCGTATGATCATAGCCGACACCACTCACCCAGTCCTGCTCCTTCAAATGATGCTGCTGTATGAAATCAGTTAGTATGTGCTGAATATCCGCAAAGCTTCTTGCATTGCTTAAATCCGCCTGACGGAATGTATTCGCACAGGATACCAGATGGCTGTGAGCATCTATGATTCCCGGGATGATGACTCTGCCGCCCATATCCACACAATCTGCGGCTTTATATTCTTCCGGTATGTGATCACCGATGTAAACAATACTCCCATGTTCGATGCACATACAGGATGCTGTTTGTCTGTCCTTCATAGTGAGTATACGTGCATTTAAGATTTGTATCATAAAAAACACCTCCTGCTTATAGTGTACCACACGGTATGGATTTCATGAAATCCGGTTTGCCGGCGTAATTGATTCCCCTATGCAATTTATCCTTGGTTCACAGCACTGCCTGCTTTTTCTTAGTCTGCCCTGCCTAACCAGGAACACCACCAAGTCCTTTTCATGCAACACCAACCACAGAAAACTTTCTCTGTTAACAGGTCTTTATGCGTCCCCTCCCTTTCCTATCCGTATTGTTTCCATATACCCTACAAATGCAGATAACCTCCACGATATGGAAACAGTCTGAAAGCATATGAACTTTATATTTATCGTTCTTCTTCCTGTTTATCAAATTATCTTTCTCAATTCCTATGCCGAACACACTAGAAAATGGATTGATGCCTATCAGATGAGAAATGAGGAAGGCGAGATGGAAAGTAAGCGAAGCCTGATGAGGAGGATTTACATTCCGGAGATAAATGCAATTGTTAAGCGCAAGGGATTCGGGAAGCTGAATGACTTTGAACAATTATGCTAGGTTCTGCCCTTCGGGTACCTGTTAAAAATAATGATGAAGATGGTATATTAAAAACAGAGGAAAGGCTGATGAAGAAGGTTATACCCAAAGGGCACCAAGTGGAAACGTACAGAAAATTTCATGATGCAGAATATCTCCGGTCGATAGGGATGGCAACGCAGATACAGGAGCAGCGCGAAAAAAATGCTATTTTGGATAGTTTTGAAGATGGTGTTGAACAGGGAATTAAACAAGGCGTTGAACAGGGAATTAAACAAGGCGTTGAACAGGGAAAAAGAAGGTGAAAGATTGCTTTTAAATCGACTAATGAAAAGTAAATATCATCAAGACTGCTCAACATGGCTGTGCTCTTTATCAATGGAACAGCTCGATCTTGTATCCAATTTATTATTCACCTGTGATACCTTACAAAAACTGAAAAATCAGCCTGCTGTTCACAAATAATACATATAAAGTACACAATAAAACTGTTTCAAATTCAGGTTCCTTCTTACTTCAGGGTGTATGCAACAGGAGACTTCAACACTATTGTATTTATCAATAGAAGTTAAAGTCTCCCTGTTTTGAGTTTATCCACATTCGAGAAAGAACCCAAATTCATAAAAACAGTTTTTCGACAGTTGCATATAGAAAATAATTGGTGTCTGCTGTTTTTATCAAGGTATAAAGCCTGCATAAATAGAAACAGATGTTCGCGGCACTTAATATTCATTTGTTACATATTCTTTATCAGTAAATTGTTTCATTATGCTGTAATAAAATGAAAATAATTTTGAAAATCTATTGACAAATCATGTAAATCGGCTTTATAATCAAGACTATACATTCGATTGATTCAGGAAGAGTAACAGAACCCTCGGATCCAAAGAGAGCTGATGACGGTGGAAATTCAGCGTGAAGAGATCTTGTGAATGGCCCTGAAGAGAAGCATCGGCGAAAAGTGATGAGTAGCTGATGACGCAATTCCCGCGTTATCTGAGGAAGCAGACATGTTGGTGTTTGTATAAGAGTGTTTTGCATTTGTCTTTTCGCAAAACGTATAGGTGGCTAAACGAAGATCCTTCGTCCTATGATACAGGGCGGAGGTTTTTATTTTTATTCTCACTCTTATACAGTAGCAGGAAAGGAAAATAGAATGGAAAATACAGAAGCAATTCTCTACTGTCACAGCAGACGATGGCGCAGCTTTTAACAGCCGCCTATGCAGAGGACAGGAGGAACCCTATGATCTATCCCGATTTACAAACTGTGCGTATTTACGCAGACACATATACACGAATTCCCGTTTACACAGCACTGGATTATGAAGCAGATGATATGCTTGATCTGTATGCAGCGCTGCGGGGACCCTATTCATTTTTTCTGGAAAGCGGTGTTCTGAACTCGTATGGCCGCTATTCCATCATCGCTTTACCCTGTAGGAAACGCCTGATAAGCAGAGGTGGAACTACAGCTCTCATTCAATACGATGAAACAATACAGCTGGATGGAAATCCACTGGACATCCTAAAGAAAGAAATGCAGGAATGTGCTCCCATCTATCCGGAGCTGCCGGTATTTACAGGAGGAGCAATCGGTCATTTCAATTATGATATGATTCGCTTATTTGAAGCCATTCAGGATACCCGGCTTCCCTCTCTAAAGCTTCCCCTGATGCAGTTTGCATTTGTGGAAGAGCTGCTGGTGCTTGATCATGAACAGCACCGGCTGTATGTCATTGTGAATATGCAGACACAAAACGGATGTCCGGACAACGCCTATGACAAAGCGGTTCAACGCATTTACGAGCTGCAGGCTTTCCTGTCACACAGAAAGCCGTATAGTGGAAAGCCACTTGCAAGGCGAACCGTCACAAGCTCCATGAATAAGCAGCAATTCATGGCTAACGTGGAACAGGCGCAGAAGCACATACAGGAAGGCGATATCTTTCAGGTTGTACTGAGTCAGCGTATGGAGGCTTCGTATACAGAGGATCCATTGGATGCGTATGTCCAGCTTCGTTCACTGGGGAAAAGCCCCTATATGTATTATCTTGATTTTGATGAATATGTCATTGCCGGTGTTTCACCGGAGCTGCTGTTAAAGGGGCGCGGACGTTCCATTATGACGATGCCGATTGCCGGCACCCGTCCCAGAGGAGCTGATGAACAGGAGGATCTGAAAGCAGCACGATCCCTGCTGGAGGATCCCAAGGAGAATGCAGAGCACAGCATGCTCGTTGATTTAGGACGGAACGATATCGGCAGGGTATCGGATATCGGCAGTGTTCAGGTTCGGCATATGAAGCAGGTGCAGCGTTATTCCCATGTCATGCATATGACGAGCGAGGTACACGGTCGACTGAAGGAAAGCTGTGATATCTATGACGCACTCGCCAGTGTCCTACCGGCAGGAACTCTGTCCGGTGCGCCGAAAATCAGTGCAATGAATATCATTGAACAGCTGGAGCCGGTAAAACGGGAAATTTACGGTGGGGCTATCGGCTTCTTAGGCTACAATAAACAATTTGATGCCTGTATCACCATCCGTACCTTTATCTTTCATAACCATAAGGTCTATTTACAGGCAGGAGCCGGAATCGTAAAGGATTCCGTACCGGAAAAGGAATATGAGGAAACGCTGCATAAAGCAAAAGCCATGCTTCGTGCAGTACACGGTGAGGTGACGGTATGATTGTAATCATCGATAACTATGATTCCTTTACCTACAATCTCTATCAGGCAGTTGCCGTATATGCGCAAGATGTCATCGTATTGCGAAATGATGCTGTTGATGCCTCTATGCTGCAAAAGCTGAAGCCGACTGCTCTCGTGTTTTCACCGGGGGCAGGTCATCCCCATGCTGCCGGAAATATGGAATCTATCATTCAGCAGTGTTACAGGGATATTCCCATGCTGGGAATCTGTCTGGGGCATCAGGCCATAGCTGAGGTGTTTTCTTCCAGAATCACCTATGCAAGGGTGATTCGGCACGGTGAGTGCGATGCAATCACGCAAACAGCACCCTGCGCGCTGTTCGATGGTCTTTCCACCACATTTTTGGCAGCCCGCTATCATTCTCTGGTTGTAGAACAGCCGGGTGAGGAGCTCATCGTAACTGCTGAAAGCAGCACAAAGGAAATCATGGCGATTCAGCATCACCGCTATCCTGTATACGGCATTCAGTTTCATCCGGAATCGATTCTGACACCGGACGGTATGCGAATTATTGAGAATTTTATAACGAAAGCGAGGAGCTATGTATGTTAAAGGAATATATTAAAAAGGTCAGTGAACACCATGATCTGACAACAGAGGAAATGAAAACTGCCATGAATATCATTATGGATGGCAGAGCAAGCAGTGAACAGGTCAGCGCATTTCTGATCGCAATGAAGATGAAAAAGGAAAGTCCTGCGGAAATCGCAGCAGCGTCCAGGGTCATGGTAAGCAAGGCGACACCGCTTCCAACCGATGTGAAAGGTATTGTCGATATCGTCGGCACCGGTGGTGACTGTCTGAATACCTTTAATATTTCCACCACCTCCTCCTTTGTATTGTGCGGTGCAGGACTGGCAGTTGCCAAGCATGGAAACCGCGGCGTATCGAGTAAAAGCGGAAGTGCGGATACCCTGGAGGCACTGCATGTCAACATCACCCTTCCGCCAAAGGAAGCAGCCTATCTGCTGGAGAAGGTTGGCATCACCTTTCTGTTTGCCCAGACCTATCATGAAAGCATGCGGCATGTCGGCCCGATCCGCAGACAGCTTGGATTAAAGACAATGTTTAATATTCTCGGACCCCTGACGAATCCGGCACATCCCGATACCTATGTCATCGGTGCCTACAATGAGGAAATGGCAGATGTCATGATTCATGTCTATCAGGAAATGGGTGTTAAACAGGCAGTGGTTGTGCATGGGGACTGCGGTATGGATGAGGTTTCCATGACCGGAGATACCCTTGTACATGAGTTAAAGGACAATCAGATTCGTACGTATACGATTTCTCCGGAGCAATTCGGCAGAAAGCGCTGTCAGCTCCAGGAGCTTGTCGGCGGAGACAGTGTGGAAAAACGCCAAAATTCTCATGGATATTTTACAGGGAGAGCACAGTGCCAAACGGGATGCCGTTTACTGAACAGCGGTCTTGCCCTGTATATCAGCGGACGTGCTGACACCAATGGAAGACGGAATCAGGCTGGCTGAGCAGAGTATCGACAGCGGACAAGGCGCTGGCGAAATTCAGGATGTTTCAACAGCTGTCACAGGAGGTAGGTGCATGATACTGGATACGATCATAGAAAAGGAAAAAAACTACACTGGAGGAGGAGCTGATGCGGATGCTTCCAAGAGAACAGGGTAAGATCGCCAAGCAGATGAAGCTGTATGATTCATTATTCGTTATCGGAGAAATGAAAAAAAGCAAGTCCCAGCAAGGGTGTCATTGTAGAGGATTTCAGCGCTGCGCGCTTTGCGAATGCGTATGATGAGGCAGGTATCAATGCCATCTCCATACTGACAGAACGCAATTTCTTTCAGGGCGGCTTGGAAAATATAGAAATTGCCCGTTCCGTGAGCGATCTTCCTATTCTGCGCAAGGATTTCATTATGGATGCCCGCGAGGTTGTGCAGACAAAGCGTATTGGCGCAAACATGATGCTGCTGATTGTGGCTATGCTGGATGATGCAACCCTGCGTGAATTCTATCAGCTGGCACGCTTTCTCGATCTGGAGTGTATCGTGGAGGTACACAATGAAAAGGAGCTGGAGCGGGCATTGCAGCTGCAGCCGGAAATCATCGGTATCAATAACCGCGACCTGCATACCTTTGCCGTATCTCTGGAAACAACAAAGCGTCTGGCTTCCAGAATTCCTGCGGATATCAGTATCGTTTCCGAAAGTGGAATTTTCACACATGAGGATATGGAGTATGTAAGAAAAGCAGGTGCAGATGCTGTTTTAATCGGAGAGAGCTTCATGCGCTGTCCGGATATCCGTACCCACCTGCAGGAGCTGAAGTATGGCAGTTGTAAAGCTGTGCGGTATTAAAAGTGAAGAGGATGCGGCACTGATGAATGAGGTGAAGCCGGACTATGTCGGCTTTGTATTCGCTCCCGGAAAGCATCAGATATCCGCAGCCTCCGCCTGCAGGCTTTCAAATATCATCCGATACAGCAGACTTGTCGGTGTTTTTGTGAATGAACAGCCTGCCGTCATAGCTAAAATTGCCAAGCAGACAGGTCTGGATGTTATTCAGCTGCACGGAGATGAAAGCGATGCGGATATCCGGCAGCTGAAAGAAAGCTGCAATTGTGAAATATGGAAGGCTCTGCGTATCGGTCAAATCGAGGATATGGATGCTGCAGCGTTTCCGCATGCGGATCGTCTGCTTGTGGACAGCTATGTACAGGGCCTGCGCGGAGGAAGCGGAAAGCGAATCGCTATGGATTTATTACAGAAGCTGGACGTGTCCAGACTCATCATTGCCGGTGGAATCTGCAGGGATAACGTAAAGGAAATTCTGGCATTGCAGCCTTACGGCATTGATGTCTCCAGTGCACTGGAGACCAATGGCAAAAAGGATAAGGAAAAAGTGCGCACGTTTATGAAGCAGCTGAAGGGTTGAACAGAAGCAGACCAAGCACTGTAAAGGAATACTGCAATGGCGTGCATTTTACAAGATAGATGCCCGTAAAAAGCGGGAGATGGGAGGCAGTATGACAAAAGGAATGTATGGAGCGTTTGGCGGACAATATGCGCCGGAAACACTCATGATTGCTCTGGAGGAGCTGGAGAATGCCTATGAGCAGGTAAAGGATGATGCGGATTTCCAGCAGGAGCTTCAGTTTTATTTAAGGGAATATGCGAACCGTCCTTCTCTGCTGTATTATGCAAGGAAGATGAGCGAGGAACTGGGCGGTGCAAAGATATATCTGAAGCGGGAGGATCTGAATCATACCGGTGCGCACAAGATCAATAATGTGCTGGGGCAGGCATTGCTGGCAAAACGAATGGGAAAAACGAAAATCATTGCGGAGACGGGTGCCGGGCAGCATGGGGTTGCCTCCGCAACAGCGGCGGCTCTTTTCGGTATGGAATGTGAGGTGTTCATGGGGGTTGAGGACATGCGCAGACAGTCGCTGAATGTATTCAAGATGGAGCTGCTGGGGGCAACGGTTACCGGGGTATCCAGCGGCACTGGCACCTTGAAGGATGCCTGCAATGAGGCCATGCGTGCATGGGCTTCCCGCTGTGATGATACCTTTTATGTTCTGGGCTCCGCTGTCGGACCTCATCCGTATCCGATGATTGTCCGTGATTTTCAGAAAATCATTTCAGAGGAAATGAAGGCGCAGTGTCTGGAAAAGGAAGGTCGTCTGCCGGATGCGGTTATTGCCTGTGTGGGCGGCGGCAGCAATGCTATCGGTACCTTTTATGATTTTCTGAAGGATGAGGATGTTGCCCTGATCGGATGTGAGGCGGCGGGAAAAGGGATTCATACCGAACAGCATGCCGCAACCATTGCACGCGGCAGTGTCGGTGTCCTGCATGGCATGAAATCACTGTTTCTACAGGATGATGACGGTCAGATCATGCCGGTGTATTCCATTTCCGCAGGACTGGATTATCCCGGAATCGGACCGGAGCATGCCGACCTTGCCCAAAGCGGGCGCGTGCAATATGTGCCAGTCACAGATGATGAGGCGGTTGCGGCTTTTCTGTATCTGACAAAAACAGAGGGCATCATACCGGCAATCGAAAGCAGTCATGCGCTGGCCTATGCCATGAAGCTTGCCCCGACCATGTCAAGGGACAGCATACTCGCAGTCACCCTGTCCGGACGTGGTGACAAGGATGTAAAAAGTATTGCGGAATATCTGGAGGTGGACATTCATGAATAGAATCGATGCAGTATTCAAGAGATTGAAGCAGGAACAAAAAACGGCCTTCATCGGCTTTCTGACAGCAGGTGATCCGGATATTCCCACATGTATGGAATGTGTGAAGCAGCTGGAACAAAACAGCTGTGATATCATTGAAATCGGAATCCCCTTTTCCGATCCGATTGCGGAGGGACCCGTCATTCAGGAGGCAAGTCTTCGCGCCTTACAGAATGATATCACAACAGAGACTGTTATGCGTATGGTGTCGAACATTCGCGAGTTCTCCCAGATTCCTCTTGTTTTCCTCCTGTATTACAACCAAATCTTCAAATATGGGGCAAGCCGGTTTCTCAGAGAAAGCGAAGCTGCCGGTATTGATGCGCTGATCATTCCCGATCTTCCCATGGAGCACCGTGAGGAATTAAAGCCGCTTGCGGATGCACATCATATACAGCTGATTTCCCTGGTAACACCTGTTTCCAGTGTCCGTAAGAAAAGCATTGCGGAACAAAGTGAAGGCTTTCTGTATTGCGTGACATCCCTTGGTGTAACCGGCGAGCGAACAGAATTTCAGGCGGATTTGAAGGCATTTCTAAACGAACTTTCCGCTTACAGCGATACGCCAAAGGCACTTGGCTTCGGTATTTCCACTCCACAGCAGATTACCGAGATGAAGTCCTATGCGGACGGTGTGATTGTCGGCAGTGCCATTGTGCGGCAGATCGGGCGACTGGCGAAGCAGGAAATTACGCTGGAAGAGATCGGCAGCTTTGTGAAAACACTTGCGGATGCGGCACATGCCTAGAAAGGGACAATGCGTCCTTTTTTTGTACCGATTGCAACGAACGCTTCACCACTTCTACAGATGTACCTCCTATACCAGCCACCTTCTTCAGCTCACGTAAACCGGCGGCTTCTCTGCCCTGCCGTGATGATTTATCAGCTAAGCACTAACAGAATACATGCAGAAGCAAAAATGCATAGTTTATTTCCGCTTTATGGCAGTATTCTCTTTGCCTTGGGATAAAAAAACCCTTATTTCAAGCAATAGATTTGTTTCATCCGACTGCCTGTGAATAAGGGATTTTTTACAGTATGAATTTCATAGTTCCTTTCTCGATTGTGGATAAACTCAAAACAGGAGATTCAACATTATTGTATTTGTCAATAGAGGTTGAAGTCTCCCTTTTGCATACACCCTTATGTTAGAAAGAACCTTTACATCATGCTATTTGCTTTTTCTTTCATCTTTAAAAACCGTTTTTTCCGCCTGTTCCTTGATAGTTTCCAGATTTGTTTTATACTGCTTGAATTTCTCAAGTGCCATCGCATCCGTCTTTTCATCCTCATAAAGGTAAATTGAATCTACATTTATCATATCAGATTCCTCAGACAGATCCGTTTCCTTTGCAGAGCTGATACCGGTGATCTTCACATCGTAATAATCTGTATTCTTTTCTGTGGAATACTTACTATCCTCTGTAACCTTTGTGCGATAAACATAATGTGCTGTACCGGTATGATCGTAGGAACGATATTCATAATACACACCGATCAGCGCGACATGTTCAACAGTTACCTTGGTTGAAGAGAAAAAAGATGTGCTTCTGTCTTTTATATAGGCTTCCAATGCTGCTTTTGCCGCTGCCTCAAATTTATCAGAGCTTGCCTTTGGAATCTCTGCAAAGGTTTTATATACGATTTCCAATCCCTCTACCTTTACCTTCTTCTCTGGATTTTCCACCTTTACTTTACAGCTGTCTGCGGTAACCTGACTGTATTCAGCTTTCAAAACTGCATCATCGCCGTTTTTCAGTTCGCCATCCTTTTCCACCTTATAGGTAACATCGCTCATAAACATACGGATATCCTCGTTTGTATGATCATAATCCGGATTACAATTGATATCCGCCGTTCCTTCACCGGATACGCCTTCAAAGGTAACGGTACAAGCAGAGGTCAAATCAATCGGTGTCTTCTTTACACTCTGATAAATACTGAATCCAGCAATACAAACGATAACGACTGCCGCCGCAATACCGCCTATGATTGTATTCCGTCTGCCTTTTTCCGACTTGTAATATGCCTTGCATTTCTCAGAAAGCTTAAGAGCATGATCCTGGGCTGCTGCTGATGCCTTTGATACAGCCTCTCCGGCAGCTTTTGCGCCCTCACTTAAATCCTTCATTGCCTCCTCGGCTTCTACCTGCTCATTCCTTTTCACAAACAGGATATAGATACTGATTCCTGCTGCTGCAATTTGTGCAAGCACCATGATGACGAGCATGATTCCCTTGTTATCCATACTGCCGGAATACGCCATCGCAGCGGTGAAATCACCACTTGCCAAAGCATGTACAGCCCGTATTGCCGAAAAGCAGAAAAGCCCCATCAGCAATGCAGCACCATTGCAGCCAAGCAAAAGCTTTCCCATAAATGAAGCATCCTTCAGATAACCGATTCGAAACGCATATCCTCCAACCAGTATTACAAGGATGACAAAATCGATGTAATACAGCACACACAGACTGCGTAAGGAAGACAATGCACTTGATAATCCGGATAAGCTGTCCAGTCCCTGTCCCGCTGTGAGGTAAATAATCAGCATAATTACTGCCAGAATACCTCCCGCAATACTACCATACATCAGATATTTTCTTGTTGCATACTTTTTTAACAATTCCATTTCATTCCCCTTTCAAACAGCAAAAAAGCTATTCATGTAAATTATTATATCACACAATATCACATTGTTTAAAAAAACATATACATTTTATGAATAACCGCCGCTTATTTTTCAAGATTCAAACCGCTTGACATCTGTATCGGAGAAGTTCATAATGAACGGTGTTCAAGTTGGAGGTGGTTTATGAACAAGGTTGTTACCTCAAAAGAGGAGCTTCTGGATACTGCCAGACAGATTGTATTTCAAGAAGGCATTGATCAGCTCAGTATCCGGGTACTTGCTAAAAAACTGAATATTTCCGTTGGTGCTGTTTACAACTACTTCCCGTCAAAGTCCGACCTGCTGCTTGCCATTGTGGAAAGCTTCTGGAAAGGAATTTTTCACAAGGATATCTGCATTCTCAGTGAAACACTTCCCTTTGCGGATTTCTATGAGGTTGTATACCACCGGCTTGCAGAGCATATGGAGGATTTCTTTTCCGTACTGCTGGGTCAGCTGGATATATTGCGCAATACTGAAAAAGAGCGTGGAAAGCTGATGGAGGAACGTTATCAGCAGCATATCCGCGAGGGATTCCTTTATGCCCTGCAGCAGGATTGCGATATCCCTGAGCATATCTGGAATGCTACCTTCACAAAGGCTGCCTTCATCGATTTTCTGATGGAGCATATGATGAATGATTTATCGCACCAAAGAAGGAGCTGTACCTTCACAAAGGAGCTTATCTGCCGGCTGCTTCAGGTAACGCACGGAACAACTACTCACGGTCCAAAATAAACCATGGTCATATAATAAGGAGGAAGTCATGCAGGCTGTTATGGAAACTGCTTTTGATATTTTATATTTATGCACCGTATGTATACTGGGAATCACCATGATACGAAAGGCAAGAGGAAACCGTATGCTTTTCTTATTTGGCATCATGGCGGTAACCCTCGGGCTGGGAGACGCCTTTCATCTTATCCCCAGAGCCTATGCATTATGCACTGACGGACTTGCGGCTCACACGGCAGCATTGGGAATCGGAAAATTTATCACATCCATTACGATGACCATTTTCTACCTGCTGCTGTTTCGCATATGGGAGTTGCGTTATAACAGACACCGTCCCCCTGCTTCGCACAGGCATGTATCTGCTTGCCTTGCTCCGCATGGCACTCTGCGTCTTTCCGCAGAATGCATGGACAAGTCCGAATGCACCGCTTAGCTGGGGTATCCTTAGAAATGTGCCGTTTGCATTGATGGGACTTTGGATCATCGTGCTGTTTTATCAGCAGGCAAAGCAGAAGGAGGATTTCGATTTCAAATACATGTGGCTTGCCATCACACTGAGTTTTCTGTTTTACATTCCGGTCGTCTTATGGGCTGATACCCTGCCAATGATTGGAATGCTGATGATTCCCAAGACACTCGCCTATGTATGGGTTGTATGGATGGGATATCAAATGATGAAAAAGGAGCTGAATTATTTATGAAAAAAACAATCAATCTTGCATTTTTATATGCGATTCTCGCCATGATTGGCGGAGTCTTTTATCGAGAATTTACAAAGCTGAGCGGCTTTGATGGACGCACGGCATTATCCTTTGTGCACACCCATTTGTTTCTGCTGGGAATGGTTATGTTTCTGATTGTCACCTTTTGTATCAAGCTGTTTGCCATTCAGGAATCAAAGAAGTACAGGGCGTTTATCATCGTGTATAATATCGGTGTTCTTCTGACCTCCCTGATGCTGGCGGTCCGTGGTGTTCTTCAGGTAAATGGCAGCACACTGACTTCTGCGGCAAACGGTATGATTTCCGGCTTTGCAGGTATTGGACACATTCTGGTTGGTATCGGTATGATTCTCCTCTTCCTGATGCTGAAGGAGAAGGTGAAGGAATAATGCACGTAGCAAAGAAATATCTGCTTCTGACAGCAGGCATTGTATGGGCAGCCGCAGGCTTCAATATTGTCAGGATCGGATGGCTGAGTACCAGCTATATGAGCATAGCAACTGCTGCTGCCGCGGTTATCACCTTCCTGATTTTCTACCATATGATTTTTAAAAAGCTGATTCATAAGCATACAGAGCGCATTCTTGCCAATACAGAAGATCGTATGCATATCCTGCGCTTCTTTGATGCAAAATCCTATATTATCATGATCTGTATGATGAGTTTTGGTATTGCCCTGCGTGCATCGCATCTTTGGCCGGATGTATGTATCAAGTCCTTCTATACCGGTCTTGGCTGCGCACTGCTTGCGGCCGGAATCGGCTTCATACGACAGTATGTAAAAACCAGTACCTTCCGATTGCATGCGAATTAGTCAAAACGATACAGCCTGTTTTGCACTACACTACAAAAAAGAAGAGAATTCAAATTTTACGTAAGGTATCTTTGAATTCTCTTTTTCATTTGTAATTGCTTTTTCTGGACAACCAGTTTGTTTTATTGCTTAACGGCTTTCTATTCCATCTTTTTTATTACACATGGTTTTCTTGTAGAAGGCGATGCCGTACCCGAGAATGTCGGTATAGCCCTTTCTGTGCAGACCCTCGATATACTGCTTTTCTTTGATCTGTTGTATTGCCAGCTCTGCACTCTTTTCCACATCCTCTTCACGCTTTGCCACCTTTAATTCAAGCAGCAGTCCTCTGTTCTTGTTATACGCCGGTAGAACTGCAAGGTCGCACCTTCCAAATCCGGATTCCTGATTGGAAACAATGCGATAGCTGCCCTTCCCCTGCAGCATGCCGTTTAGAAATCCATGATAATACTTCTCGTCATAATCAAAATAGCTCATGGATTGAAATAATACGGTATTCAGAATTTCGTTCGCTTCTTCCACATGCTCCTGCAGAAGTGCTTCCAGAAACGATGCCTGGTAGCTTCTGATCTGCTGCTTAAACCATTCTTCAAAAATGGTTGTGTAGATGTACTGTATTTCTTTATTGGGAATCATAAGCTGATAGGTGTTTGTGTCCGTTTTGCTTATAGCCTTCAGATAGCCGGTAAACAACAGAAAGCTGTATAAATTGTCTGTATCATCCAGTTCCCGATACGTCAGCTCCGGTTTGATTGTTTTTTCAATCATGCCGCCGCTGGACAAGATGTCAAAATCCTGTTTCATTTCCGCATTCCCCTGCTGTATGAAACGATATATCACATCATTACCACTCGTATTTGCCCAGAAGGATTCAGGTTCATCATCCTTCTGAATGATTTTTTTACATACATCAATACACTCCAGGGATTAGGCTCTGCCCACTAGTAGTGTAAATATCCTGATTACCATATCGATAACCATCGCGCCACGGGCGGGCAGCGCCTACCATTCCTTCACAGTACGTTCAAACTTTCTAAGCTCATAGTCATTCAGTAGACACATCACTTCTTCAGGTGTAAAGCCAAAATCTGAACTGGACTGTTTGTCAAAAACAGAATAGACATTAAAATTATTAAGACCTGTAAAAATCGATTCTTTTGCAATCCTCAGGCAGCCTGTTAATACCCCTTTTTCCAAGGCATCGTTTGTTTTTAATGCAGCACTGAAAACATTTCTTAAAAATTCCACCATTTGATCATAATAGCCATGCAGATAGGCACTTTGCAAGGGTACATCGCGCCATGGGCGGGCAGCGCCTATTCGTCAATCAACAGGATAACGTTTTGATGATAATGCTGCTGAAGACACTCGCAAAGGAATTTCAGCGCTGTCTGCTGGCTGACTTCATTCTTTGTTCCCATGTAATATGCAGTCAGCAGTTCCTTGTCGATTGCATTGATCTGTTCACTTTCCAGTAATTCCTGATTTCGGCGGATGATATCACGAATGAAAACACTATACATTTCCAATTGCTTTTCGAAGGTGGTTTGCTTCATTTCCTTAAAGAAATCATGAGGACAGGATATTTGTTTAGATGCTCAACAGCATCACGCCGTTTCATAATATTTAAGCCGTTAAAGAGATAGGCGTTTTCTTTTTGCTTAATGGAAAAGAAGTAGTACAGCGTGCTCATATTCAGTGTCTTACCAAACCGGCGCGGTCTTGTATATAGGACCACCTTTTCCTCCAGAACATTTTTGATAAACATTGTTTTATCCACATAGTAATACTCTTTTTCTATCAGTTCTTTAAAGTCCTCGATTCCTATCGGCAAGCGCTTCATGATCATCAGCTCCTTGTATTTTTATACCACGTCCCCTGTTTTACACCAAAAGATTTCGCCATGATGCCAGCTAAGGATGTTTGCGCCTTATTAAGATAGAAGAGTATGAACAAGGGTGCTTATCATACAGCTACTTTTGTCTGGTATGTCCTCCTTTATTTACGATATACAAATACATAACAGTTCCAACAAATATAATCCAGCCATACCCCATACTATAGTCATATACAGCATGGAGTAAGATAGGAATCCATAACGTTTTAGATTCCTCAAATACATAGATAAAGCCATATCCGATAAACAGACCAAATCCTATATTCGATATGCAATCTGTCAGAAATACAGACAGATCACCACCAACCACTACCGTTGGATATACGGCATGTGTGATTCCCCGGAATAAACTGCTCAATACAATTGCCAAAGCTGTATTCTCTTTTTTCATCATGGAATACATCACACCCCGATACAAATACTCCTCTGAAAAACCGATGATGATTAAATCCTGTATAAACAGATAGAACCCAGGCATGTTAAATTGCTGATGTACAACAAAAAAAACACAATACATAATGCATAATAACAATAACAGATACGTATGTCTGATTCTAAAAAGCGAACCTGTATCCTTTCGAAATACAAGTAAGCAGATAATCGGGAGCAGCATCACCGCTATCATTTGTGTAATTACTGATGATATGGATAAAACACGCAGATCAACACCTGCCACTTTTGCAATATACAAAACAACATATAGGATCCCTATTTCCAAGCAGCCAATTATAAACGCCGTTCATATGTTTTTCATTATTCACCTCATAACAGTAATTCCTGCTGGTGTTCTCACCTAATGCAGGCTATCATTCTAAAATAATCAAGCAAGCGGGAAAATCGTATGAATGGCCAGCCGATGCGCTTCCTTTTGTGCAAACACGGTACCCTGCATACCTTCGCACAGCTCCTTTACAATAGCAAGCCCAAGACCTGTATCTCTGCCGCTACCACCATTGTCCTTTGTATAAAAGCGTTCAAAAATCGCCTTTGTATCTACATCATCCACAAGGTCATTCTCAAACACAAGCTCGCATGTGTTGTCTGTTCGTTTTGCAGAGATAACAAAGGTCCCAAAGCCGTGACGCAGTACATTGACACACAGATTATGCAGCATTCGCTTCAGATATACCGGATCACCTGTCAGCATTGTCATAGGATCGACCTCCAGTTGAACCTGCAGCTCCTGCTGTTTGAAATCCTTATAATAATGCAGCAGTACTTCACTCAGCATATCATGGATACGAATCGGCTCCGGATGAAACTCAATGCTGGCACTGCTCAGACGGGTATACAAAAACAGCTCCTCCAGTAAATCCTGCAGATATGTCATACGTGCCCGGATCACCTGAAAGCAATGCTGCCGTTCCTCTTCGCCCTCTGCCGTTTCCAGCATTTGCAGATACCCGCTGATACTTGTCAGTGGAGTGCGGATATCATGTGATATATTGGTTATCAGATGTTTAAAATTATGGTCCATCCGCATCGCCTTCACACTTTCCTGCATATAATATTCCCGCAGCTTCTGCATTTCCTCGCATAGTGCCTTCATCTGCGGATCCATGGATGCTGAATAAAACCGGAAGGTGCTATGCTCCCGGTTGGTGTAGGTCAGCTGTTCTCTGATACAGCGGACATTTTTATGCTGAAGGAAGAGAAGCAGTAAAAGGAACAGACACAGCAATCCTAATACAAGCACGATAATTTCCAGCATATTGTTCCCTCTCTTCCTTATTTCAAATCTTTTTTCCGCAGCAGTACATAACTGCCTATATTATACAAGATTGCACTGGTAATTGCCACCATAGCAGCCCGGCTGTAGAATACAGCGTCCCAGGAATACGGCAGCTGACCGGATATCGCATACAGAATATAATCCGTATACTCCACCTTCAGTAATGACATAATCCCGGCATGCAGCATAAATACCGTCATACTGCCATAGCCTACAGACACCAGAATAGCAAGCACTTTGCTTCCGGTCGCATGAATGAGCATATTCAGAAAGGATGCAATTACAGTCAGTATCAGCATCTGCATCAGGGAATAGCATATAAACTGCAGGATGGAGAAGGAGGCAAAGGAATCCTGCTGCCACAGATTCTCCACTACAACCATGACAATGATCACAGCCTAGTATATAAACGCGGTGATAAATGAAAACACAAAGCGTTCCAGCAACAGCAGCTCCTTACGGTGCATCATCGGATAGATATTCTTCACGAAGCCGCTGGCATATTCCTCACAGAAAAACAAAGACAGAAAGATCAGTACCGCTATCTGATAAAAAGAGCTTTTAGGAAAGTAATAAAGAAAATCAACAAGTGTATCCTTTCCCTGATGAAAGGTCGCAAACGGTGTATTGTTCTGCAACCCCACAGCAGTCGTCAGCCATAAATACAACAGCAGCATAACGGTCATCGAAATATAAAAGGACTTCTGCCGCACCATACGATATAAATCCATTTTCAGATTATTCCACATGTTCTTCTCCCTCCTTCAGGAAATAGGCTTCCAAATCCTGATGATGATCCTCCATGCCATAAAGTGCCACATCATGCAGTACCAGCTGTCGTGCGATATGGGAGGGGTCCTCATAATGATCATACAGACGCAGAATCCCCTTTGGCAGCACCTCATAGGTTTGAACAAAGCATGTTTCCTCCAGGATAACACTTGCCTTTTTCACATCATCCACCCGCAGCTGAAAGCAGTCCCTGCAGCGTTCCAGCAATTCCTCCTTTGTGAACTGCTCAATAATTTTACCAGAACGAATCACAACGAAATCCGTAGCAACCTTATCCAGCTCCGCCAGCATATGGGAGCTGATCAGGATACTCATGCCGCGTTCCTCCTGCAGACGCTTCAGCAGATCACGCATATCGCAGATTCCCTGCGGATCGAGTCCGTTTGTCGGCTCATCCAGAATCAGCAGCTCGGGATCCCCCAGCAATGCCATCGCAATTCCCAGACGCTGCTTCATTCCCATTGAGAAATCGCCTGCCTTTTTCTTTCCTGTAGTCGAGAGTGAGCAAAGCTTTAAAAGCTCTGTTATCAGCTCATGGCTGCAGCACCCAAGCATAAGTGCCTTCATTTTCAGATTATCATACGCATTCAACGCCGGATACAGTCCCGCATGTTCTATCAGCGTCCCTACACGCCGGAATACAAACGGGTCCTCACCGGGATGCTTGCCAAACAGCTTCAATTCCCCCTGTGTTTCATGCAGCAAACCGCTCATCAGCTTCATAAGCGTGGACTTTCCTGCACCGTTTGGTCCGATCAGACCAGTAATCGATCCTTTTTTCATATGAAAAGATACCTGATCTACTGCTGTGAAATTATGAAATTTCTTTGTCAGGTCATTCGTTTCTACGATCCATTCCTTCATATTATCATTCCTTCCTTGTACATGAAGATTATAGCAAATGAAGTTTCAGAAACTGTCTGGAAAAGGTTAAGAAAGAATAAAGAAAAGGACCTTAGTCCTTCCATTTGAATCCGATGCCCCATATCGTTTCAATATATTCCTGTTTCGAAACTGCATGCAGCTTGCTTCGGATATTACTGATGTGAACATTGATGGTCTTGTCATCTCCCAGATAATCATCTTCCCATGCATATTCATAGATTTCCTTTTTCGTACGTGCCCGTTTTACATCCCGCATCAGCAGCTCCAGAATCCTGTATTCATGTCTTGTCAGACGAATTTTCATCCCCTGAATTTCCAGATGACAGAAATCCGGCAGAAGAACAACACCGTCTACAGCAATGGCATGCTCCTGCTTCGACATTCGTTTGCGCAGCTGAACCTGAATTCTGGCCTTCAGCTCCTTTAAATCAAACGGTTTGCATAAATAATCATCAGCACCCTCATTCAGCAGAGCCACGCGGTCGTCGATTCCATCCTTTGCGGATAGCACGATAACCGGAAGCTGCTTTTGCTTCAGCTCCCTGAGAAGCTGTTCTCCACTGACTCCCGGCAGCATCAAATCAAGCAGTACAAGCGATACTTCGGTGTGCTGCAAAATCAGACGTGCCTCTGTTCCGGAATATGCGTCCACACAGATATAGTCCTTTTCCAAATATTCATCGATCATATTGTGGATGGTTTCGTCATCCTCCACAATCAATATATGTTCTTCACTCATAGCTTGTAAAGTCCTTTAAGGGCAGTGTGTCGGTTATCTTCATGCCAAGGCCCGAAAGCAGCGCAATGCCTTCCTCACGATATGAATCTGTCTCCAGTGCAGCCGGCTCATGGGCATCAACTCCGATGATCGCCGTATTGCCAACCTCTGCCGCAGTCTTCCAGAAATCAATATGCGGATACTGCATGGTATGCATGATGTCATTATAGGCAGCACCTGCCAGATTGTATTCCAGTGGTATATGTAATTCCTTTGCAGCCTGGCACAGACGTATCGATTCGCGCTTTGCGACTTCATCAAACACACGACGGCCCCGCATGAACAGATCCGGATGACACAGGTAGGAATATAGATTGGTCTTCATCCCGGCGATGGCTTCATCCACATAGGCGATCAGCCATGCCTCCTCCTCACATGCGGTCCCAAAGTACACGCGTTCCTCATCCGTCTTAAAATAATGATTACCGAAAATGATATAGTCAAGCTTTTTGTCAATCAGAAACTGCTTTAGCCAATCGATATATTTGGGGAAATATTCGCATTCCAAACCGATTTTAATGGATATGCGATTCTTATATTTCTCTTTTAAAGATGAAACGGAGGCATAGTAGTCATCGAACTTCGACAACGGCATCCGCATATTCGCCACAAAATCGCTGTCATAATTCCATGGGGAATGATCGGAAAATCCAATTTCCTCATAACCGTTTTTTATGGCACTTATTACATATTCCTCATCCCTGCCTGAGGCATGCATACAGCGCCGGGTATGCATGTGATAATTTGTTTTACGCATAGCTGCTCCCTTCTTTTATCAACAGGTATACTATACCACAAGTTAAGAGGGAATAACAAAAAACCGACTGTATTTTATGCTTTTACATGCAATACATATAGCCGGCTTGCAAGTTTTGAAGTAGGCTGCCGTACAAACAACAGCCTGATTTCTACCTTTTTCCTTTGCCCTGTAAAGTGCCTGATCACTTCGTTCATACACATCATGAAAGCAGACCTGTGCATGTTCAACAAGACAGCAGCCTATGCTTATGGTCAGCGTTTTCTGCATCTGTGGCAGGCGGATGGTGCGAATACGCCGAGCAGGGTATCTATAACATGCTGCAGCTGTGCCTCATTCTGTATCCCGTTCAGATATATGCAGAACTCCTCCCCACCGATTCGTCCGGCAATATCATCCGGGCGCAGCACATTTTATATTTCATGCCTAAACTCAAAGCTTGCTGCAGCTACCTTTTCCGTGAAGGTATCGTAAAAGCAGTTTCTATCCCGTAAAGATATAGAAAAAAAGGTCAAGCCTATCATTTTTTTAACACGATATCCTCGACCTTTTCATTACACTGTTTTGCTTATATGACCACAGGTAAGACAATTTCCGATAACCACTTAATTAAAGTACACGAGTTCGTCATCCAGCGGCAGTACCTCGGTCAGCTGTTTTACATATAGAACCGGGACATCTCCCTGATATTCCTCATCAAATTCGACTGCAATCTGCGCCGTGATGCTGACCCAGTCCTTCGGGATCAGATTACTTGCATGCTCATAATGACACAGCAGCCCGATCAGTGAGGTATCATCTGCGCAACAGACCATGGCATAGCGTCCAAAGACAAATGCATTCGGTATTCCATCCACATGCGTTGCGATGACCTTTCCTTTCAGCTCTACGCTTTTTCCCTCATATTTACGGGGATGCTCGAGAGCGTCCATATACCACAGACCGTAATCGCCGTCCGCTATGCGTATTACATCCGCATGAAGATCAAACGGCATTTCGTCATCGCCAAGCTCCACGATCTGCCCATCTCTTGTCTCATAAATCAGCTGCGCACCCTTATTGATTGCTTTTATATTGTTTCTCAGATACAGCTTTTTCGTTGTTTCATCACAACGATTAAAGATAATCGTTTCCGAATGCAGCAGCTGATCGTAAATCAGGGAGCGCATATTATTCAGATAAACTTCAAACGTGGAGGCATCCACAGTAGAAAGAATTTGAACCAGCAGCCAGTCAAAGGGGTATTCTACATCCATAAAGCTATTTAAATTCCAGGTTCCGTTAAATTCAATCATCACTCGGTCAGGTTCAATCAGACTGTCACATTTCTTTAAAAACTCATAGCTCATCGCCGCTTCATTATCCACAGTAACCAGTGCGGTATTTGTTTTTGTCAGAAAATCATCATCGTAGTCTTCCATACCTTCTTCACAGGCGAGCAGCAGTGTGCGCTCTCCAGTATTGAATCCCGTATCAAGCAGTGTTTCCTTAATCAGTGTTGTTTTACCGCTTTCCAGAAATCCGGTAAACAGATATACAGGTACTGTCATAGCCTTCTCCTATTCCGCATGAAACAGCTCTTTCAGCTTATCTTCTTCAAGCTTGGAGCCGATGACACAAAATCTTCCGGTATAGGTTGGCTGCCCTTTTCGAATTTCATATTCTTCCGGAACCAGATCAAAATACAGCCATTCCTTACTTTCAGTTTTCAGCATTCCCTTAGCACGCAGGATGATGCCGTATTCCTCACTATTGGAGAGTTTCTCCAGAATTTGGCGAAGCTCCTCTTCCCCATAGGTGCGTACGGTTTCCATTCCCCAGCTGGTAAACACCTCATCCGCATGATGATGGTGATGATCATGATGATGCCCACAGCTGCAGCTTTCCCCATGCTCGTGATGATGGCCATGGTCGTGACTGCATTCCTCACCTTGCTCGTGATGGTGGTCATGGTCGTGACTGCATTCCTCATCATGCACGTGATGGTGGTCATGGTCGTGACTGCATCCCTCACCATGCTCATGATGGTGGTCATGGTGCTGATGGCATGTCGGACAGATGTCCGCTTCCTCCAGCAACTCCTTTTCCAGTGATTTCTTTTGCTCCATTGCCTCCAGAATCTGTTCTCCGTTCAGCTCATCCCATGGTGTCGTTATCATGGTCGCATGTGCATTATGCCCTCTAATATCATGGGTCACACTTTGCAGCTTTTCCTCATTCAGATTCTGCGTACGGCTTAAAATAATCGTATTGGCATATTCAATTTGATTGTTGAAAAACTCACCGAAGTTTTTCATATACATGCGGCATTTCTGTGCATCCGCAACCGTCGTAAAGCTGTTCATACAAATTTCGGATTCTTCCGCCACTCCCTGTACCGCTTTTATTACATCCGACAGCTTGCCGACACCGCTGGGCTCTATGATGATCCTTTCCGGATGATATTCCGCAAGCACCTTCTTCAATGCCTCGGAAAAATCACCAACCAGAGAACAGCAGATACAACCGGAATTCATTTCCCGGATTTCTATTCCTGCATCCTCCAGAAAACCACCGTCAATACCGATTTCACCAAATTCATTTTCAATCAGAACAATCTTTTCCTTATGTAATACATCCTTGATCAGCTTCTTGATCAGCGTTGTTTTTCCAGCTCCCAGAAAGCCGGAGATAATATCGATTTTCGTCATTCCAATAACCTTCTTTCCTGTTCCTTTGCAGTATTCCCAACGTCTGTTAGTATAACACCAGGATGCGAAACTTTCAAATACAAAACCATCCTCCTCGTAATGCTGAAAGGAAATGCTAACTCCATCTTTGCCCTTCCTTATCATAAAGACCATATTCCATGACAATTGGAACTATACTCTTTATCAGCTGATTCTTATCGGTACAAAAGGCATCCGCGTTCCCAGTCAAAATATTTAATGATGGCTCTGTCATTTTTACTATCCTATTATTTGAAGCAGCATCTTATAGAATTAGCATCACGACCTTTCCTATATATTAAAACCCCTGCATTTGCATACGCAGAAGCAGGGTGTTTCCATGATTTTCTTATGTAAGGAACCTCCAGCTATAAATACCCTCAGGATTCTTTATATTCCTCGTCGATGCCCTCCCAGCATTCCGCATGCCGGATCTTCAGCTTTTGCGGTTCAAACAACGGGTCCTTCCCCTGCTTTTTCTGCTTCGTGTAATCCTTTAAAGCAAGGAAAGCAACATTGCCCAGCAGAAGAATCACCAGGATGTTTTCTATCGCCATAAAGCCCATCAAAACATCGGCCAAATCCCATATGGTGGAAAAATCCGCCTGTGCCCCAAAAAAGATTACGGCAACCGTAAGCAGTCGGAATACAAGAAGTGCCTTCTTATCGTTGATGATAAATTTCAAATTGCTTTCCGCATAGCAGTAATTGCCAATCAGGGAGGAAAAGGCAAACAGGATAATGGAAATCGTTATGAAATGAATACCCCAGGTTCCTACTTCTGCGGAAACCGCTGTCTGCACATACGGCATTCCCGTCAGTCCGTCCCGAATACCGAAATTCAGCAGCATGAACGCTGTTGTCGAGCAGATGAGGATCGTATCTATAAAAACGGATATTGTCTGTACAAGCCCCTGTTTAACCGGATGGGACACATCTGCTGTTGCTCCGGCATTCGGTGCAGACCCCATACCCGCTTCATTGGAAAACAGTCCGCGCTTGATGCCATACATAACACAGGAGCCTGCAAAGCCTCCGAAGATAGCCTGCAGATCAAAGGCTTCCTGAAATATCTGTGCGAATATTGCCGGCAGTCCGCTGATATTGGCTATCGTTATGTAAAGTCCCAGCAGAATATACAACACTGCCATGATGGGAACAATCGTAGAGCTGATGATACCGATGCGATGAACACCTCCGAAGATGACCGCTGCGGTAGCACCCGCAAGAACAAGACCTACCAGCATGGAGGCAGTCTGTATATCCGTTACATAATACTCCAGAGCACTGCTTACATTATATGCCTGCAAGCCGTTGAAGCCGAAGATGAAGCAGGCAATCAGCAATACCGCAAACAGAATACCGAGCCATCTCTTATGCAATGCCTTCTCTATATAATATGCAGGACCTCCGCGAAACTGATCACCATCACGCTCCTTGTAGATCTGTGCCAGCGTGGATTCCACAAAGGCACTGGCACCTCCAATGAGTGCAATCACCCACATCCAGAAGATAGAGCCTGCTCCTCCTGCAGCAAGAGCGGTTGCGACACCGGCGATATTACCGGTTCCTACACGGGAGGCCGTTGATATCATAAGTGCCTGAAAAGAGGATACACCGTCATGGTGATGTGCCTTCTCCCCAAGCAGACGAAGTCCCTCCCCCAGCATGCGAAACTGTACAAAGCCTGTCCGTATACTGAAATACAGTCCTGCTGCGACCAGCAGAATGATCAATATATTACTGTATAAAAATGTGTTTAGATTTCCTAATAGTTCCTGAATGAAATTCACGCATTCACTTCCTTTCTTCTTATCGTACCCCGCATCCATCGCCTCATTCGCTGAAAAGCCCAAATAAAAACACGTTATCGGCGTGTTTAGAATGGAAATACCCGTACAAGTATACCATACTTATATAAAATTGAAATCCTAGAATTTTAGTGATATATGATTGTATGTCGCAAAACCTTTTCCATCGTGTTATACTTATACATATAAAATAACATTGTAAAAAAGGAGACACACATGAAATATCCGGTATTGCGAACCAGGTTTTTACCTAATTTATATAAGCATTGTAAAAAAGTACAGGTGCTTCATGTCAGCTATGAGGACCGGGGCTTTCTTTCACAGGATGAACAGCGCGGTATCTGGCTGCAGGATACCAGAGAAAAGCTCTACGAACAGATTGAAGGCAACTTTACGACCTGTCAGGCCACAAGAATATTCTCCTTCCATAAGGAAACCTTTATCATTTTCAAGGATAATCTGACAAAGAAGCTCTTAATAGAATTTCTGGAAAATCTACTCACCGAAATCAGCTATTACTGTGAAGATCAGGTGCAGTTCCGTTACCAGCTTCTCACTGCTGTATTGTTTCAGGATGGCTGTGAGCCGAGAATGACCATGGCGAATAAGCTTGGCAGGGATATTGAAGACAGTGACGAAATCAAACAAAGCACCGTCCTTCTCAAGCCGGGCAGGCCGCCAAGAGGCAAGTATTTCAAAAGCTGGAAGGATTATGAAAAGCAGATGAACGAGCGGAAGGCTGTGCACAGCCCTATCGAAAAGCCGCAGCCTCAAAAGGAAGCACCCGTTGATACAGGTGATTATATGTATTACATTTAGGAGTCCTTCAGTATATGGTGTCCAGAAAAGCGATGAAAGCATCGCTTTTTTACCATTTGATAAACTATCACTTCTGTCACCTTTTCTAATTTATTTTTTCATCGTGCTATAATAGAACAGGAGGTATGTTCTCATGTCTGTATATCTGATTCCCCTGCAGTCAGCACTGCTGCTGTTTCCATTTCTTGCGGCGATGATCACGCTGCCTTATATCATTATTCAATATCGAAAATACGGATCGATACTACCGATTCGTGTACTGATCGTGTATTCCTTTATATTTTATCTTCTGTGTGCATATTTTCTCGTTCTGCTTCCCCTGCCGCCAATGGAAGAAGTAGCTAGCTATACAAAGCCGATTATGCAGCTGATTCCATTTGCCTCTTTAAAAGAGTTCACCATGAACAGCTCCCTAATCTGGAATGATCCCGCCACCTATCTGACAGCATTGAATGAGCCGAGTCTGTATCTGATCATCTTCAACATTCTGCTTACCGTTCCCTTCGGTGTTTATCTTCGCTACTATTTTCAATGCAGCTGGAAAAAGACTCTGCTGTTTACCTTTCTTCTGACCTTATCCTTCGAATGTCTGCAGCTGAGTGCACTGTTCGGTTACTATCCACGCCCTTACCGTCTGTTTGATGTTGACGATCTGATTACCAATACACTGGGCGGCATGCTGGGATATGCAATCACACCGGTATTTGCTCATTTTCTCGTTTCACGAAGCCGTATGGATGAAAAAGCATATGACCGCGGTAGAAGCGTATCCCCACTGCGCAGAGCACTGGCATTTTTCTTTGATAACCTCATCATCCTGTTGACAACAGCCATCATCACTGCACTGATTCTGTTATTACGTGATGAATTCCTGCTGACAAGCCCTGCCATACGCATCTGTCTTTTATATCTGGCAGTCGTATTTCTGTATCTGTTCATTCTTCCGATACTCATGCATGGCAGAACGCTGGGTAAGGCAGCTGTGAAAATCAAGCTTGTGACCCTGGATGGGCACCCACCGCGCTGGTATCAGTATCTGCTTCATTTTATGATTCTTTACGGTCTCATCCTGCCTGCACCGTTTTATATTTTTCATTGTGTGCTGGCCTTTCTAACGCAAAGCGCTGCAGCGCACTGGATGTACGGAGGAGCCGTACTCATTCTGGCTGTCTTATATATGGTGACCATGTATCAGTGTATCCTGTCTTTGTTCGATAAGGATGCCATTCCCTGGTATGACCGATTCCTGCCGATAAAAAATCAATCCGGCATACAAGGGCTTAAAAAGGAGGTGACAGGTTCAGATACTGCCTCAAACACAGAGGATGATACCAGCACAGCAAACAGCTGACTTGCTTCCTTGAGAATTGACCATAGGATCTAGAGGGAGGAATCCGCATTGGCACACATCAGAATGAATTCGTACGGAATTTGTGCACTTTCGCCAATATACAGGAAGATTCCCTTAGAAAGCATACAAAAAATCCTACATAGAGTCCATACAGATTCTGGTAAAAACATAACACGTAAAAGCAAACAGCGCTGTTTTGACAGATGCTGTTTTTTTCACTGGCTGCCATATGTCTTCGACTTTGCGGCATCCCTATTCTCATGAACAAATTGAAAAATGACATCAGCTGTGCATAGGCATTGCAGGATTCTTTGCTTCCATATAAAAACAGGCAGACTACATCCGCTATGCTTCCTTTCATCATAAAAGCACAGCAGCCTTCCACAGACTGTCTGCTTTTGCGCCTCGCGAACAGTTTGTCAGCTTACGGTTGAAAAGATGCAGTCTGCTTCATACATCAACTGCATCCATATAGTGTGTCAGCTTCTGAATAAAGGAATCATAATCCTGACAGGTTACCAGCTCATTGAGAAAGGAGGGCTCACTTAAAATCTCAATCAGATGATCGAATATCTGCGCAAACAGCTTTCTGGAATCATCATGTACCCCCAGCAGTGTGACAATATGAACCTCATGCGTTCCCCATTCCATACCCTGCGGACACAAAACCACACTGATAAAGCTTTTCTTTGCATTGCTTGCCAGTGAATGCGGTACGGCGGCATCCTCAAAAGCTGTCGAAGACATATGCTCACGCGCAAAGACATCCGTTGTAAAAGAAGCATCGGCATAGTCTAGACGGATGGCATCATTGCACAGCGTCTGAATCAGCCGGGTGCGATCCATGTTCATATTTGTATAAAACAGTCTGGGATCAAACAGATCAAATAAAAACTCCTTCAGCTTATTCTTATTTTTTTCAGCCAGCATTTTGGTAATTGTGTTTTCAAGCTGATTCATATCCTTTTCAATTAAAAAGGGATGAATGATGATGGATGGCTGAGGGAATGGTGTTTCTACAGTCGATATAATCAAATCCGCATGCAGAAGACTTGGCTGATATGAATGGATGGACATCGCATACTTGATCGTCACCTTGTCCTCAAAGCGGCGACTGATCTTTTCCAGCGTGTTTTGATGAAGACTATAGTAATCCGCATAGAGAAACAATACGGTCAGCTTATTTTTTGATTGTACATTATTTTCAAAATAGCTGCCGATATGGAAGGAGATAAAAGCAATTTCATCCTCATTCAAAATGATGTCATACATATCCTTAAACTGCTGTGCGATATAAACGGCAATATCATAGATCAGGGGATAGGTCGATTTTATCTTTGCCGTCAGCGGATTTTTAGCATAGTAATTATGCTCTACGCGATTAAACAGATTCTTGACATGAATCGTAAACTTCGCGATAAATTCCTCATCAAAGGGGTCCAGAAGATAGCATTCCTCCACATTGTGTATAACGGTATGGGCGATATCTATATACCTCTGTTCAATGAAGGAGGAAATGTTGGAGCCGTTAATGAAGGAATAATCGATCATCGTGGTGTTATTCATAATAATCAGGGTAAGATTATATAATTCCGCATCATTGATCTGTATCGCATATGCCTCTTCAATATATTCCCGGATTTCTCTTGCCACCGTATACTGCGGCGTTTCGAAAAACGGTGTGAGGTCCACCTGCTCATGCAGGATACAGCTGCTGCGGATGCGATCGATCATCACAATCAAATGCAGGGCTGTATTGTTCAGCGTATAGTCATTCGCAAACAGATTGTTGCGTGAAAAAATATCGGAAAGATTCTTCCGGAAATCCCAGAAGTGATAATGATAGGTCAGCAGCCGCACCTCATCTTTTAAAACAAAATTATCATAGGAATCACTGGTAATCAGCCGGCTCATCAGCTGGCGCTTTTCTTTTTCACTGCCGTCGATAAACAGCACATCCTTTTCCTTGCGAATACCGATCTGATACGCGGATATCATTTTGCGAATACTGCGGATATCGTTATCCACTGTAGATTCACTGACATAAAGCTCCTGTGCCAGATCAAAGATATCAATGCCGTTCTTGGAGGAAATCAGCTTCTGTATTATCAGATTCTGCCGTGTCTGCGGGGTTTCCAGATTATGCTTTCCGCTCTCCCGATAACGCAGATACTGCTCCGTGCTGCTTAGCTTATAGCCCTTGTTTGTGGAAATGACCAGTGGTTCTTCGACATGCTCTTCATTCAGGATACTGATGTATTTGCGAATCTGGCGGGTGGAAACGTGAAGCAGTTGGGAAAGCTCAGCTGCGGAAATCCAGCTTTCATAGTGATGCCATAAATAATCCAGCAATGTCGATATATTATCTTTCATGTTCAATCACTCTCCTGCCTTATCCCCCTGTAAACAATGATAGTATTACATGATAAGTATACGTGAATTCGAAAATCCGCTCAACTTAAAAAAGTTCCGTGCACTAGGAACTTTTAAAATTTGTCTGTTTCGGCTGCATTCGTTATACTGAGGGTGTCGATAAGAAAGGAGGGCAGTCACACTGATTGGTATAAGAAAAAGAGACATATCACACGCTGAATCGCTTCAGCCAAGTACGGGAATACTTTGATACATCTCTTCTATATTCTAACACCAATCCAGAAAAATTTCATTCATTATTAAAAAAAGTCCGTGGAATGTTAAAAAGCTTACGGACACAAAGGAGATCATTATGAAAAACATTTTATTAGTTTGCGGTACAGGAGCCAGCAGCGGCTTTATGGCGAAGAACATCCGACAGGCCGCAAAAGCACGCAACATCGAAATCGGAGTAAAGGCACGAAGTGATTCTGTTGTAGAGGACTACATCGAGGATATCGACCTGCTGCTGGTAGGTCCGCATCTGAGCTATATGCTGCAGGATCTGGAGGACATCGCAGAGCCCCATGGCGTAGCTGTACAAATCATACCGAAGGATGCCTACGGCGAGTTAGACGGGGATGCCGTTCTTGATTTCGCATTACCCTTCCTTGAAGACTAATGCATCAAAGCTTTCGCTTTTAAAGTAACTTAAACAAAATGAAAAAATGAGGAGAAACATATGAAAAATTCATGGATTGGATGACGAACAAATTTGCTCCGAAAATGAACAAGCTTGCGCGTAATCCCTGGATTGCGTCTGTACAGGAAGCGATCCTAACTGCAATGCCAATGATCTTTATCGGATCATTTACAACAATACTAACAGCCTTTGGAGGTCTGATTGACGGGTTCCCGGATTTCAGTCCATTGTCAACCTTCTCTTTGGGTCTGCTGTCCCTGTACCTTGCCTATCTGGTGCCTTACCTGCTTATGGAAAAGAAACGGCACAATAAGACAAAGAAGGAAGCAGGTCTGGCAGGTATCGGTTTTTTCCTGATGCTGGTAGGTCCCACCTTTGATGAAGCGGGTAACATTCTGTTTCAAAGCTCCACGCTTGGTAACGGCGGTATGATTGCGGCCTTAATGGCAGGCTTGTTTGTAGGCTTTGTGATGAACGCATTCTCTACACATTCCTTCTTTAAAGAAGACAGCGCTATTCCGGATTTCATCACAGTCTGGTTTGATACACTGATTCCGATTCTCATTATCCTGTTCGTCGGATGGCTGTTTATCTTCCAGCTGCACATCAATATCTTTGACTGTATCTATACCTTATTCTCTCCGATTTTGAGTGCGGGTGACAGCTTTCTCGGCTTTGTGGTACTGTATTTCTTCGGCTATACCTTTCTGTACACCTTCGGTATTTCCACATGGGTCATCTATCCAATTGAATCAGCTTTGATTTAACAGGGGATTGCCGCAAATCAGGCGGCTGTCGCTGCCGGAAACGCAGCATCTGTCATAAATGCAGACGGAGTTTCCTATTATTTCACCCTCGGCGGAGGCGGCTGTACCTTGGCGCTTGGACTCATGATGCTGTTTATGGCAAAATCAAAGAAATGCAAGGTCATTGGCAAGGCTTCCCTGGTACCGAATTTATGCAATATCAATGAACCCCTTGTATTTGGTGCACCAATCGCATTTAATCCGATTCTAATGGTTCCTATGTGGTCGGATTGCTTGCCCCTGCATTGACCTGGCTTGCCTTATACTTTGATATCCTGCCGAAAATAACGACCTTATTCTCCTTCTGGTATCTGCCTGGACCAATCTGCTCCTATGCAGTTGGCGGCATGATCGGTCTGTTGTTTACCTTCTTCATATTCGTCTTATCCTGGATTATTTATTATCCGTTCTTCAAGGTATATGACAGACAGTGTATGCAAAAGGAAGAAGAGGATGAAAAGAAAAAGGATCAGCTGGCAAAGCGCAAAGCAATGCGTGAGCGTACAGAAGAAGCATAGAAAGGAAGGGTGTTATGAAAAAAACTACGATCGAACAGCTTAACAGTGCCGCTATGCAAATCATCTTACATGCAGGTGATTGTCGCAATCTGTTGAATGAGGCAGTCAATGCCCTCCTGGAAGATAAAAGTGAGGAGGATATAAAGGCTAAAATAACCGCTGCAAAAAAAGAAATAACGAAGGCTCATGTGATTCAGACCGAAATGATACAAAGCTCCATCAATGAGGATGAACTGCAAACAACATTGCTTTTCACACATGCACAGGATACACTGATGACCATCAACAGCGAGGTCAACTTAACACAGAATATGATACGTCTGTATAGAAAGCTGGAGAAATAATATGTGGAAAACAGCAACCGGATTTCCGAAGGGCTTTTTATGGGGTGGTGCTATTGCCGCAAATCAGGCGGAGGGCGCATGGAATATCGATGGAAAAGGGCCGTCCATGGCTGATATCGAAATTCTTCCGGAACACTATGACCGCAAGCATGTCGTTGGATTTACACATACCGCTCAGCAAATCAAAGAAGCACTGCAGGATAAGGATGGCTATTATCCAAGAAGGCACGGCATTGATTTCTATCATACCTATAAGGAAGATCTTGCACTGATGAAGGAAATGGGATTCAGCTGCTTTCGTACATCCTTCAACTGGACCCGCATTTTCCCAAACGGGGATGAGGATCTGCCGAATGAAGAAGGACTGAAATATTACGATGCACTCCTTGATGAAATGTTGAAAAACGGGATTGAGCCTGTCATGACCGTTTCTCATTATGAAATGCCGGTTCATCTTATTACAAAATACAAGGGCTGGTATGCGCCTGAAATGATTGATTTCTTTGTCCGCTTCTGTGAGGTACTGTTTAAACGGTATCATAAAAAAGTAAAATACTGGATACTATTGAATCAGATCAATTCCCTTGGCGGCTGGGGAGAATTCGCCAGTCTGGGTATGGTGGAAGACGGATATGAGAATTGGGAGAGCACAAAATATCAGGCTACGCATCATCAGTTTGTCGCATGTGCAAAAGCCACAAAGCTGGCGCATGAAATCGATGCGGGAATGCAGATTGGTATGATGCTGGGAGATGATGCATTATATCCTGCCACCTGTCGCCCGGAGGATGTTTTTGCTAATACGCAGCGGATGCAGATGAGCATCTATTTCTACAGTGATGTTTTACTGCGCGGGGAATATCCCGGTTATGCTCTTCGTTATTTCAAGGATCATCAGATACAGATCCATGCAAAGGAGGAAGAACTGAAGCTGTTAAAGGAACACCCTGCAGATTTTCTCTCCTTCTCTTATTACTTCACCCGAATCGTAGATGCGTCGCAGCCTCAGCCTAAAGAAAATCCGTATTTGGAAACCTCTATCTGGGGCTGGGCTACCGATCCTCTCGGATTCCGAAACTCTTTGAATCAGTACTGGGACCGTTATCATGTTCCTATCTTCATTGCGGAGAACGGACTTGGTGCGATTGATACGGTCATTGACGGACACATTCATGATGAGTACCGTATTGCTTATCTGCGTGAGCATATCAAGGCCATGAGGGAAGCCATCCTCGACGGGGTTCAGGTATTTGGGTATGCATCCTGGGGACCAATCGATATCGTCAGCTGCTCACAGGGAGAAATGAGCAAGCGCTATGGCTATATTTACGTGGATCGTGATGATCGCGGTAACGGCAGCAATGCACGAATTCGAAAGGATTCCTTTACCTGGTATCAGCATGTAATTCAAACAAACGGTGAAGAACTGTAAAGCAAAAAGGGATGCCGTATGCATCCCTTTATCATAAATGGAAAGGAGAAATTCTGCAAGAAACGCAGAATCAGACAGATATATGAAGCAATTAAAAAAAGGATTTCCAGCAGATTTTTTATGGGGAGGTGCCATTGCAGCGAATCAGGCAGAGGGTGCTTTTCTGGAAGGCGGGAGAGGATGGAGTGTTGCGGATATTCTCAAGGTGCAGGATAAGGGTGATCTTAAAAAGAAATCAAACAAGGAGACATCCATGAAGGATATCGAAGCTGCTCTGCAGGATACAAAAGGTTATTATCCTAAGCGCTATGGAATTGATTTTTATCACACCTACAAGGAAGATCTAAAGCTGCTGGCAGGCACCGGAATGAACTCCTTCCGCACCTCGATCAGCTGGTCAAGAATCTTTCCCAACGGAGATGAGACTACTCCAAACGAAGAAGGTCTACGCTTTTATGATAATCTGATCGATGAAATTATTAAAAACGGCATGGAGCCATTGATTACCTTATCACATTATGAAATGCCGCTGCATCTGGCAACTGCTTATAATGGATGGAATCATCGCAAAACCATCGATTTCTTTGTAAAATATGCTGATACGGTTATGCGAAGATATAAAGATAAGGTAAAGTACTGGATTGTTGTCAATCAGATCAACCTGATTCATCACGAATCCTTCAATCATCTGGGAATCCCCAGTGATCGCGTTTCTAACCTTATGGAAGCGAAATATCAGGGAATACACAATGAATGCACAGCAAGTGCTATCGTAACAAAAATAGGACATGAAATAAATCCGGATTTTCAGATTGGGATGATGGTATACGATGGTCTAAGCGAACCGCTGACATGTAAACCGGAGGATGTATTTGCGAATATGCAGCGTAATCAGCGTGAATATTTCTTCTCTGATCTTCTGCTGCGCGGAGAGTATCCGGGATATATGCTTCGCTATTTTCAGGAGCACGATATACGGCTGGATATCCGGGAGGAGGATGAGCGCATGTTAAAGGAAAACCCTGCAGATTTTCTGGCGATCTCCTATTATTACACGTGTGCATCTTCCAGCGAAAGCAATTCCTGTGCTGATGTAAATGATGATGGGGCGGTATCCAATCCTTATATAGAGGCTAGTGAATGGGGCTGGGGAATCGATCCGCTTGGTCTGCGAACGGTGTTGAATTATTATTATGATCGTTATCAAAAGCCGATTATCATTGCAGAAAATGGTTTTGGGACCTTTGATGAAATCAGTTCGGACGGATGCATTCATGATGAGCGCAGAATTGCTTACCTTCGGGAACATATCCGAAACATGAAGGAAGCGATCATGGATGGAGTAGAGTTCATCGGCTATTATCCATGGGGTCCCATAGATATTATCAGCTGTTCCTCCTCCGAGATGAGTAAGCGTTACGGATTCATCTACTTCGATCAGGATGATTATGGAAACGGGACAAAGCGTCGGCTAAAAAAAGACAGCTACGACTGGTATCGAAGTGTGATTGATTCAAATGGTGAAAATCTGTGATAGGTGAATATCCGGAAGCATTCGTTCAATACGAGCAGCTGAGCTTAAAATATCGTCCGTTTTTACATGTATAAGGCGTTACGTTCAAAGCTCCAGTGTATAAAAGAGACCTCCTGGTATAATATAAGCAAAAAAGAGAATTTAAACTACGAATAACGCGTAGGATTTCATTCTCTTTTCTTATTTTTCTTACCAAACTCGGCTTAATTGAGGTTATTTAAAATCCGGAAATATCCATGTTAGGATATCTATGATTTTACCTATAAACCTACCTTGCTCATCACATTTCTTCTTTTCATTGGCCACATATGCAATTTGTTCTCGGGTAAAGCCTTCCTTCAGCAGATCTTCTACCTCTTTATCAGTCATCATTTCTTTAATAAGATTCTCCAGCTCTTCTTTCTCAACGAACGGCGTATTTTTTTCAGGTGTTTGTTTTTTGATTTTATTTCTCACTTATAATTACCACTTGGGGCTAAAACACATTGGTTGCCATTAGAAAGTTTTACAGACTGTAAATTCTGCTGTTCATCTGCATAAGCATCAGTCATGTTGCTGTATTTGTTCCATGCAAACTTAACTTTATTTATTAACTCTGCTTTTATTATTTTGTTTGTAGCCTGTTTTACCACACCACCTGCTGCCATCCATCCTATTAAAATTGGAATACCTTTAGATAAAATCCAAATTTTAATGGTCCAAATGATTCTTCCATTTACATATAATTCACCTTTAATTACTTCAACTTTTTGACCCTCAAAAGGAGTGTCTTTCAATTCCTTCTCTGAGAATACATAATTTGTGTTTTCAAGTTGCTCTTTTTGAT
>ENA-OQCB01000048-OQCB01000048.1-human-gut-metagenome-genome-assembly--contig:-NODE-48-length-52495-cov-4.741942_pt1 | contig 52495 bp, 62 predicted proteins | sample MGYA00242493_ERZ504568 | MGnify/ENA primary metagenome ERZ504568 (study PRJEB26092, sample SAMD00036229) | human gut metagenome | host: Homo sapiens | study: EMG produced TPA metagenomics assembly of...
ATCAATGGTAATCTCATTGTTCCAGGTAGCCTGATCACGCAGAATAACCTTCGCCCATGTCCGTTTATATGTATCATCACTTCGTTTTTGATGCCCAATGCTTCCTCAAGCTCTGCATTTTTTTTGTTTCTCATTGACATACTTTGCCTTGTAGGAAGGATTTTTTGCTCAGCTCATAGCGCAGCCGGTCATTTTCCTCATTCACGCTCCATAGGTTTGCAAAATCACTGAACAGATTTTTTTACGGTTTCTGTCGGATAATCAATCAGTGCATATTTTCAGCATCGTGACTACATCATAGCCGATATTGCTTGTTACAGAGCCGCTCATACTCCTTAAAAGGATACCTATCATCACAAAGAACGCGATAACGCCTAAGATTATTTTTTTGAAAACGATTCAATTTTGACATGCTCTCACCTATTTCTTCATGTTTCCCATATATTATATAGGGGAAAGAAAAATAGTTCAATGACAATCTGGTTTTTGTCAAAATCTTAAGAAAACTTTAGGAAAGTCCCGGCTGCAGCAGTCCCTTCTGTGCGAAGCTGAAATATGTATTGCGGCTGACAATAATATGATCCATCAGTGGAATCGCCGTCATGACGCCGCACTCCTCAATACTTCTGGTCAAAGAGATATCCGCCGAGGATGGCTGCGGATCACCGGACGGATGGTTGTGGACACATAGGATTTTCGCACAGCCAAGCTGCATCGCTTCCCGAAAGATTTCCCTGGGATGCACACTCGCATTGGTCAGGGTGCCGACAAACATCACGCGGCTGCTGATCAGCTGATTTTTCTGATTGAGGAACAATACGAGAAAATGCTCCTGCTGTTCAAAGCCGATCTGCTGATTGACCCATTCCAGAATATCCTGCGGATGATGGATGCCCGGTGCATGCAGCACCTCATCAAAGGCGATTCTGCGTCCCAGCTCAAATGCCGCCAGAAGAGAAATGGCTTTCGCCTCCTTGATTCCCGACAGTCCCATCAGCTCCTGCATATTCGCCTTTCCCAAATCCCCCATGGAGCTCCAGTGCCTCAGCACCTCATCTGCCAGCTCCAGTGCGGACATGGAACGCGTGCCGCTGCGTAATACCAGAGCCAGCAGCTCCCGATTGGAAAGCGCCGCTATTCCGTGCTGCAGCGCCTTTTCTCTTGGACGCTCCTCCTTGTTTAATTCCTTTACTTTCATTTTCCAATCCTTTCCAGTGCCTTGTCATATGCCTGCTCATCAATTAGTTTGACCACATCGGAATTCTCTACGGTAACATCTTTCGGAATGTAGCTGTATTTCAACGCTTTCAGCTTCTGCTGAACCTGCTGACTTTCCTTTTCATCACTGCTTACACCGCAGACGACAGCCGTCAGCTTATCCTGCTTCATCGTATAGCTTTTCAGACCTTCCTTTTCCAGCTTTTCCTGCATATCCTGCACACTCTGTGCCTTTTCATATAATCCCACCTGATTCATATACAGCGTTCGCTTATCATCATTCGCTTTTCCCAGCGTAAAGGAAAACAGCACATAATACATCAGACAGAATACCACGGAAAACAGAATACCGAACAGCATAATCAGCCGTTTATTTTCCACATGCATCACCTCACCCTAACCATATGCATCCCGCATTTGACACATACCTCATTCGACAGGAAAGGATAAAACACCTCCTTACACTATATCTATACGATTTAAAATCGGGAAACTCCTAAAAAATCCGCTAATTCATGTAAATCTTTCTATTATTTCCAATCACAGATATCAAAAAAGCAGAAAGCTGTGGTACAATTACGCATATGGAGGTACCGATATGAAAAAATGGATTGCACTGCTTGCACTGATGTGTCTTTGTACTGTATCCGGCTGTACAAAAAAAGAAACACCACGGTCCCCTGCGGAAACGACGGCAGCCTTTTTAAACGGCATTCAAAATCAGGACAGTGATGCGGTAAAAGCTTCCAGTGACTGGAAGGATTTCAATATAAAAGCATTTTCAGTCGATGACAGTGATTATATGGATTCTGTTGACAAAAAGCTGCAGAAGCAGACATATGAGAAAATGATGTATTTTGAGCATAAGGAAGGCAAGGAAACCATCCAGGACAATCAGGCAACTGTCACAGTGAAAATCAAGCAGTACGATTTCTCAAAAACTCTGAAATCCGGTATGGAGCAGGCAGAGAAGAAGGTACAGGAGCTTAGCAAAAAGGATGTCAGCGATGCGGAAACCGAAGCAGCCATCGCAACTGTTCTCTTTAAAAGTCTGCAGAAAACAGATGTCATGAAAACTACGGATGTTCAGATACAGCTGAAGAAATCAGAGGATGTCTGGATGGTGAGCAGTGATAATGCGCAGCTGGAAAAGCTGTTGAGTGCAAATCTCAATCTGCTGCAGGAGCAGTAACGGACAGAAGCCCTGAAAAGCTTCTGTTTTTTATTTGAAGCAGACCTCTTCCGGGTTGCCAAAGCCATTCGCACAAACGATAAGCGCTAATATGCAGATTAACAAATATGAAGGAATCTGCATACCGCTGTATAGATTCTCTATCAGTATGTAGATTTCGAATGCATACATAGTACAAAATGGAGGTAGTATTAAGCAGCAGAGCAGGAATCACAATACCGTATACTTAAGAACATCACTTCTCCCTGTTTGAACAGTCATCACGCATCGCTCAGGGATACGATAGAGGATACTCCTTTATGTATGAGATTACTGCCAGACGGTATTTTTTTCCTTATCAAAGCTATACTTATAATAAAACGGGCGAACAGCAGCTTTGAATAAACAAAAAAATAGGAAATTATACAATTTATTGTTGACATTTCTTTGAAAATAAGTAAAATAATAGAGGTAACCTTGGAGAGTTGGCCGAGCGGTTTAAGGCACCATCTTGGAAAGGTGGCGTAGTGAAAGCTACCGTGAGTTCGAATCTCATGCTCTCCGCCATTGATAATATACGTCCCATACGGGACGTTTTTTTTATGCTCACGCTGACTGAAAATCAGGGTAAAAGATACTTATGCAAAACACAGGCATGCTGTTATCAGAAAACAAGATAATCATATCGAATTTATGTTCCGCACAGCATACAAAAAAATGAATAACCGACACAGTAACTATAAACAAGGTATCAGGCAAAAGCACTGCTACGCTTTTTCGATAATTAAGAAGTGTCATGTAACACTCCTTTCCGAAAAAAAAGCGATTACTATCTGATGACGAATCGCTGATAACCTAATATAATTTCTTAATTTTGTATACTACATCCTTATATTGTATGACGAAACGAAATCATAGGAATGAATGTTAGGTGATGATGACTCATTAACAACGTTCCAGAGAATAGTAGCAGCCTTCCATTTGTCGTGAATCGAGCATTTCTTTGATCCTGGCAAAATCTTTTGAAAATTTATTCCATTCACAAACTGAATGATCCTATTTTGCATCATCTGAATTGTTATAATAATTTTTTTAAATTATATCACTTTCCAATACCCGTAAACGATTTTCAAACTTAGACCTGATCTTCTATTTCCTGTGTGCCCTGGCGCTGTGAGTTCGGTTTATGGTTTCCTTGATCTATATACAAAATGAATTTCAGCTTGATAATCGACATCAGGAACTCTTTCTTGAATGTGAATTGCATGCTTGAAAAGAGGAAAGCAAACGGATCCCCTGCATAAGCAGTATCATACTTTTCTAAATTGTTCACCTGAATCAAATGCATAGCAGCCCTATTAAACAGCAGCATGAGCTACCGGTATCAAAAAGATCAGTAACACATTTCCTCCGGTCTTTCCGCATAGCTGCAGGGGACGATACGTATATGCTTTGCCATGCATATTTCACGAAATGCCTCACTCAGTCTTCCGCTGCTTCCCCGCACACTGAGCACATCCCTTGCATCATCCTCCACATACATATGCTGCAGGGCAAGCAGCATCGCCAGCTTGTTATAGGTATGCTGCAGGGAATATCCCGGCTTCATCTGCATATGATGAATATTATCAAAGCCGCTCACTCCGTCAAACAAACGGGAGGTGATCAATGCATACATCATTTCATAATAGCGCCGGTATAAAAATGCCGCATTGTATTTATCCCAGAGCATCTCCTTTGACTGCGGGTCCCAGGAATATGCAATATTGTCAATAAAGCGAATACATCCCACAAAGCAATCATAGGAATAGGCCGCCTTCATCTGAGATAAAAGTATTTCATGCTGTGTAAAATAATCGGCACAGATACCAAATTTCACAGGGATTGGAAACGATTCCCTGCGCATCGCATCTATGAACGCATGATAGTCCATAATGGAACAGATATTCTGCGCCTGATACCATTCCTGCTGGCAGGGATATGTCGCCCTAACCTCTTTATATAAGGAAGCGCACTCAAGAAACATACTGGAAGGCTCCAGAATCACCAGCTGTGACAGCTTTGTTTTCTGCGCCTGCTCCACAAAAGCATCCAGCACATCCTTGTGATAATTCCCCTTTAATGTAATATGTCCATCCATACATTCCCTCCTGGTTTTTATGAAAAAACTCAGTCCGCCTGAGTTCTAATAACGAATTTTCTTAATTCTTCCAAAGCCGATGGTTCCCGGTCCGGTATGTGACATGATGACAGACTTGAAAATCCGCTGTTCAACCGGTTGTCCGCACGCCTCCTCCAATGCTGCCTTCAGTTCATCACTGACCTTTCGATTATAGGCATCAATGATCATCCAGTCATATTCCTTTGGATCGATATCCTTTAAAACAACCTCGATTCCCTCCTTGTAAGCTTTTTTCAGGGTTCGCACCTTGTCAACCAGATCAATCGCCCCATGCTCCACCTTCAGCAATGGCTGTATCTTCAATAATCCTGCCAGCGCTGCGGCAGCAGGCGAAATGCGTCCGCCGTTTTTTAATGCGGTCAGAGTTTCCGGAATCAGAATAGCAAACAGCTCACCCTCCTGCTCAATCTTTTCCTTTGCCTGTACACACGTATATCCTTTTTCAAACATATCGCGAGCGGTTAACAGCATATGAACAACCGGATAACACACGAAATCAGAATTCAAAACAAACACGCGATTTTGATACGGTGATTGTTCCGCTATCCCCATCGCAACACGGCAGGTGCCGGATAAAGCCTTTGTCAGCGGTATGTAAAATACTTCATCGTAGCTTTCCAGCAGTTCATCCCACATACGTGTCATCGTACCGATGATCGGCTGTGCCGTTTTAACACTCTTATTCTGACCAAGTGCCTCGATAATATCCTGATCGGAAATTGTTTCTTCCTCGATAAATTCTTTTCCATTTATGGTAATGGGCATCCGTAAAACATGTATCCCAAGCTTTTCAGCCTCTTCTTTGGTAATATCTGCGCTGGAATCACACATCAACGCTAATTTTTTTCATGGAATCACTCCTTAAAAGGCATTATAACATTTCTACAAAAAAATTCAATAAAAGTATTTACAAAACATAATGAATAGGCTATAATATAACTCGCCTGATAAAACGTCAGGAACGCTATGGCGATTGTGGTGAAGTGGTTAACACAACGGATTGTGGCTCCGTCATTCGTGGGTTCGATTCCCATCAGTCGCCCCATAGAAAACAATCAGGAAGTCAATTGACTTCTTTTTTTTATATAGACAGTTGATTACCCCACGATAATGAAGACACAGGCAGACTATGTGAAGATAAGTGCCGGATTCGCAAATAGCTGTTAATCCATCCACAAGCGTGTATCGCAGGCAGCACATACGTAGAAATTCTTTTCACAGAAAAGATTCATACTTTTACAGAAAACGTGTTACAATAAATGTAAATAAAAGGAGGCATTTTTTATGAATACCATCAGTGAGGATATTAAGAAAATCATGCTGGCAGGCATTGGTGCCGTTGCCACTACAGCAGAAAAATCAAAGGACGTAATTGATGCTCTTGTGAAAAAAGGTGAATTAACAGTTGAACAGGGTAAAATTCTGAACGAGGAGCTGAAGCATGACCTTCGGGAAAAGCTGAGAACTCCGGCTGATACGGAAAGCATCCGCAAGGATTTGGAAAAGATCAGCAGGGACGACCTTGCAATGCTGAAGGCCCATATTGAAGAACTCGAAAAAGGCATGGAGAATGAGCAATCCGAATGAAGCGAAAACGCTGAGCAGTAAACGCCGGCTTGCTCAGATTCTGGGAATTCTGAAAAAGCATCATATCACAAAGGGAGTTGATCCGGTTAAGTTTCGGGAAATTCTGGAAGATCTGGGTCCTACCTTCGTTAAAATCGGACAGATCATGGCAAGCCGGCAGGATATGTTCAGTGAACGCTATTGCAAGGAGCTTGTCAAGCTGCGGGATAATGTCGCACCTTTGCCCTTTGCAGATGTACAGCGCGTCATAGAGGAAGAATACGGCTGTCCCATGCAGGAGGTATTCTCCAGCTTTGAGCGTATACCGCTGGGTTCCGCTTCCATTGCGCAGGTGCATAAGGCCTCTTTGCTCGATGGAAGAGAAATCGTTGTCAAGGTGCAGCGTCCTTACATCTATGAGATGATGGAACGGGATATTTCCTTGATTCGTAGAGCTGGAAAGCTGCTGCGTCTGAGTGAGGTGCTGGGGAGCGTCATCGATATCAATATCGTGATGGATGAATTCTGGTTTACCGCAAAGCAGGAAATGGATTTTCTGAATGAGGCGCGCTTTGCCATGGAATTTGCCCGGAATCATCAGTCTATCACCTATATCGGTGCGCCGCTGATTGAGCAGGCCTACACGACCAGCCGGGTGCTGGTCATGGAATACATTGACGGCATTGTCATTGACGATCGCAAAACACTGGAGGAAGGCGGCTATGACCTTCGGGAAATTGCCTCCAAGCTGGCAGAGAACTACATCAAGCAGATCGTGGACGACGGCTTTTTCCACGCTGACCCGCATCCTGGAAATCTTCGCATACGGGATGGAAAGATCATCTGGATTGATTTTGGCATGATGGGAACCTTGCAGCGCAGCGACAAGGACCTTATGAAAAAGGCAGTACAGGCCATTGGAAGCAATGATACCGAGCTGATGGTCGATGTCATCCTGACGCTGGGAGTTCACGACGGCCGGATTGATTACACGCTGTTTTATGACGATATGGAAATCTTCATGAAGAAATATATCCATATGGACCTGAATGAGATCAATCTGGGGGATGCGATTCAGGAGGTCTTTACCATTGCACACAAGCACCGTATATCCATGCCGAAAGGCATCAGCATGCTGGCAAGAGGACTCGTAACCATGGAAAGCACCATGACGCTGCTGGATCCGAAGACGAATATCATTCAGATAGCGGCAGCCCATGTCAGCGAGCATATATTCAAAAAACTGGATGCCAAAAAGGAAGCGGTAAATGCGGGAAGAAAGCTCTATGAGGCCGGAAAGCGCACACTCGATATTCCTATCCAGTTCAGTGAGCTCATGCGGATGATCACCAAGGGACGCATCAAGCTGAATCTGGAAATCATGGATTCCAGCGTACCCTTAAAAACCATCAATCACATGGTCAATAAGCTGGTTGTCGGAATCGTATCCTGCGGTCTGCTCATGGCAAGCTCCCTGATCTGTACAACCGATATGACGCCCAAGGTGCTCGGTATACCCGCCATTGGGTTTATCGGCTATATGACCGCCGTATTTTTGGGCATGTGGCTGCTGTATACCGTGTTAAAGGACAAACGCCGGTAAGCATAAAAAAGCTGTACAGGAATCGGATTTTACACAATCGTGAATACATAAAAAAAGAGAATTCCACACTATTGTATATTATCAATAGCATTCGAATTCTCTTTTTTGCAAGCACCCCGAAGTAAGAAAGAACACAGGAATTGTGACAGACTTTACTTTGATAGTATGCGACAGCTTATCGCCAAAGCTGTTTTTCAGATTTCCTTACTTTATACCAAAACTGCCTCTTTCATGACCTTTCCAATAGCGTCGTGAATAACCAGATCCGCTCTATGATCCATCGCAGTCTCCTCTTTGTTAATCAATATCAGCTTTGATCCCCGAAAATATTGAAGCAGCCCGGCTGCCGGATACACCACAAGGGAGGTTCCTCCGACAATGAGCACATCTGCCTGTGAAAGGAAAAGGATCGCCTCCTCCATGACCTGCATATCCAGACTTTCTCCATACAATACAACCTCCGGCTTCAGGATGCCGTTACAGCTCGGACACCGCGGCACCTGCTTCTTCTGCTTCAGCATTTCCTGCAGATCATACTCTGCACGGCAACGCTGGCAGCGATTGCGGTGTATGCTGCCATGAAGCTCCAAAACCTTGTGACTGCCGGCCTTCTGATGCAGACCATCAATATTCTGCGTAATAACTGCCTTTAATTTTCCCATTTCCTCCAGCTTTGCCAACGCCAGATGCGCATCGTTTGGCTGTGCCCGCTCATAGACCATTTCATGAAAATAAAAATCATAAAACTGCTCGGGATGTTCATGAAAGAACTCACTGCTGATCATCGTTTCTGCACGATACGGATAGGTCTTCTTACTGTAAATACCGCTCTGTGATCGAAAATCCGGAATATTACTTTCCGTACTGACACCCGCACCACCGAAAAAAACGATATTGTCACTCTGTGTCAGTATTTTTTTTAGTTCATCATACATATGCTTCACACCTTTCTGATCTGTACATGACTGCCTTCTCTGCTCTTCTCCACCAGAATACCGGCCGGTATATTTTCCTTCAGCAATTCAACATGGGAAATAATACCGACATAGCCGCGACTGCTGCTCATGATCTGCAATACAGCCAGTGCATCTGCTATGCTGTGCTCATCCAGCGTTCCAAAGCCCTCATCGATAAACATGGTGTCCAGCTGAATACCGCCGTTTCTTGCCTGTACAACGGCGGATAATGCCAGTGACAGCGCAAGCGAAACCAGGAATTTCTCACCGCCGCTCAGGGAAACGACACTGCGGGTATTGCAGGTATAGCTGTCATATATGGATAGTTCAAGACCATATTTTCGTGTTCTGCCACTCGCCTCATCACTGCGGAAAATCTGATAGCGTCCATTATGAACAAGCTTTAGCAGCTGATTTGCCTGCTGCGTAATGCTGCCGAGCATGATTCCCAGAACATATCGTTCAATCCCCATACCGTTATCGCCACGCATGGCTCTGACGAAATGAGCCAGCTCTACAAATGCAGGCTCTTCAACATCCAGCTCCTTCTGAATTTGCGTGATGGAGGCCTGCACCTGTAAATACATCGCTTCATGTGTCGTAATATCCCGCAAGCTTTAGTTGCAGCTGCTCCACCTCCTGCATCAGCTGCTCCTGCTGTGCCAGCAATGCCTCCAGATTCTGTTCTGCAATCGCAGCACAGCGCTGTTGAAGATCCTGTATCCTTGTTTTCAGCTGTTCCTTTTTCAGCGCATATTCCTGCAGCTGCTGTTCCCGCTTTTGCAGATCCTCCTGCTTTAGCCCCTGCATTTCCTCCTCCTGAATCCTGTTCTGTGCCACTGCCTGCCAAGATATTTCTGCAGCCTGCTGTGCCTGCTGTGCCTGCTGCTCTTCCTTTTGTGCATGCTCATGATCCCGCTGCTGCTGTGCCAGGTTGATTTCCAGCTGTCGAAGCCTTGTTTCCTGCTTTACCACCAGTGCGACTGTGAGGTCGAGCTCCTGCTGCAGCTGTTGCAAACAGTCACTGAGCGCCCGCGGACTGCGCAGCTCACAGGGAATACTGTCCTGCAGTACTGTTCTCTGCTGATCGTTCAACAAAGCCTCCGTATGCAGCTCCTGCTGTTTTTGCTGCAGCTGCTGCAATGCGGCATCCTCCTCCTGCTGCTTCTGCTGTAATCGCTCCTGCTGCTGCAGAAGCTCATGAAGAACCAGGTTCAGCTGTTCAGCCTGCTGCTGTTTCTGCTGCAGTCTGGTAAATTCCGTCTGGGAAAACGGCTGCTGCAAAAGAGTCTGTATGGCTTTCTGATGCTCCTGCATGGCAGTAAGTCTCATTTGTATGGATAATCGCACATGCTCCAGCTGCTGCTGTATTCCCTGCACTGCTTCCTTTTCCTGATCCAAACGTTCCTGCAGCTGCTTTAGCTGCACAACATCCTGATACGCCGCCTTCGTTTCAGCGAGTGCGGGATGCGTCGTACTTCCACATACAGGACAGGGCTCATGCTCCTTTAATAAAGCCGCAAGCTGTACCGCACTGTTGTTCAGATAGGTACGCATCGCCTCATCATAGGTCTGCTGCAGCGGTATCAGCTGCTCTTCCCGCAGCTTTATCTGCAGAATCAGCTCTTTTTCTTCGGCTTCCTCAGCCTTCAGCATACCGGAAAGCTGGATTCTTTGCAGCTCATGGTAATCCGCCTGCCTCCATACCGCAAAGTGCTGCGCAGCATGCTCTAGTCCATCCAGTGTCAGCTGAGCTGTCTCTATTTTCTGTCGAAGCTGCTCCTTGTTGCTGTTCAGCTCGCTGCAATGCTTTTGTTTCTGCTCCACCAGCTGCTGCTGTTTATCCTGCAATTCCCGCAGAGCATTGTCTTTAACAAGCAGCTGCTGCAGCTGTTGAACCAGCGGGCGCAGCTCCTGTGCTTCATGCAGCTTCTGACGCAGATTCTGCTCCTGCCCCTTATACTCCTGCAGCTGCGTTTGCCATAGCGGGGCTGCCTGCTTCTGCTGGTTTAGAAGCTCATGCTGCTTCGCCACAGCATGCAGGTTATCGACGCGCTGTTTCCATATATTGCGGCATTGCTGCAATGTATTCCATTCCGGCAGCACCTTTATCAGCTCCTTCTGTCTTTCCAGATAAACATAGAGCTGCTTCATGTCTTCTTCCTGCTGCAGCAGTCGCTCCCAGTCCAGCTCTGCCTGCTGCAAAAGTGTCAGCTGTTCTTTTCTCAGTCGTTGCTGTGCTGCTTCCTGCTTGATTTGCTCCAGCAACTCCTGCTTCTGCTTTACCTCCTGTTCCAGTATTCTGCGCGTGCTTCCGGCATGCTTCAGCCATACTGTGATTTCTTCAGGACTCTGCATTTCTATTCCGCTCAGCAATGCCTCCCTGCGCTGCTTTTTCATATCCAGCTGTTCCCGCTTCTGCTTCATGGTATCGCTGAGAACCTGATTGATTCCGGTCCAGCGCTCCATCTGGAACAGTGTTTTCAATATTTCCTGCTTTTCTTCACTTTTGCTTGTTAAGAGCTGCTCGAATTTCCCCTGCGGCAGGATCATAACCTGTACAAACTGCGCATAACTCAAACCCAGCAGCTCCACCGCCTTTTCCTCAACATTTTTCAGCTTTGGATTTTCAAAGAAAGGTACAAATTCCCCATCGACTATTTCTCCGGCATCAATCTGCATCTGAGGAGTCAGCTCTTGATTGCGTTTCTTACGCATCGTAATCGTTCGCACAAACCGATAGGTTCGCTGATGAAGCTGAAATTGAAAATCAACGACGGTCGCATCCTGCACCTCGGCAAAACGGGAGCGCATACTATACAGATCCTCCCGTTGAGAACCGCTGCTTTTCCCATACAGCGCATAGGTCATCGCATCCAGCAGCATCGTCTTTCCGCTTCCTGTCTCCCCCTGTATGAGAAACAGATGCTGTTCGTCAAATACATGAAAATTGATGCACTGCTGTTTTACATAAGGACCAAAGGCCTGCAGCTTCAATATTTCAGGTCGCATACATTTCCTCTTTCTCCAGCTTTTGCTGTGCCTGTAAAAACAGCTGCCTCGCTGCTTCACTCAGCTCTTCCCCATAATAATCCTGAAAGAACTGCTGTACAATGTCCAAATCGGATATCGTCTCCAAATCCTGTAATCGTATCGTGATATTCGTCTGTTCCTGCTCCATGCTTTTTCCACTCAGCTGCAGAAGATTCTCATAGCCCTGTCGAAAGTAATCCAGCATTTCCATAGGATACCGGCAAATCCGTGACCTCAATTTTCACATAGGCATGATCCGGCACTGTATGCTTCAGCATTCTCTCCTTTAAATCCGCATAGCTTCCCTTGCATACCTGCAGTGGATGCAGGGGCTGAATATCCCGTTTTGTTACCGTATCCGTCTGACTGTCATAAATCAGCACACCCTTGGGCTGATCAGCCTCCGAAAAGGAATACGGCAACGGTGAGCCACTGTACCAAACACGCCCACCGGCATGCTGACGGCGGTGCAGATGTCCCATGGCCACATAGGAAAACCCGTCAAATATAGCGGAGGGAACCAGCTCCGCTCCACCCACATTCGCAAATCGGTCACTCTCGCATACCTCGGCATTTGCCAGAAAGGCATGCGCCATGGCAATCGGCCGATATGCATGGTCTGCCGTAGAAAAGAATATCCGTACAAATACAGCTGAAAGCCTCCGCCTGTGAATGCACGTCCTTTTGGTAGACCTTTCTTACCTGCTCCACATGGAAATACGGAATCGGGTATATCATACAGTCATCCACCCGGATTCCCTTCACCTTTCCTTCAGACTTCCGATGATATACAGCCCCATCCCTCCAGCAGCCTTGACAGGGATGCCAGACGGGTTGCCGAATCATGATTACCGGCAATTACAATCACCTTTTTTTTCAGCTCCATACACAGCATATACATGATATCATCATATAATTCAATCGCCTCTTTACTGGCCAGGATCGTATCATACACATCTCCCGCCACCAGCACGGCATCGATGCATTCTTCCTCGATAATCGCTTTCAGCTGCTGCTTAAACCAGCGCTGATCCTCCATCAGCGTCACCTTATATAGATCCATTCCCAAATGCCAGTCTGCCGTATGTAATACTCTCATTCCTGTCCTCCTTACCTGAAAACAGGGCAGATTTATCTGCCCTACTCCGTTGCCTGTTCCACTGCTTTTCCTTTTTCTGCCAGAAAATCCTTACTGTATTGTATATCCTTAAAGGACCAGCGGACATCAAACTGCTGATAGGTGACCACTGCCTCCGGCCAGTTGATCTGATAGGTCGTTTCCGCATACACGCTGCCATCTCTGGTTTTGGTTTGTGTGCCGATATACTTAATTTCCCCGCTGACGATACTGGCATCGGTTATAAAGATGCTCGGCACATCGACAGGATGCACTTTATCATACTGATATTTCAGTGTTACCTCCGTGGCATTGCCAACCTGCCTTACGCTTTGCTCCATACTGATTACATAATTAACAAAAACCTTTGTCTTTTTTTCCACAGTCTTTCCATTTGATAAATTCAGAATCAGGCGAAGCACATTTTCTCCGGTTGCGTAATTGTATGCATCCTTTGAAATCTGATAGCTGCTGTAGTCCGATACATTGTCAACATACGTATTGTTGATGTACAATTCTACACTGTTGATTGTGGAAGAATGCTTTTCATAGCTCCAGGTGACATCGATATATCGCAAATCCTTTCGATATTCTCCTTCAAACTGCGTGATTTCCGCTGTTGTCTTTGCAGGTGCAGGCTCCGGTGTTGTCACCACCGGCTTCACCGGTTCCTGCTGCGCTTGCGTATTTACAAAGATATAGACGGATAAGGCAATGATAATCAACAGTATGACAGTCAGCAAGAAAACAAAAAATGCCGTTCTTTTTCAGATATGTCTTAATGTTTTTCATATGCCCTCCTTATGTACTCTCTATTATACTGTTTTTCCATAGTAGAAAGCTACTGATTTTTGTCATATTCATGGGAAATCACATCATTTTACACAAAGAAAACACTTACAATTTCATTTCATCAGCAGGCAGAGAAAAGAAAAAGATATAGAATACCGATAAATCCAGCATCTATATCTCTCTTCTTTTATTCGTTTACCGGTACCAGTGGTACAACGATCCCGTTATATTTCTCCTCGATAAACTTCTTTACATCTTCGGTATTCAGCACCGCAATCAAATCCTTGATTTTCTCATCATCCTTGTGAGCTGTCTGTACCGCAATGATATTGGCATAGGTCTGCGCAGCCTCACTATCCTTGGATTCCGTCACCAGCACCTTGTCACTGATTTTTGCATTCAGGGCATTGTTTCCGTTAACAACTGCAAAATCAACATCCGGAAGACTTGTCGCACAGGTTTCTGCCTGCATTTCAATAATTTCCACCTTTTTATTATATGCTTTGATATCCTGCTTCGTCGCATCGACACCCTTGCCCTCTTTCAGAGTAATAATTCCGTTATCTGCCAGCAGCTTCAACGCACGTCCGCCATTGGTAGGGTCATTCGGCACGGAAATTTTCTGTCCGTCAGCAACCTCCTTTAATGATGTATGATTGTTGGAATAGATACCCAGCGGCTCAAAGTGTACCGCAAACACGCTTGTGAGTTTGTCTGAGACATTAGCCTTTTTTTGCCCAGTCGACCAAATACGGCTTATGCTGGAAGAAATTCGCATCCAGCTCATCATCGACCAGTGCCTGATTCGGTTTTACATAATCTGTGAATTCTTCGATTTTCAACCTTGTAGCCCTTTTTTTCCAGTGCCGGCTTCACATGCTTCAGAATTTCCGCATGCGGTGTTACACTCGCACCGATGCGAATCGTCTTGTCCTCTTTTTCACTTTTGGCATCATCGCCCTTTGCACCGCAGCCTGCCAGCAGTGCAATCGTACATAATCCAACTGCCAATGTTTTTAATTTCATGTTCTTTCCCTCAACTTTCTATATTGTTTTAATTTATGCGCCAGAGCCTGTGTATCTGCATACACACATCTGGCTCCGGATTATTTCTGTCGAATCTGTGAGCTGCACATTCGACAGATCCGGCAATTCTGCTTCAGCATGTGCTTCACAAGTGTCCCTCCCTTACCACATCAATGCGTGGTTTTACGAATCGCAAAATTTCCAATTCCCTGAATGAGTGAAGTAATCAGCAGCAGCACTGCAACACACACATAAATCACATCAAACTGGAAGGAATTATAACCATAACGGATACAGAAGTCACCAAGTCCGCCGCCGCCAACGACTCCTACCATGGCGATATAGCCAATCAGCGTGATCAGCGTGATCGTTGTTGCACGGATAATGCCCGGTACACTTTCCTTCAGATATACGCGGAATATGATTTCCAGCGGAGAACAGCCCATTGCCTGACTCGCTTCGATCAGTCCGTTATCCACCTCGGATAACGCGCTTTCAATCTGTCTGCCACAAAGGGGATGGCACCGACTGCCAGTGGAAGCATGGCTCCCCGCAATCCGATGGTCGTTCCAACAATGGCACGGGTCATTGGTGCTATCAGAAAAATCAGTACGATAAAGGGGATGGCCCGGAAGAAATCAATCACCTTTCCAATCAGGAAATAAAGAATTGCATTCTCCAGGATACCTTCCTTTTTGGTTACGACCATAATGACACCGAACAGGGTGCCGATCAACAAGGAAATCACTCCGACGATTCCCAGCATGATGAAGGTTTCCAGAATTGCTGTCCAGAAATCCGGCAGCTTATCCATGATATTCGGTACGAATTGATTCAAAAGCTCTAGCATGATTTCATCACCTCCACGCCTACTTCATGCGCCTTCAGATAGGCAAGTGCCTGATCGATATGTGCTTCCTCCCCGCTTAGGATAACAATCAAATCACCAAGCGGTGTATTTTTGATAATTTCCACATTTCCGAAAATGATGTTGGTATCCACCAGAAACCGTCTGGATATTTCCGAAATCAGCGCCTTGCTTGTGCTGACGGAATCATAGTTCAGCTTCACCATGCGCTGTCCCTTTTCCAGTCTCGTCACACTGGCACCGGCATCGAGCATTTCCTGCACACGATGGGCATTGCTGGTTGAAGCGATGAAATTGCGCGTTACCTCTGCCTGCGGCTTTGAGAAGATGTCGATAATGCTTCCCTCCTCCACAACATATCCGTTTTCCATAACCGCCACACGGTCACAGATTTCCTTGATAACGGCCATTTCATGCGTAATCAATACGATGGTGATTCCCAGCTCCTCATTCACCCTTTTCAACAGCTTTAAAATGCTTTTGGTCGTCTGCGGATCCAGTGCGCTTGTTGCTTCATCACACAGCAGCACCTTGGGATCATTCGCCAGTGCCCGCGCAATCGCCACGCGCTGCTTTTGTCCGCCGCTGAGCTGCGACGGGTAAGCATCGACCTTATCGCTGAGATCCACCAGCTCCAGCAATCTGCGAATTTTCTGATCCATCTCCGCCTTGCTTAATCCGCTTCCCTTTAATGGAAATGCGATATTCTGATAGACGGTACGGCTGCGCATCAGATTGAAATGCTGAAAAATCATACCGATCTTCTTGCGCATCGCTCTTAATTCTTTATCCTTCATTTTTGTGATATCCTGATCATCAATCACGACTGCTCCCCTGCTTGGACGCTCCAGCAGATTGATACAGCGTACCAGTGTTGATTTGCCGGCACCGCTGAAGCCGATAATTCCATAGATTTCCTTATCCTGTATCGTCAGTGTAACATCCTGCACGGCATGCACGTTCCCCGCCCTGCTGTCGAATGTCTTGCTGACATGCTCTAATCTGATCATGTCCTCTTCCTCCTGTATTCTACATATAAAAAAGCCTTCATCCCATAGGACGAAAGCTGAATTTCGTGTTACCACCTAAGTTTATTCCCACCTCACAGTGGAAACCTCATCAAGTACGCTTTCCTGAAGGAAAGTTATACCCTATCGCTGTAACGGGCGAACACGTCGCAGCCTACCTTGTTCGACTGCGCGACTCCAAGACCATTTTCAGCAGTTCCTCTTTATTTCCTCTCACCAAACGGAAACTCTCTTTAAAAGCCTACGTGCTTACTCTTCTTTTCTACGTCATTGTTTATCTGCCCATTATGTTACTTTATTTTAATCAAATCGTCAATGTCTTTTTCTCTTTTTTTCTTTTTATGAAACTTTTTCCTGTAAATCAGCCGATTTTATATTTCAGTTTATAGGTCTTGCCTTCACTTTCATCATCAAAATACTCCGTATAGCTCAGCATGATTTTCTTCGCCGAGGAGGAGATGATAAACACCAGACAGCCACTGATTTCCTCCTGCGGTTTCAGGGCATATTCGTCCGGCAGCTGATTGCGGATTCCGAAATTATCCTCAGCCTCAAACGGCCCCTCATTATCAAAGGTTATCATGAAGTCATCCTTATACATTGTCAGGATCTCATTGGTTATATTTCGTATCGTCACATGCAGCATAAGAAATCTGGCACCGTCATCGACGATAAAATCCTTCAGCTCCTTTTCACACAGCTCGATCCGCTGCAGCTTGCATGTAAAAAAAATGGTCTGAAATTCATTGATCATCGCCTGATTCGGACAATAATCCGATGTCAGAAGAATATTATGCTTCTGTTGTTCATGTTGAATGATTTCCATAGTTTTCACCTCTCTACCATACTATATGACAGGAGTAAGGAAAACTGTCGAATTTCCTCATGAAACAAGAATATCCGGAAAGACGCGAATACCTTTTTTTATAACCTGTGCCAGGTATCGGTTGCCCAGCGTATGAAAGAGTGCATGGATATCCGTGTGAGCAAACAAAAGGATATCCGCCTGTGCATTTCTCTGGATATGTCCAAGCTCGCCGCGATCCAGTGCTCTTGCAGGCCATACAGTCAGTGCCTGCAGCAATGTCCATGCATCATAGACCTCCGCCATCCCCATGAGCTGTGCCGCACACAGCTGATCCTGAATCGCATAATTACCGGCTGCGCTGATACAAAAGCGGCAAAGGCGCTTCTTGTTTTTTTGGAACAGGCTTGCATACGGATACATAACCGGTATGCACGCAGGGTTTGCATCCAGTATCTCAAAGCAGGGCTGTTCACGAAGGGCTGCTGCACCGCCACCCCTGCAGGCAAGTGTCAGCGTCCCGTTTCGCATATACGCCATACCCTCCTCCAGCTGTCTGCGCAGACCGTCGCGTTTGGAGGCTGTACTCAGCTGCGCCTCTACCTCTATAAAGCCAGGTACTGCAATATGACCTCTGCCATCCAGAATCCGGGTATCCTTATCCGCATATTCCCGCCAGCTGCCGCAGCCGACCGCCAGAATCCGCTCATGGTGGATGGCGATAAAGGCATGCTGAAAAACAAGTGGATGCTTGTTGACCATATCCATCGTGTAGATCTTTTCCAGATTTATGATAAGCAGCGTAGCTCGTTTCTTCACGGACATCCCTCACATTGACTTCTTTTATTATACGTCAAAAAGCGTCGAATGGGAAAAGAATTATGGTATAATTGAAACAGAAAGGGTGAGAAATATGCTGGATTGGCTGAAACATCTGTTAAAGAAAGAAGAACTGCCGCCTGCCGTACAAAAGCCTGTGATCATCACGATACACGGCTATGGCAGAAGACGCAGAAATGAATTTGATAATTTCGCCGCCTGGGGTAAACAGGACAGCTTTGATATCATACAGTTTGACATGTATGATCTGTTTGATGAACAGGATCATGACTGGATGCAATGGGTCTCCAGAGCGAAGGAGGTCGTAGATTCCTATAGAGACAGCGGTAGAGATATCTATCTTGCCGGCTTCTCGATGGGCGGTGTGATTGCTTCCTACCTGGCTGTTGTATGCCCCGTAAAGCGCCTTCTGTTGCTGGCTCCCGCATTCAGCTATATGAATGTTGATATAATCACCGGTGTCCTTACAAAATCCACATCCTCACTAATGGGAAATGAAAAGAAAGAGGAAATCCAGCTCCCGCGTGCCTTTTACGGCGCCTTTACAGAGCTGGTAAAAAACCTGAAGAAATATATCGGCTTTGTGGAGTGTCCGGTCTTTATCATTCATGGGAATGCCGATGAGGTCATTTCTGTAAAAAGCTCCCTGTGGGCCTACAATAAAATTCCACACTGCCGCAAAAAGCTGATTCTTCTACATGACGGGCATCATCGTCTGCTGATGGATCCGGAGGTCAGCTGGACATGCTATCAGAATATGAAGCTATTTTTCGAGGGCGTACTCCTGCCGGATAACGAACCGGTGATGGCAGAGGATATCATGGGGGCCCTACTGGAGGAGAAAAAGCGCAGAGAGCGTGAAAAGCAATCGCAGGAGCCGGCGTTGAACCCGCTTCGCGTGCAGACTGATGAATCGCAGCATACCGACAGCTGTCAAACAGATGCCGGTGCGAAAATATAGCTTCCTTCATGGCTTTCATCAACAAACTCTCCACGATATTCATTTTATTACCATACCGCGATTCCCACTGAGAAAGAGTTACTGATTTTACCTGTACACAAAAGGAGTGCTTCCCTTACGCTGCCAAGCGTGAAAAACACTCCTTTTCTTCTATGGTTCTGCGCTAGATTTAGTCAACGCTTTCTTCGTTTACAGCTTCTGTCCGCAGGTACTGCAGAACTTACTGTCAGTCTCCACTTCCCCGCCGCACTGCGGGCAGTATTTCTTCGTGATGAGGGACGTTCCGCATTCACAGCAGAATTTCGCATCCTCCTTGTTCAGCTCTCCGCAGTTGGGACATTTGATACGGATCACTTCCTTAACGACCGGCTCCTGAGGCTGTGCAGCCGTGGTATTCATCTGCTGGGCAAAGGCAAAGCCTGCGCCGATCCCCGCAATACCCTGGCTTTGCTGCGCTGCATCCCGCATTGCACGCGACTGCTGCCACTGCTGAAAATTCTGCATATTCCCGCTAACGAGATTGATTCCGGACTGCTCATCAATAAATTTCTCAACCTCCTCAGGCAGTGAGATATTTTCAATATTGATCATCAGCAGGCTGATTCCCATCGTTTCCATTTTCTCGTTCGCACTGTCTCTGGCAGCTTCGGATATCTCGCGCAGCTTGCTTGCCAGCTCAACAACACGGATTTTTTCTTCGGCGATCACATCAATCAGGCTTTCAATCACGATCGAACGAACAAACTCGATCACATCATCTGTCTGATAAATCATCTGAACGCCGACCAGCTCCCGCATGAATTTTTCAACATCCACGACCCGCAGCGAGAATGTTCCAAAGCCGCGTACCCGAACCACGCCGAAGGTTGGATCCTCTATGATAAACGGATTTCTCGTTCCCCATTTATTATCTGTCAGTGCCTTTAAGCTGACAAAGAACAAATCACTGATTATCGGTGATCGAAAGCCGTATTTCCAGCTTTGCAGTGTGGATAGAATCGGCATATTCTCCGTATTCAGCGTATAGGAGCCTGCGGAAAACACATCCGCCAGCTCTCCCTTGCTCATAAACACCGCAGCCTGACTTTCTCTGACAATCAGCCTTGCCCCCTGCTTGATTTCATTATCACGGCCGTTTCTCTGATATTTCAAAACGATCAGGTGACTCATATCCTTATCATTTTCAATTACATCGATAAACTGCCCCATTAAAAGATCACTGAATCCCATTAGCGCATCCTCCTATCGTACAATATAATCACCGTTTGCATCCTTAAACTTATTGGTTGCGATCATAAACAGGTCATAGAGCCAGCCAAACATAAGAAATCCCATGGTTACCATGTAGAACAATGCACGTCCCCATCTTCCTGTATAAAAATTATGAAGCCCCAGGGGACCGCTGAACAGGGCTAACAAAAATGTAACCATTTTACTCTTATCACTGTTATAGACCTCGCGTCCTCTCCCCTGTCCGGGTATATTCTGTCTTGCTTCATCCTGCTGTATTGCATCCGCTGCTGCATCATAATCCGCATTCTCACTGCCGCAGTACGGACAGCATCTGCTGTTTTCAATTTCTGCACCACATTGCTTACATTTCATAGCGATCTCTCCTTACCTTATTCTAGGTATACAGGGAACTCGTATGCTGTGCAATTCCTTTTCATCAGGCATTATCCATATGGCAGCTAAAAAAAAACAGAAGCCTTCATACGCTTCCATTTTTTGTCATCATATTTGTGATGCGACACCATGTTATACCCCGGTTAACCGAATATTGTCAGATCCTGTCTATTTCCCCGCAATGTTGCGCTCATAAAATTTCTCATAGACATTGGTGAAGAAATTTCCCTTTCCTGTTTTGTGATAGCGCATAATCAGCAGCGTAAGCAGAATCCCTGCCACTGTGGCACACAGGACATCGGTAATCGTATCATGCACGCCCTGTGAATAATGATTGATGCAGTCATTGTTGAAGAAAATCAGCATGGCATATTCATAGAATTCCCAGATTTCACCGACAGCGATATTCACAGCATTGATAAAGACGAGAAATACATGATAATCCTTCTTATCCGGAAATTCATTCGTCTTTTTCAGATAGTAATACAGAATCACCGCCAGCGTTGTGATGAACCAGCCGCTGGAAAAATGCAGGACCTTATCAAAGCCGAGGTAGGAATACCAGTGATAGCTGCTTCCAATCAGGGAGGCAAAATACGTAAAGATCGTAGACACGATGTAGATTTCATACACCGGCTTGAAATGCAGCAGCTTGAAGGCAGCCGGTACAATCAGGGGCGTCAGCACAGCGACGAAGGTCATACCGAGTGCATTCATATCCCTGACCGTATAATTGTGATAAAACGCATACAGCAATGTAACAATATAAACAGCCGCACAGATATACAGAATTCTCTTCAGCAGAATCTCACGGCGCTTCAGCTTATCCTGCATGCTTTACATCCTCCAGCATCTTCAGCTTCAGATCCAGCAGCTGCTTGCTGAGATCGACATAGTAGGTCTGCGGATATTCAAAGCGCAGAATCTCATCCCACATACAGGAAAATTCCTGTTCACTGTACGCACGGATTTCCTGCAGATCCGGAACCTCATACACCAGCTCCCCGTTTAGAAAGATCGGCTCCAGTAAATCACGCAAAACATAGCTGCCGCCTGGAATCGTCTTGTTTTTCCAGCTGTTCATCTGGTGATAGATGGTCAGATCACGATTCGGATCAAGGCTCTCTTTGTGTATGGTCATAAGATCCCCAACAGCCTTGCCGCTTTCCTTATCATAAATACGGTAGAGGTCCTTATAGCCGGGATTTGTTACCTTTTCAACATTTTCACTAACCTTGATTTTCGGTATCATGGTATCCCCGTCAAAAATAGAGCTCATTTTATACACACCGCCGAATACCGGCGCGGATTTACTGCAAACCAGATTTTCGCCAACCCCCATGCTGTTGATCTGCGCCCCCTGTGATATCAGGGACTGGATGAGATATTCATCCAGAGAGTTCGAAATTACGATATTACAATCCTCCATTCCTGCCGCATCCAGTGCCGTGCGGATTTTCTTGGATAAATACGCCATATCCCCGCTGTCGATGCGCACACCCTGCAGACGATAGCCGTTTGGCTCCAGATATTCCTTCGCCACACGAATCGCATTCACCAGACCGCTTTTTAAGGTATTATAGGTATCCAGCAGCACCGTACAGCTGTCGGGATACGTTTTTGCATATGCCAGAAATGCATCATATTCACAATCAAAGGACTGTACAAAGGAATGTGCCATGGTTCCCAGAACCGGCATACCGAATTTCTGTCCGGCATAGGTGGTTGCCGTACCTGCCACACCGCCGATAAAGGCAGCTCTGGCACCATAATTCGCTGCATCAAAGTTATGCGCGCGACGGGCACCAAACTCCATAATGGCTCTGCCCTGCGCTGCTTTGACGATACGCTTTGCCTTTGTTGCAATCAGGGTCTGATGATTGACACACAACAGCATTGCCGTTTCCAGCAGCTGTGCTTCGATAATCTTCGCCTTTACGCGAATCAGCGGTTCATACGGGAACACCGGTGTTCCTTCCTTCACCGCAAAGATATCACCGGTAAAAATGAAATGCCGCAGATATTCCAGAAATTCATCATTAAAGCGGTTCAGCGAACGCAGGTATGCAATATCACTATCCTCAAAATGCAGATTCTGGATATATCCGATAATTTCCTCCAGCCCCGCAAACACCGCATAGCCGCCGCTGTCCGGATTTCTGCGATAAAACAGGTCAAAGGTGACAACACGATCCTTATGATCGGAATTGAAGTAGCACTGACTCATGGTCAGCTCATAAAAATCCATGACCAGACTTAGATTCCGCTCATCACGAAAATCAAATTTATAATCCAGACTTTTCATAATCAATCCTCTCTTTCCAGTGAGGAAACGATACAGATACCGTTTGCCTCCATGTTGCGGATACTGAATTCATTGCAGGATACAGCATCATGCACTCCCTCAATATGATAGGTATCCACACAGCTCAGCGGTATGATGATCCGCTGGTCTGTCTTATTATGCTCATTCAGCCATGCATTCAGACATAACGCAAACTGCAGAATGCAGATATCGGTACAGCAGCCGGTGATGACGATATCACGATAACTGTCCATACGCTCCGTTAAAAAGCTTTGAAAATCCGGACACGTAAAGGTATTCGTAGAATTCTTACGCATCAGCTCCTGCACATACGGCTGTAATTCCTGAATAACCTCACTTTCCTTCGTACCGATGACGCAATGAGAGGGGTAGGAATTAAATTCACGCGTCTTTGGCGGATGGGAGTCCGCAATGAAAATAACCCGTTGCTCTGCATCACGTATCAGGGCTTCAATATGCACGGTTGCCGCATTGATTTCCTCATCATGCAGGGCTCCTTCATGTACAAAGCCTTCGATCATATCCACAACGAATATAACAGGATCCTTCAGCTCCTTCGTGGAAAGAGGCTTATATGCTTCTAAAAACTGTTTACTTACTCTAGCCATAGAGAATCTCCTTTAAACTTTTACCTATACGATATTTATTATAGTCTTTTTTTTTCAATTTGAAACAGAATACACAAAATTTCATTTTCCGCAATTTCATTTTCCCTGCATTTCATTTTCCTGTAAGCTTACGGCCTGCTCATCATTCGTATAACAGTTGTAAAATTCTGATAGGCGAAAAACTGCCGGATACGGTATTTTCAGGTTCCTGCCATTTTATATGCAGTATACTGTTTCTCTTCCACACGCCTTGCATTATAAATCCTTTTTTCTTTTACGAATCACCGATTACTTCACATCCACTTATCAATGTCCGTTTCCTTCCTGTAAAATCCTTTTTCCTGCTTCTATGATCCCTTCGAAGGATCCCTCATCCACGCTCCGCTGCCATGCCTACGAACTACTTTTTTGTTTATGGATGAACATGCAGATTGCGCATTCTTACCCGTTTCCCGAGCATTTTGCCGCATCAATGGCAAGAACGATCATAAGTGATAACAACGCGTGTCCATCCTGTCGGATATCCAGCACATAGGTATCTGTGAGGTGAAAAATTTCCTTACTGGCATGCATGATGCATCCATCCTGCTCACTGATGACATCATAATCCCATGCCATGAAATTTCCTTCGATTTTCCAGTCGTTGCAGGACAAGTGATACTTTGGTTTAAAAAACGTAAATTCCCTCTCGATAAAGCCAATACAGCTTCCATTCATATACATGCGAAAGCGTGGAAGAAAGGTAAATACCTCCTCCCGTATTTCTCCGATTTCCTCCCGCATTGCATTATAGATAACCAGACGATGTCCCCAGGACAGCTTTCCTTCCACTGTATATATGGTATGCCCTGCATCATCGTATATATCATAACTGTCAAACCAGGTAAACATGCGCTGTTTGAATAACAGTCTCATAAAATCATTCCCCTTCCTTTTGTTTCATTATACAGGAAACAGCAGAAAAAGAAAAACGAAGCCCTGAAGTTTTTCATTCATAGGCGGCTATGAAAAGAAAGCAGCGCAAAAAAGGATCAGGGATATCGTTTGAAGATACAGCTGATCCTGATTTGATATAGTCCGAAAGCAGATAAGAACTGTTATGAAAACAGATCTAATTGATCCTCATAAAAATAAGGAAAAGAACTGAAAGATAAACAGGGAGACAAGATAAGGAACGAGCAGCATAACTGTCAGAGTTAGGAACAAAAGCTTTTTCCCATATTCGTGATAGACCGCCTGCAAGGTCATAATACAGGGGATACTGAGCAGGACATATACCATGAAGCTGAAGGAGCGGATTCCTGCATCCCTGGAAGTCCATAGAGCACGGATATGGGATACCTGAGCATCTCCCTGCGGCTTGACGGCTACATCGGTGTGCAGAAAGAAGGTGGCACTTTCCTTTAACGCAGTACCTCCCTTATAGAGAATATCACGGATATCCTCGCTGATATTGACAGTAGTAGCTTCCTCATGCACTGCCGGCTGCAGCACGGTGTCAAGAAAGCCGACGATCGTCTCTTTGGCGATAATCCCGCCGGGCAGCGCAGCAACACATTCCCAACGGTCGCCAAATCCAAGCGGTGCAAAGATCGGCTGTACCAGCTTGGCCCCCTGAGCCAGATAGCTGTCCTCCACGCTTCCGCCCGGAAAGTAGGTAAGCCCCCATAATATCACCATGGCCCATAGGACGATGCCGCACGCCTTGCGCACATAGCTTTTCACCTCCTCCCTCACCTTGTGCAGCACAACACGCAGCGAGGGAAGACGGTAGGGTGGAAGCTCCAGTACCAGCATCGCATCATCATGAAAAATCGGAAAGCGGGATGCGATCAGCGCGAGTACAAGAGCAAGCAGGATACCGATTCCATAGATGCTCAGCATCATCAGTGCCGCCTTATCCGGAAAAAAGGCAGAGGCGAACAGTACATATACCGGCAATCTGGCACCGCAGGACATAAAGGGCACCAGCAAGGCTGTCAGACGCTTCTGCTGCTCGTTATCCAGCGTGCGGGTCGCATAGATGGCAGGCACATTGCAGCCAAAGCCCAGCATGAGGGAAACAAAGCTCTTTCCGCTGAGATGGAAGGAATTCATCAGCCGGTCCAGCAAAAAGGCGATGCGTGCCATATAGCCGCTTTCCTCCAGTAAAGATAACACAAAATACAGCAGTGCCATCAACGGCACAAACACAAGTACACCACCGACGCCCGCAAGAATTCCCTGCAGCAGAAATTGCCGCAGGACATGCGGCGCCCATTGCAGGGCAAAGGAAACATAGCGAGCCAGCACATCCTGCAGCAGATAGCCGATATAATCATTGAGCGGGGCGGAGGCCTGAAAGACGAAAAGCAGAAGAAAGGAAAAAACGAGCAGAAACAGAGGAAGCCCCAGCCATTTATGCAATACGAAAGCATCGATACGTTCACTTTTCGCATATCGCTTTTTCGGATCCTGTACCACATTGTGCATCAGGGATTCCACAGCACGGCAATACCCTGCGCGCACGTTCTCTTCGTTCATATCCCGACACAGCTTCTGCAGCACTACCGGATCCATATGCCAGGCCTCCAGTTGCTTCATGACAAGCACGTCCTCCCGCATACAGCCCATGGCAAGATGATGCAGCAGGCGTGCATCAGCCTCTGCATGCGATGGTCCATGCTGCTCGATATACGTATACAACGATGTATAGATTTCATCTTCTTCCTCATTCAGCAACGGATGATAAAACACCGTCCTTTGTTCCACCTGCCTTTGAATTGCCTGACGCACCTCACGATAATGTCTGCGGTCAAAGGCGGAATACGCCAGTATCTCCATTCCAAGGCGCCTTGAAAGGGCTGCTGTATCGATATGAATACCATAGTCTTTAACCTCATCCATGAAATTGAAAATCAACAGCATGGGAATCTGCAGCTCACGCAGAAACAGCGTCAGCATGAGATTTCGCTGAAGATTGGTCGCATCCAGCACATTGACGATCAAATCGACCTGCTGACTTTGAAGATATGCTGCCGTTATGCTTTCCTCATTGCCATTATTCGTCAAGGAATAGGTACCCGGAAGGTCTATAATATGATAGCTGTCTCCTCCCCAGCATACATTGGCTTCTTTTTTTTCAACGGTAACCCCCGGCCAGTTTCCAACCTTGAATTCCGCATTGCTGAGCGCATTGATCCACGCACTCTTTCCCACGTTCGGATTTCCGACAAAGGCCACATGATAGTTCATTCCAGCACCTCCCCTTCGATGCAAGCCGCATCCTTATTACGCAGAATCAGCTGATTACCTGCCGCAAAATACAGACACGGATCCTGCATTGGCGCACTGCGCAGCTTGCGTATCTGCATACCCGGATATATCCCAAGATAAAACAGGCGGTCCTTCTCTTTTTTACACATATGGACGTTCGTAACAACCATGGTTTTTCCCACTGCTGCATCACATAGCTTCATAGTTCATCACCTGTTTCTCAGTATAGTATGCATACTGAAAAAACACCGTCATAAAAAGACGATGAAACGCGGTTCTATTTTTCATCTCTTATGAATATATTTTCATTCAAATGAAAAAATTCATTTTTTTATTTTCATTTTGAAGGTTTGCGTATATAATATAAACAGGCTAAAAGGAGGAAATTACTATGGCTAAGCTAGATTATGTTAAAGAAGCAGTCGTCAAACGCAATCCGAATGACGCAGAATTCATTCAGGCTGTTGATGAAGTCCTGCTGTCACTGGAAAAAGTCGCAGGTAAACATCCGGAATATATCGAAAAAGGCGTATTCGAAAGAATCGTCGAACCGGAGCGCCAGATCATCTTCCGTGTACCCTGGGTTGATGACAGCGGTAAGCTGCAGGTAAACAGAGGATTCCGTGTGGAATTCAATTCTGCAATCGGACCTTACAAGGGCGGACTTCGTTTCCACCCGAGTGTAAATATCTCTATTATCAAGTTTCTGGGCTTTGAACAGATATTCAAAAACTCTTTGACCGGTCTTCCAATGGGCGGAGGAAAAGGTGGAAGCGACTTTGATCCGAAGGGAAAAAGCGATGCGGAAATCATGCGCTTCTGCCAGAGCTTCATGACAGAGCTGTGCAAGTATATCGGACCGGATACTGATGTTCCTGCAGGTGATATCGGTGTCGGTGGACGTGAAATCGGTTATATGTTCGGACAATACAAGCGCATTCGTAATGAGTTCACCGGTGTTCTGACCGGAAAGGGCTTAAACTGGGGTGGTTCTCTTGCCAGAACACAGGCAACCGGCTATGGTCTGTGCTATTTCACAGAGGCCATGCTGCAGGCGAACGGCACATCCTTCCAGGGCAAGAAAGTCGTTGTCAGCGGAAGCGGAAACGTAGCCATCTATGCTGCGGAAAAAGCAACACAGCTGGGGGCAACGGTAATTGCCATGAGCGATTCCAGCGGTTATATCGTTGATGAAAACGGTGTGAATCTGGATGTGATGAAGGAAATCAAGGAAGTAAAACGCGGACGTATCAGGGAATATGCAGATGCGGTTGCCGGTGCGACTTTCCATGCGTCAGAAAGCATCTGGAATACCCCATGTGACATCGCATTGCCTTGTGCGACACAAAATGAGCTGCATAAGAAGGATGCGGAGACGCTGATCAAAAACGGCTGTATCGCTGTATGCGAGGGTGCCAACATGCCGACAACACCGGATGCCATTGAGGTATTACAGGCAAATAATGTTCTGTATGCTCCGGGCAAGGCAAGCAATGCAGGCGGTGTCGCAACCTCAGGACTGGAGATGTCACAGAACTCCGCTCGTCTGTCCTGGACCTTTGAAGAGGTGGATGCCAAGCTGAAGGACATCATGGAAAACATCTTCCGTACAGTGTCTGATACTGCTATGGAATACGGTCTTGGTAAAAACTATATGGCCGGAGCAAATATTGCAGGCTTCATCAAGGTTGCTGATTCCATGATTGATCAGGGTATCGTATAAGAAAAAAAGATAGGCGGCTGTCATGAGACAGCTGCTTTTCTTATAGCCATTCCTTTTACTCTTTATTCTTTTCTTACAAACCTTTTACGATTCCATGACATTCAATACTCTCTATGTCATCTGTGCTATACTGTTAACAGCTAAGTAAGCATCCATGCGGAACTTACAGAAAGGATAGATATGAAAAAGAAACGCATTCTGTGGATCATCATCGCTATCTTCCTGGTATATACATGCTGCACGTATAGCGGTGCCATGAAGCTTCGAGCATTCCTAATCACAAAGGATCCATCCGTATACATGAACAGCATCTACGTGTCTGCTTTTGGAAAACCGTATTATGTCTTTCAAAAAGCAATGCTTGCCCATGATACAGGGAATGCGATTGGTGTTTTTGAATGTCACCGATACACTCTTTTTGTGCATGTGGAATATATCGGATTTCCATAAAATTATTTTTTAATAACCTCTAAATATCTGAAACTCCTTCTTTCCTTGTCATTGTATCGAGCACCGTGCTATGCTTTATTCAAAAGGAGATCAATATGGCAAATACAACAGAGAATGATAGGGCCTGGGCAGAGGCAAAGAAACGCTGCCGTTTACATACCCGGGATATTCAATTGGCAAAGCAGTTGGGGATGTCACCAAAATCACTTCTGAAAAATATCCCTTCCCCAAAAGAACAATGGAAGCTGCCGGTAAAGCAATGGATTCATGAGCTGGCAAGAAAAAAAGGTCTGATGAAAGATGATAAACTCCCTTTTTGAAGAAGAAAACACAGAAAATTAAACGCTGTGTTTTTCTTTCAATAAAAAAACACACTGTATCGTGTGTTTATTCGTCAATCTCCATATGACGCTTAATAATTGTGGAAATCATATCCGCTGCCAGCTGCGGATCATCATTGCATACGATGTACTTGTAATTATTAACCATTTTGATTTCCTTACTTGCCTTGGCTAAACGCTGCTGTACAATTTCCTCCGGCTCACTTCTTCTGCCCCGTATCGTTTTTCCAATTCCTCCATGCTTGGCGGAATAATGAAAATCGTCAGCGCCTCCGGACATTTTTCACGTACCTGTGTAGCGCCCTGTACCTCGATTTCCAGCAATACATTCTTGCCTTCCTTGCGCAGCTTCTCTACCTGTGACATCGGAGTACCATAATAGTTCCCTACAAATTCTGCCCATTCCAAAAGCTCGCCGTCATGGATTGCCTGTTCAAATTCTTCCTTTGTTGTAAATATGTAATCAACGCCATCCTGTTCACCCTGTCTTGGTGATCTGGTTGTCATGGAAATGGAATACGCCAGCTTTAAGGATTCATCATTCATAAAGCAATTACGCACAGTTCCTTTGCCTACACCGCTTGGTCCGCTGATAATAATCAATAAACCTTTTTTCATGAGCACACCCCTTACTATTCTTACATTTATTTTACTAGTGCAGGCAGGGTATGTCAAACGTGTTTCTGTTTTTTTTAGGCTTTTTGAATAAATTAACTACTTTTTAGCTATAATCGTAAAAAAGATTGCTCATTTCTTGATTTTTTCACTCAACAGTCATAAAAAGCATTAGTGAATTCCCTTATCTGGTCAAATGTTTTTGCTTTTTTTGAACCTATTTAGCATATAGAGGTTCCTGCTGTTTCGTATCATACGCAGGAACGGATGCAACAAAAACAAGGCAGTCCTTACCGCCGACAAGCGATGGTCAGCTGCAGCGTGTTACACGAGGATCGCAAAGAATAACTTAAACTGTTAAAAGCATAAGAAAAACCGCTTCTAGCAAGCGGTTGAGCTACCGAAAGGTCGGGGGCCTTTTTGCGGATAAAATTAGATGTGAATGCAATGTATTATTTATATAGTTTCTCATAGACTGACCTCTCCATTTTTTTGTATTTACAGTGTAGCATATATTCTGTCGAAAATACAGATTATAAAGAAAATCCTATCTGGAGAAAGAAGAAACACAGATTCCATTTTGGAAATAGTCACACATATCACGCAAGAATTCACTTCGAATCAAAAAAACAGTTCGCAGACAAAGCTTAAAAAAATTAGAGCAGTATAAGAAATAGAAAACCTCACAAGATAGAAAAGCTATTTCGATTTTATGATTGTATTCAAGCTTCGCTGTTCCATAAAGCAGCTGCACATGTGTCTCTTCCTATAGTATAATGCTCAATTCTCTATTTATCAGCCTCAAACATATGAAAGTTAGCGCTCAGCATGCCCTTTTGGTATGATATAATGGAGCAGCGAGGTGATTTTATGGCATTAGATGGATTACTGCTTCATCAGGTACAGAAAGAGCTGCAGAGCTTTCTGCCTGCCAAGGCTTACAAAGCTGCAACAGATCAGCGATACCGAGCTGCTGTTTACAAATACGGACACCACAGGGAACACGACGATTGATGATTTCCTTACACAGCGTATACAACCGTATCAATCTGACTCAGGAATCATATACCACGATGGAGACACCGGGAAATTTTCTCATGCTGCTGCGAAAGCAGATTGACGGAGGAATCCTTCGTTCTCTGAATCAGGTCGGTCTGGATCGCATTTTGCATATGGTAATCGAGGCAAGGGGACGAGCTTGGTGATATCCATGACCGGCATCTTTATATCGAACTCATGGGGAAATATGCAAATATGATTCTGGTGGATGAGGAGGGGCATATTCTGGATGCCTTAAAACGCATTCCGCCGTTTGAAAACAACCGCCGCACCATTCATCCGGGAGCGCTTTATCAGCTGCCTGCACCGCATACCGGAAAGCAGGATCCCTATCATTATGAAAAAATAGATCCAAGTGAATCCTTTACCAAACAGTTTCACGGGTTTTCTCCGCTGCTTTCCAGAGAAGTGCAGTATCGTATGGCGCAGGGTGAAAACTTCGATGAAATTCTGGAACAGATTCGTACATCCGATACACTGTATCTGAGTGACGTGCAGGACAAAACCCAGTTTCACTGCATACCTTTGACACATCTGGAGGTGGAAGCACGGCAGTATCCGCTGATGAAGGGTATGGATCTGCTCTTTTTCCAGAAGGAGGAAAAGGTTCGCATCAAGCAGCAGAGTGGTGATCTGTTTCGTGCCGTGCGCAAGGAGCTGCATAAGAATACTTCAAAATACCCAAAACTGCAGCAGACGCTGGAGGAGGCAATGGATTGCGATAAATACAGGGAATACGGTGATTTACTGTTTGCCTACATGGGAAGTATCGAGCGCAGGGAAACCGTCACACTCCCCTCTTTTGAAACTGGTAAGGATATCCATATTCCGTTGGACATGCGCTTTGATATCAAGGGAAATGCCAACCGCTATTATCAGAAATACCACAAGAGCAAGCGGGCACAGGCTATCCTTCAGGAACAGCTTGCCCTATGCGAAAAGGAAATCCGCTACTTTGAATCCATGGAGGTCCAGCTGGAACAGGCGACCGTACAGGATGCTATGGAAATTCGGGAGGAGCTGGCACGACAGGGCTATGTCAAGGCTGTTAAAACCCGCATACGAAAGAAAAAGAAGCAGGAGCTTCCACATTATGAGACCTTTGCATTCGATGACGTATATATCTATGTTGGTAAAAACAATCTGCAAAATGATTACGTTACCTGGCGTCTGGGAAAAAAAAGCGATATGTGGCTGCATACCAAGGATGTGCATGGAGCCCATGTGGTAATCACCTGTGAGCAGCCGGATGAGGAGCTTCTGCGCAATGCCGCCATGCTTGCCGCCTGGTACAGCAACGCCCGCTATTCCTCCAGTGTTCCTGTGAATTACTGCACGATTCGCCAGTTGAAAAAGATTCCCGGAAACAAGGGCAGCTTTGTTTCCCTGTCAAATTACAAAACCATTTATATCGATCCGGAACCGGCACAGATTCAAAAACTGATCGACGAACATCTGATTACACAGAAAAAGCACTAAAAGGATGAAGGCAGAAACAACAGCTTTACAGAAGTTCGCATAGATGCCTGTATCCTAAAAGCTTTCCCCATCCCTGTATCCGTATATGCTGATATGGGGTTCTTTCTTCTTACCTGAGGAATGGTCCAGTATCTGCATAAAAGAAGACTGGAATAATGTTAGCTTCTTTCCCGATTGCGGGTAAGCTTAAAACGGGAGGCTTCAACACGATTGGTTTTATCAATAGAAGTTGAATTCTCCCTGTTGCTAAAGTAAGAAAAAACTTAAGTATACATCCTGGCTTTCTGTCATGGAAATCAAACCTATTGCGGATACTCTTTTCTGTGGATACAATTTCATTATCTCAATTATTTTTTTCAATTCTATATTAAGCAGGTTTATTTTCTTCCTGCTTTTCTTATACGAAAAACAGATGAAATCTTTGATACACAGTTGAACTGCAAAACGAATTCATCCTTTTCCATGTACGGCGCAGCTGTTTTTTTCACGATTTCCATATCCTGAGAGAAAGAATCAGCAGTACCTGTTCTCCTAATGATCACATGCTGTTATCGGCTCTGAAAATACAGGCGCAGCCTGTGAATTCCTGCAAACAGTACCCCCTCAGCAAGCACAATACACAATGCGATGCCCAGCAGATCCCAGGGCAATATATACTCCGTATTCGCGCCTGTTAACCCGATATTGGATAATGTAGAAAACATCATTGCACTCAAGACCCCGATGTTAATCAGATAAAGGCCCGCCAGCACCAGCAGCACGACCTGTACCACATCCGGCAGAAATTCCTGCAAAATCAAAAAAAGGTCTGGATGACAGCTCCCATAGCCAGAAACATCAGACAGCCCATCAAAACACCATCAAAAAGGAAATAGCCGCGAAGCAGCTCTGCCGCAGCAATACACACTGCCGTCATCAGCATACTGAACATAAATGCTGCTATCATGATTTTCATACGGGAGAGAACCGGCAGCTCCCGTTTGCTGAAAAGATACATGAGCAGACAGGCATACAAAACAAAGACCAGTGCCGTATTGACAGAATCAGGAAAAAACAGGCTATAGGTGATACAGGCAACCAGTAAAATCGATGCGGTAAGCTTTTGTGATTTCTGCATACTGCTTCATCTCCTCTTACATTACTATAAAAGCATATAGATACTATACCACATTGCAATGGTTCTCACAAGCCATCATACGTATAGCTTTCCAACATGTAAGAAAGACATCCTCAATTCAGTCATATACCCGAACAGGAATCGTTTTTTGCATTGTGTTTGACCCTTTCATTAATTCTTATATGCTTCAGGGTGCAGGCATCATTGTTGAAAAAAAGAAGTAAATTTCCTCTTGTAAGGGGCTATTACTTCTTTTTTACAGATTCATCAGTTCTCAATCATGACGAAGCACTATGTTCGTCTGTATCCATATCAAATAGATAATGCTTACGGATTTTCTCCAGTACCTTCCATACACAGCTCATATTCGGACGAAAGGTCACAAGATCCCCCCTTGTGAACGCATAGGACTGGCCGTCACTGCCACTCACAACTGCTGTTCCTTCGATTATCAGACATGTTTCACAACGTTCATCATATTCCGCATTCCATTGAGCAGGCTCATGTTCCCAAATCGGACAGGATTCCAAGAGCCTGCGTTCCTTATCATTTGGCTTTCTTATGTATACATCTTTCATCATAATCTCCTTTATAAATTCGGGTAATGCTTAGCCTTTACATCAATCCAGGATACCTTTTGATTATCCGGTACCGGCTGGAAATAAGCCTCCAATCCATCCTGGAACATTTCATCCAGCATTTTTGCATCGTTATCATCAAACGAAATCGGTCCGACAATATTTTTTCGTCCGACACCACCGCCAATTCCACCTACCTGCAGGGTAGTATAGCGAAAGCCTGCCTTATAAGCCTTGTAGGCCATCGGCATATTTTTAAACAGGACGAAAATCGGTTCCAGATCACCTAACTGATCCTGCTGCCATCTCTTTCCGGCTTCCTCTGTCGATATCGTTTCCAGTTCAACACCTACCGGACATGCCATTTTATAAATGCTGGACAAAAAGGAATTGCTCGCACCTTCATCATCAACAATATACACCTTTTTACTATTCGTCCTGTACAACCACTGCGTACATACCTGCCCATGTATCAAACGACTGTCTATTCTGACTAAACCTATGCGTGCCATTTTTCATCACCGTTCCTTAGTTTTCAATTTTGATCCAGTTTTTACCGACAGAACCTGTTACCTTCATATAATCCATCACGCGCTCCTTATAGCCTGCCCACATAATATCGCCTGCCATTCTTGCGCCAATATTCTCTCCGTTCTGATAACGCCCGTCATGGAACAGACAATCCAGTCCATAATTATAAGCATCAGTCCCCATGTTCACCTTCTGTGTACCAATTCGGCAGCATTCCGCAATATTTTCAAACCCTGAGAATGAGCCGCCATGGAATACCAGAGGTACATCCACCAGGTTCTTTATTTCCTTTAATCGCTCAAAATCAATATCCGGTCCCTTTCCGGTATACTCTCCGTGTGCTTCACCAATGGATACCGCTAGACAGTCACAGCCTGATTTCTCAACAAACTCTTTTGCTTTCACAGGATCTGTCAGATATTCATCGCGCTTTTCTTCGTAATCACAACCATCCGCAATCTGTCCAAATTCCGCTTCCACTGTGATGCCAAGAGGTGCACAGATATTCTTAAACTCCGCGACCTGCCGTGCATTTTCCTCAAAGCTCAATGCACTGCGGTCCACCATAACACCTGTAAATCCGCCATAAATCGCTTTTACACAGGCTTCGAAGCTATCTCCGTGATCCAGATTCAGTGCAATCGGTATCCGTACCTCATTCGCCATTGAACAAATCAGTTTTCCAAAGGAAACAATATCCTTATGATTATCCGGCAAAACATCAATAATAAGAGGTGAATCCAGCTCAACAGCTGCTTCTATACAAACTCTGACAGAGTCTTCATTAAAAACATTCGGTGCCAGAACACCATATCCCCCTTCCTTCGCCTTTTCTAAGATTTCCAACATTGATACCAACATAATTTCATTCCTTCCTTTCTATGCTATGTTCTTCCAGACGCCGAATCAGCTTAAGCATGTCCTGCATGACATTCACTGCAGCATCTTCAAACAGCAACTCATGCTTCTTGTGTTCATAATATTTATAAAAGATATTCTCTGCACCGGCATAGTTTAATTTCCGTATGACGACATCCAACTCACGGGTATAATTGGAAAACACATCCTCATACCCGCTCATAAATAAAATCGGAAGATATTCGGGAAGCTGTGAAATCCAGTCTTCCGTCATATACAGAGAACACAGTGTAATTCTGTTTAACATATACTGCATGGAGTAAGAAAGCTGACAGCAGGCGTCACGTTTCAGCTTTTTCTGTTCACGAGGCTTTGATACTCTCTCTTCAAGAAAGGTATCCATATTATCAATGCCATAATGGGAGAGAATATAGTCTTCCGTTTTTTCAGCCGGTTCCGTATCCGCTTTTTTGCGACATTCCTTTGCATATATGTTCATTGCCTTTCTATACAGAGAGGGAAAACCGTAGTCACCGCATAAGATCAATGCATTGCAATTGCTTGTCATGATTGCATACTGCTTTGCCAGCATACTGCCGAAACCAAAGCCGATCAATGCATGAATATAGGACTTCTTCTGTTCCTTCTTTGGCATGGCATCCTTAACAACCAGATAAAACATTGTTTCCGCATCCTCGATAAAGTGTCTATAGGTATGTCTTGCACTGATTTGACCGGGACCGTTTCTATATACAGACCTTCCATGACCAACCAAATCGTGTCCAAAGGCTGCATAACCATGTTCGGCAAAAAACTGAAGCAGATGCATATAGCGCTCAATATGATCATATAGGTCGTGTAAAATTTGTATATAACCTTTCACCGGGCCATCTGGAAGCCATGCGCAACCATATAGCTCATCCTCGCCATCTCCGCTTAAAAAACGGTATTCCTGCAGCTTCATAAGCCTATCTCCTTAATTTTGCATATTTTTTCTGCATATTGCTTTTTGGTTTTCTAACATTTTTCGAATACAGATTGCGCAGAGCAACGAAGACTAGATATGCTATAACCAGCCAGATCATCCAGGATGATGCAACATCAAACATATCAAATGCTTCTCGTTTTTCCTGCAATCCGAAAGAGGTGTCTACAGATTGTGTCCCCCCCTTGCTGATAAACCAGTAAATTGCAAGTGTGAGCCCTGTCAGCTTAACGAACAGCAGTTTCTTATTCTTCATCACGGAGCCCCTGTTGTATTCCTTCCACATACAATGCAGCAACTACACTTCCCGGATCGACCATACCAATGGAATTTTCCTGACGGAATGCCAGCCTTCCATGCCTTGCCTGCATCATTTTAGCTTTCTCCACACCTTCTCTTGCAGCAGTGACAGCACATTGCAAGGCTCTTGCTTTCCCTTCATCTACATGCTCAGCATAGGCACGCTGTGCCGGACAAAGCGCATCAAGAAATGTTTTCTCCCCCTCTTTTGCACCGCCGAGTGTCATGACACCTTCTATCATTGCCTGAAACAATACCGCAAGCTCAGCATCCTTCAGTTCTTCTTTTCCTTTCAGCTGTTTTCCAATCTTCATAAAGCCGCTGGAAATGAGTGTCCCCATGGAAGATGAGGCGATGCTGTTAAATTTTTTTCCTGCCATATATATCATTTTACCAATATCATGTTCATCACTATCCGTGACAAATTCATCCGCAATGCGAAATCCATCGCGCATAACAACACCGAGATCTCCATCTCCACCAGCAGAATCCAGCGCAGTCAATTGCTCTACATGCTCCTGAAATATCAAATTCCATGCGTGGAATACACGCTTTATACCCTCTGTTTTCATTTTGACTCTCCAAACTGTTTAAACATCGGGGTATCTGCCGCAGCATCCATCAATCGCTTCAGTTCCTCATCAACCTTCAGTAAAGAGATAGACAAGCCGGTCATTTCCAGTGATGTCGCATATTCTCCGACATACGTTCTATGGACTCGTATTCCCGCATCTTTTAGCAAACGGTGTACCAGCCCAGTAATCAGATACTGTTCTTCTAATGGAGTAGCTCCCAGACCGTTGATCAATACACACACCTCATCATCATGCCGCAGCTGCAAATCCTGCATAACAGGCGGTACAATTTCCTTTACGATATCATCCGCCGAGCAAATCTTTCCTCTGCGAAGCCCTGCTTCTCCATGAATTCCCATACCGATTTCCATTTCATCATCCGCTATCGTAAAGCTGGGATGACCGATTCTTGGGACAGTGCAGGGGCTCAAAGCAACACCCATGGTTGCCACGAGTAGCTTTGTTTTTTCTGCAATCCGGTACACCTCATCCAGTGGCAGCATTTCCGCAGCAGCTGCACCTGCACATTTATACACAAAGAAAATGCCTGCAACACCTCGACGAATATTTTTTTCCTGTTCCTTTGCACGTGGACCGCTTGCCACATCCTCACCGGCAATCGACAGACATACTTCAATATCCTCCTCCATCTCTGCCATTTCCGCAGCCATCTGAAAATTAAAGATATCCCCGTTATAATTTCCAAAGATATAGAGAACTCCCGCTCCGGAATCAATGGCTTTTGTGACGTCAAGCATCTGTTCTGAGCTTGGTGATTGAAAGACATCACCTACACTGCAGCCATCCAGCATTCCTTTACCGACATATCCCAGAAACAGCGGAAGATGACCGCTTCCTCCACCTGTTGCGATTCCTACCTTTCCTGCAATTTTATGCTTGGTTATCAGGCAATGCGCATCCTCATTCACACACGTATAATACGACGGATGTGCCGCATACAGCCCGTACAGCATTTCATCAATAAAGCGCTCCGGCTGATTGATAAATTTTTTCATAGTCAATTCTGCTTCCTCCTTTTTGAATTACACACCCAGAATACCCAGACCTCCAAGTGCGATGGCAATTACCAGCAGTACCAGCGTAACCTTTAACACGGTGCCGCCTTTCTTCAGATAAGCGTAAACACCAAAGACTGCAAGAAGTGAGAGTATACCCGGGGCAATCGGATTAAACAGCAGCTCCTGAATACTGATCATATCCTTTGCCCCGTATGGAATTTCATAGATAACAGCTACATTGACGTTTTGTGCTGCCATAGTACCCATCACAAACAATCCGACAATAGAGAAGAAGGTTACGATTTTCTGCACTGCATTATTTTGCAGTATATTCATTGCTGAATCGGTTCCCAGCTTATAGCCCATGTTGAACATGAATTTACCTTCCGATACGAGAATGACATAGAGTAGAATATCATCTACAATGGGTGCCCACAGCATCCCCTGCTGCGCAAAGCCCATAAAGAAGGTGGAGATAAGTGGCTTCAATGTCGCATAATTCAGGGTATCACCAACACCGGCAAAAGGCCCCATCATGCCGTTTTTAACACTGTTGATCAGATCTTCGGAAATCAGCTGATCTTCAGGCACCTGATCCCGCTTTTGTATCGCTCTTTGCTCTTCCAGTGATGTAATAATACCGGGAATGATACCACCAATCATATTTTCTGTGATAAAGAACTGCATATGTCGTTTCAATCCTTTGATTTGTTCTTCCTTGTCATCCGGATACAGCTCTTCCAATGCCGGTGCCATGGTTAAACACATCCCCATTGCCTGTAAACGCTCAACATTATCCACATGGCAGACATGCAGGCGCCAGTTGAACCAAACCTTTTTCAAGGTTTTCCTGCTAAGAATATGTGTTGCCTTGGATTCCGCATTTTTGAGATTGAGTAAATCCGCAAACAGGCTTCCATTGTCTGTTTCCTTTTTTGTAAAAATCGTATAGAGCCAGGCAATAAAAATACCAAGCAGACAGCCCGGTACCGCTCCCAGACCGGAATATTGAGCAAAGAAGAAGCCTGCGATAAAGAACGGTATTAGCTGTCCCTTTCCGATGACCAGAATGACCATGGCAAATCCGAGTGCAGGCAGCAGTCCGCCTGCCAGAGAGAACATGTTGTTTGCCCAATCCGGAAGGCCGTTCATCAGAACACCCAGACTGTTTACGCCGTATTTCAATACGATGGTCATCGGCACCAGGAAAATCACCGCACGAATGAGTGGTCCGTAAAGCAGTGAGGTACGGGTAAGCTCTTTTACATTTCCGGTTTCCACTGCTTTATCCGCATGATGTACCGTCCAAACCATAGCCAAACGCTTTACTGTGTGCAGCTGCGCCATGATCAGTGCAGCTGCCGAAGAAATCACCAGACCCTGATCCAGCGATATGCCTGCCGTTATGACCATGGCCGTCGTCACAATACCGGCCGCTTCTTTGTCCACCGGCATAGCGCCTCCAACGGCAGTGAGTGCCAGATACAGCGGCTGAATAGTTCCACCAACAATACAGCCCTTTACCGGATCCCCCAAAATAACACCGGTAAGCAGTGAGATAAGCATTAAATCACAGAAGCAGTAGGTGAACGGTACAAAGATTTCACCTGCTGCCAGCCAATACAGCATCGCAAGTAAGATTGCTTGTAATAATGTCATTTTTTCCTCTCCTTTTTTCTAATGTATGCATACGTCTTCCATCCCTTATGCAGGCAAAATCACATTCTGAATACCTCCTTTCCCTATTTCTACCATGTGCTCTGCCGCTTCTTCCAAAGACATATCATCGAATTGAAATAATACTTCTAAGACCATTCCCAGATTCAAGCCGGTTACCAGACGGTAGCGGCAATGCTGAAATGCCATAAGCAGACTGTTGCAGGGACTTGCTCCGAATAAATCCGCCAACAGCAAATATTCACCATCTCGATCCTCATCGATCAGCTCCTCTGCCTTTTTGATAAATGCCTGCGGATCCATATTCTCCTTCATTCCGATGGCATGAATACAGGACGTCTGTTCTGTTCCGGCTATCATCCGAACAGTTTCTAAAAAGGCCTCTGCCAGATTCCCATGCGCTCCAATAACGATATGTTTCATTTTGACTCCTCCTTTTTGTTTCAAAAGTTTTTAATTAAATCTGTTTTTATGAAATCGTTTCCATTTACAATTACATTGTATATTTTACAGTATATTAGTCAATAGATTTCTTTTTAATTCTGAAATCAAATCTTTTTACTATTGATTCAAAATTTATATCACTTCCGAATTGTTTTGTTTCAAAAATTTACAAGCACATAAAAAAAGACATATCATCAGACATGCCCGTATTTCTTTATTCAGTATCAAAACGGTTAACTTCTATGATCTTACCAATCTTTAACTTATGATTAAGATCACGATCAATCTTATCTGTAACCAGAGCATCGAAATCCTGAAACACGCCATATTGATAACGTGATGTTCGTTCAAACTTAACTGCCAGCGTAATCAAGATTTTACATTTACTTCTTCGCAATATGATTTCATTTAAAAACATTGCATCTTCTGTCTGTGTCCCGGGACCATCAAATCCAAGACAGCCATCCGTTCCAAAAATCGCAGCATCATAAGAAAACCGACTCGCCATATCGGATACAAACTGCCCCTCTGTACGATTTCCGCTTCGTGAATACTTCCCACCGAGAAAGACTACCTCATTTCTGCTTTCCTTTAATTCATTCATCATTTCAAAACAGTTCGTGATAATCAGTAAATTCTTGCGAAAGCTAAAGAGCTTCCCAAGCGGAAGTGCTGTAGAGCTGGGGTCAACGAAAACAACATCGTCATCGTGAATAAAGTTGATTACTTCCATACAGATTGCCTTTTTTATCTCAATTTTTTCCTGTGTTCGAACATCGATCGGTACATCGGTAAATGAATTACGTAAAACAGCACCGCCGTGCGTACGAAATAAAATGCCTTTTCTCTGTAAGAACTCCAAATCTTTACGAATGGTTTCCATTGTCACTCCAAAGCAGTCGGATAGTTCCTTAACACTTGCCTTCCCATGCGATAGTAAATAGTTTGATATTTCATCAAGCCTTTTTTCCAATCTCTTTTCCATACCCCAACTACGACAGACAACTGTATGCCCGTCATTCTCCTTTCGCAATCAAAATATTATATATTCCCTATCAAGAAATTCCCAATTTCTTATGTCTATATTCATTATACAATGTTTTTTTCATGTCGTGAAGACAGCATTCCTTGCAGAATAAAAAATAGGACACCTTCATGTCCTATAACAATACGATATTATGCTTTTCACATTCCTCCCGCATGGCATCGCTCCACTGGGAAACCTGTACTTCTCCGATATGTGCTTTGTTTAATAAAATCAAACAAATTCTGGACTGACCAATACCTCCGCCAATGGTTAACGGCAGCTCATCCTGCAACAGCATTTTGTGAAACGGCAGATTCTTACGCTCCTCACAGCCTGCTTTTTTCAACTGCTCTGCCAATGCTTTAGCATCCACGCGGATCCCCATACTGCTTATTTCCAGTACGGTATCCAGCACCGGATAATACAGAAGGATATCACCGTTTAATGCCCAGTCATCATAATCCGGGGCACGTCCGTCATGCTTTTCCCCGCTGTTCAGGGTATCTCCGATTTTCATCAGGAAGACAGTTCTATGCTGCTTTACAATCTCATACTCGCGCTCTTTTGGTGTCAGATCAGGAAAGCGGTCCTCCAGCTCCTGTGCAGTGATGAAATACACATCCTCCTGAATAAACGGCATGAGATTTTCATAAACGATATCCAGCTCCTTCTCCGTTTCCTTCAATGCCTTCATAATATTACGTACAGTCATTTTCAGAAACTCCATCGTCCGATTCTCCCGACTGATTATCTTTTCCCAGTCCCACTGATCGACATAGCAGGAATGCAGATTATCCAGCACCTCATCCCGTCGGATTGCATTCATATCGGTATAAATTCCTTTACCTACATTCAGATTGTACCGCTTCAAAGCCATACGCTTCCATTTCGCAAGAGAATGAACAATCTGATAGTCCTCACCCTCAATTTCCATGATATCAAACGCTACCGGACGCTCAGTACCGTTCAAATCATCATTCAATCCGCTGCTTTTGGAAACATACAGGGGTGCGGATATACGCATCAGATTCAAATGATGCGCCAGACGACGTTCAAACAGGTCCTTGACATATTTGATGGCGATTTCCGTGGATATGATATCCAGCTTGTTTTCATAATATTTTGGTATGATCAGATCTTCAACTGCCATAGCTTCACTCCTCTTTCATATACCTTCTTATTATACATGATTTTATTTCCAAAATATATCTTTTTTTGAAATATTTTTCAATATTCTTAACTAATTTACAATTCCTTTCATTTCAATATATACAGAAGGAAGCACACGATTCAATCAGCTTTTCGCATATCGGAGAGATACAAGAAAAGAGGATGTCACACGCTTGGAAATTCAAACGTTCTTTATCCTCTTGCCTACACTATTTCATCCGTTTACATTTTCTCATACACAGCCTGTAAAAGAATACAACACACATGTCCTACTTATACTTTTTAAACATGTACAGCTTTCCGAATTCCTCTCTTTGAAATCCATTTGCCTCCAGCACATGCATGGAAGCGGTGTTGCGTTTTTCAACCAGTGCATAAATGGAGAGCACCTGCAGCGTATCAAAGGCCTCCTCGCACAAAGCACGAACCGCCTGCTGCATGATTCCCTTATGCCAGTAATGTACACCCAGCCAATAGGACAGCTCCGCACTGCTGCTGGTCTTTTTTTCACATTCCAGAAAGCCGCAAACACTGCCGTCCAGCTCCACCGCACGAAATAAATACCGCTGCGGATCTGCATGCTGATAAAAATGAATCGTTGATACGGCATTAAGAAAGGTATCCGGATACAGGAATTTCCAGACTCTTTTTTTTAAATAATACGGATGCATGGACAAGCTGTGCAGCTCCATCTGCATCCTCTACATCCAGGGACGTACCATAACTGTCATATTCATCACCATGATATAGTATGCACCTTTCTGCATGGTGTAAACTCTATTACCTGTTGTTATATGACATTGAGCTTCATTTTGATACAGTATGTAGATATCTCCAACCACAAAACCGATACCGATTCCGGTATATGCCTTCAGTGTTTCCGTATATCAGCCGCAGGATAGATATGCTTAAAGCCTTATAATCATTTCCGTAAGGACCTGTTTTCAGCCGGACAATGCCTCACGTGTTACAAAAATCTCCTTACTAGTCATCATCCTGTGGATCAAAGCCTCCTGTACCTGCGAATTCGATTGATTAGATTTTTTCTTCTTGTTCACATAAATTGAAATTCACTGCAGCGCTATCGTCAGGTAATGGCATGTCCAATACAAAATCCAGCCATTCCTGAAAGCTTTCCATGCCGTCATCACCTCTTTAACATTCGTATAGTATCCTATCTGTCTTCATTATGACTAGACATGGAAAAAGAGTAATGTTTTCATATCGTGCTAAAACGGCATCTTATCCTTATTCTTCCATCGGCTGAAATCCAGAGAAAGCTCATAAATTTTACGGATAATGATATAGGTACATGTTACCATTACGGAACATAAAAATGCAAGGCAGATCTGAATTCTATACATATCAAAACTCACTCCTGTCAGACCAAGCATAAGCAGTAATAAATCGGCAAATATACCTGCAAGGATTGCAAATGCCAGAAAGGATGCAATTGCCGTTAACAGCACTTTTTTTAAGGATAACATTTCTCACACTCCTCTCTATAAACGTAACTGACTACATTGTAATTCACTTATTTTTGTATTATAATCTTTCTTCGCCATTCATAATAACCCGGTGACAGACTGTGCAGTAATATGCAGCTATAGCAGCGGGATACAAGGTTTGCTCTGCCAGCAGCACCTCCTGATCATTTGCAGGCTGCATCCTCACAAGGTGCTTTTTTTCAGAGAAAATACTATTGGAAGCGGCCTGTACAAACCCTGCTTTCATTTCCTTACCGCAATATGGACGAAGCATTTTCATTCCTCCTATTTCGGCAGATGTGAAACTATAGAAGCTTGGCAGTCCTTCTGCCCAGTGGTGTATACGTTCGCTTTTTATTCCTCTATATCCAATGGAACAACTGGCTTCCATGGTTTGAATATGACCCAGCCCCCATCCATAGCCAGCTCTATCTCCTGATCCCCTATCTGATAGCTGATACCGATAGCGAAGTTGGATTGATTATCCTTTTTCGGTATTTCTGTCCGCCCTACCATGCTGTCGATTTCTCCATCCATCATACCGCAGCGCAGACTTTCATTATCGGTTTTCTTCGTATTGTAATACAGCTGTCCGTTTACCATAAGCAGCTGCTCACTGCTTTCCGCTTTCACTATTTTCCCCTGGACGGTCTCAGCCTCTGTATCCTTGCAGCCGCCAAGGATACAGATACTAAACAGAAGAACCATATATCCCCATGTTTTCAACTTTCTCACTCCTTACTTCCATACTACTGCATCTTTAGTCACAGCGAAGAAAGAGCAGTCGCTGAATATCTTCCATATGAGCTTCCTCACATACACGATAGTGTATCCAGCCGCCGTTGCCACAGGGATATCTGTTATCAACATATTCCTTTGCATAAGGCTGCAGCTGCTCATATACCGATGCAAATTGTGTATCCGATAACCGCAGCATGACGGTAAAAGCACCCGCTTCCGGAAACACATTGCACATCAGCTTGTTACGCTTACGATGCGCAATTCCCCAGCCGTAATGGTTACCATAGGGAAAGGTAATGTCCTGATGCGTTGCAAATGTTTCCATGAGCCATGTATTCAAACCGGCAAACAGCTCCCCACATTCCTTGCAGTGCATACACATTTCGTTATACTGAGGCTGTTCCTGCTTATTCAACATTCTTTCATACATAAACCGATCCTCCTGCCATTCGATTGTTTTTTTCATTATAGCACACTTTCAACCATATGTAATTCTCTGTTCACCGTATTTTCCTTAAAATATGAAAGGAGCATCCTTCATTGCGAAAGAATACTCCTTGACTTCATTGATTAAGCTTTTACCTTAACACAGGTACCATCCGGTCCCGGTGTTGTGTTCAGATATTCAGCGATGGCTGCTTTCTGATCCGGTTTACAAGGCTTGCAGGTACCGACAACAGTGACTTCACCCTCTACCAGTGCCTCGGCAAGTCCGCTGCAGCCCGCATACCCGCAGCTGCCGCAGTTGTAGTTTGGCAGCATGCTGCTGACCTTTTCAATACGCTCATCGACTTCAACGCTTAAGAATCTATCCGCAATTCCCAGCCCAAGACCAAGAATTGCCCCCAGAACAAGCATCATAACGATTGCAGTTACCATGTGACGACCCCTTTCTATTCCTCATGTGCAGGGTTGTTGCAGCAGGAATGATCATGACAGCCCTTGCACTGTGCTTTCAAATCCTCACATCCCTTGGGAAGCGGTGTTTTGTGATTGAAGTAAAACACCAGCGCATAAACTGCACCGAGTGCCCCCAGATACAGGACGGGAAGTAATGCCTTCATATTAAACCAGACCCATCAGTCCGCTGAAGGCAAGTGCCATGATTGCTGCAACGATCAGGGCAATCGGATTTCCTTTCCAGGAAAGCGGCGTATCACAGGCATCCAGACGCTCACGTATTGTAGAGAAGATGTACAGCACCATCGTGAAACCAACAGGAATCGCAATGGAATATGTCAGCATCTCCGCGAAGTTATAACCGCTGGTGATGTTATTCAGTGTCACATTCAATACGACACAGTTTGTCGTGATCAGCGGCAGGTAGACACCAAGTGCCTTATACAGGGAAGGACTCAGCTTCTTAATGATCATTTCGACCAGCTGAACCAGTGCGGCAATGACCAGAATGAACGTGATCAAATCCATATACTGAAGTCCCAGCGGATCCAGTACCATATAATACAAACCATAGGTAACTAATGATGCAGCTACGATTACAAAGGTAACGGCAGCACCCATACCGATGGCAGAGCTGCTCTTCTTGGATACCCCCATAAACGGGCACATACCAAGGAACTGATTCAGGACGACGTTGTTAATGAAGACAAACGTAATCAGCATCACAAATAAATTGCTCCAGTTCATCGTTTATTTCGCCTCCTTTTCCAGCTTCTTCGCCTTATTCTGCTGGTGAGACTTATAGGCAGCCAGTCCCGCAGCCAGACATGCAAACGTACAGAATGCACCAAACGGCTGAGAGAACATGGAGATTGCAAAGTCTTCCGGAATAATACGGATTGAGAAAATATTCTGTGCAGCATCGAACGGATTGTCAAAGGACAGGATTCCCGTTGCGATAATCTGACGGATTGCGGACATCAGGATGATGGATACGGTGTACCCAAGTCCCATGCCAAGTCCGTCAAGTGCAGAATCAAACACACCGTTTTTGCTGGCAAAGGCTTCCGCACGGCCCAGAATAATACAGTTTACAACAATCAGCGGGATGAAGACACCCAGCGCAGAATCCAGACTCGGCGCATATGCCTTAATCAGCATCTGGATGATTTTTACAAGTGTTGCAATGATAACGATATACACCGGAATACGGATTTCCGATGGTGTAATATTACGAATCAGGGAAATGATCACATTGGACATGATCAATACTACGATAACAGCAACTCCCATACCGATGGCATTGTTCAGCGTGGTCGTAATGGCCAGGGTGGAACAAAGTCCCAGATACAGGGAGAATACAGGATTTTCACGGATGAATCCTGCTGTAAAATTCTCTTTACGGTTCATTCTTCATCCACCTCCTACTTCAGATTCTCAGCCTGATATTTGGCTGCTTCACGGATTCCTTCAATAACCGGCTTACTGGAAACCGTTGCTCCGGTAATCGTATCATCCAGAATCTCTTCACCTGCTGCATCCTTTCCCTTTAAAGATTCACGAAACGGCTTCTCCGTTACCTTGGAGCCGAGCCCCTGTGTATCTCCATTGGAAATCGCAACATAGTCATACACGCTTCCATCCTTGTTCAGAGCCACCAAATAGCTGGTACCGTCCTTATATCCGGTTACCTTCATTTTGAAGATATAGCCCTTTCCTTCCACCTCGAATATTTTCTCAATGGTTTTGGAAGCATTGTCTTTCACCTTTACAAATGCATCATCACTCACATCCGGATAGATCTCCTTCAGTGTCTCCTTTTCCGCAGCCAGCTCATTGGCAGCGATGACAGGAGCCGTCATGTTATTGGCAAACGCCAGCGCTCCTCCGGCCAGGGCAGCAATCAGAGCTAAGAAGACAGTCAGATGTAGTATCTTTTTCATATTCTTACCTCCTAATATCCCAGAGCCTTACGTACCTCTTCAACGGCGCGTACCGTTGATTTGGAAGAGAACGTAGCTTCTGTTACCGCATCATTTTTTTCTACCTCGACATCCTTTTTCAAATCCTGTCCGATAAACTGATCCAGGAATGCAGGATTGTCAATTTTATCACCCTGATACGGTGTATCATTGATTTCCGTCGGTACAACCGTGACGATTTTATCATCCTTCACGGTGATATCGAACTTGTTATAGATGGTTGGATCCTCTGTGGATGCGTACCCCTGTGATTCCACATGATAGGTCACGGTGCCATCACTGTTTTCTGTCTTTCCACTCAGCTTGGCTTCAAATTTATTGACATCCTTGTCCGCAGTATTCAGCATAACAGCAGGAGCCGGCTCCTTTGCTTCAATAACGCTTCCGGCAAGCAGTACGCTTCCCATACCGACAACTGCAACAATACTGAAGATGATCGTCGCTTTTTTGCGCAGAGCCAGCTGTTTTCCTTCCAGCCCTTTTTCAATCATCGGTGTCAGCATATTCATCATCAGAATGGAATACAGACATCCCTCCGGCAGATTTGCCTTTACACGGATCAGCACGGTGATGATGGCAGCTCCAAGCGCAAAGATGCAGCGCCCCTGTGCACTCGTTGGAGAGGTCACCGGATCGGTCAGCATAAACACTGCCCCAAAGACAACACCACCGGTCAATACATGAACCAGCGGATACCAGATAAAGCCCGGAATGCCGTCATAGCTTCCTACACCGCGCAGCAGTGCGATACCGGCCGCCAGAACAAAGATGCTTCCCAGATACACAGCAGGAACTCTCCAGTCAATAACGCGGCGAATGGACAATACAACACCGACCAGTAGAATGATGATTGCGCTTGTTTCACCGATCGCACCCGGATACCAGCCGGTAAGCAGCTTTCCGATACCGCCGATTTCACTCATCATATCCTTGATCATTTCCGGATTTGTCACCAGCCAGTTAAACTCGCTCGCGATAACGGTTGTCGGTGTTGCTGAGGTGATGACATCCGTCGTTGCCCCCATGAAGGTCGCAAAGACGATGGCTCTTCCCACAGCAGCCGGATTGAAGATATTGTTTCCAAAGCCTCCAAACAACAGCTTCGCAAAGAAGATAGCGAAGAAGGTGGAGACTCCCAGCGCATAGGGGCGGATACTGATGGGACACATCAGCGTTAAGATGATCGCTGTGATCCATCCAAAGGAGCCTCCCATAAACTTCCTGATATACGGCAGATCAAATTTCTGATCCTTCTTCATAAAGAATGCCCAGGCAAGCTCAGTCACAAATGCGACAAGCAGGGATACCGCAAGCAGCTTGATTGCCTGCAGCATATGATCAAAGCTATATGCCTGATTATAATAAATTAGTGAAAATGCAAACACCACAAGTAACCCGATCATCAGCTCCAGCATAATCTGCTGTGTGCTCTGCTTCTGACGTAAGTTCGGTGATGCATGGAATGTAAATTTCATAAAATACCCTCCCTTACTTCTTAGCCAGCATCAGCTGACGCTTTGCACGGCGAACATTCTCCGTCACATCCAGACGGGACGGACAGATGTATGTACAAAGACCGCACTCGATGCAATCCATGGCACATAGCTTTTCCATGGCTTTCTTATCGTTTGTTTTTACCGCCTGTGCAATACGCACCGGCTGCAGTCCTGCAGGACAGTGGTCGGAGCATTTCCCGCAGCGCAGACAGGCAATGCTGTCAAACGGCTTGTTTTCCAGAATGGTCAATGCATTCATATTGCGGTCGATCACGAATTTGTCGTTGACAATCGTTTTCCCCATCATCGGACCTCCGGCAATCAGCCTTACGTCCTCACAGGTATAGCCGCCGCATGCCGCTACGATTTCAGATACCGGTACACCGACCGGAACCTGTACGTTGACCGGCTTCTTTATCGCATTTCCGGATACGGTCAGCGTCTTGGATACGATTGGCGTTCCTGTTAGCAGTGCATCGCCAAATGCAATCGCCGTTGTCGCATTATTGACAATGGCACCAACCTCACCCGGCAGCTTTTCATATTCCGCATGCATGATTTCACGCACCAAAACACGCTCCCAGCCCATCGGGTACACATCCGGCACAGCCGCTACGCTGAAGCCCTCCATGCCCTTGACTGCTTCTTCCACAAACTGAATCAGATCCGGATGCGTCTTCTTGATTGCGATTACTGCCTCCGGTGCCATCGCCATTTTCTTCATGGCTGCCACACCGGTAACAAATTCTTCCTTGTGCGCCTGAATCATCTTATAATCCGCAGTGATGAACGGTTCACATTCCACCGCATTGATGATCAGCTTCTTTACATCCTTTGCAAATTTGTACTTGATATATGCAGGGAAGCCTGCACCACCCAGACCGATGATTCCCGCATTCATCATGAAATCGATCAGCGCTGTACGATCCGCGCTCTTATAATCAAGCGGTTCAAACGAACGTACACGCTCATACAATCCATCGTTTTCAATAACAAGATGCTCCACCGGCTTCAGGGAAGAATGCATAAGCTTCTGCGTACCTGCCACAGTACCGGAAACACTTGCAAAAATAGGAACAACATTACGTTCATTGCACTGGGCAACTTTTGTACCAATGGAAACATGGTCACCTTCCTTAACCAGTATTTCCAGATTCACAGAAGGCCCGCAGATCAAAGGGATAAATACCTTGCTGCCGGCTTTCACTTCCATGATGTCTACATGGTCGCTGAGTTCCTTATGGCCCGGAATGTGCTGACGCATCGGTCCTTTAAACAATGACATCACAGTCACCTTACCTTTCTCTTACTTCTTCCATATCATATGTGAATGTGCTGACACATTTTACATACCGGTTTTATTATAGCATTTTCATACCATGATAAAAAGCGGAAATTTAACATTTTCTTAAGGATTTTTCTGGTAGTTTCCCTCCGGTTTCCTTCGCTTTCCATACAGGTAAGGACTTTTGTAAAAATGTTAAATTGTTACTGAAAACGAATGCTTCGCTCTTGTAGGAAATGATAAAGTTTTCTTATGCATCCCGGTTTAAATTCGTGGAAATAATGGTATAATGTCAAACGGTGATAACATGAAAAAAATACTAAGCATTCTGCTGGGTGCGCTGCTGCTGAGCGGCTGCAGTGAAAAAGGCACTCCATAAATATTCCATGACGGCAACGGATATCGGCTTTGATACCGTGGTGAGCTTTACCGCCTATACGGAGAATGAAGCTGCCTTCAACAGCTATAGTGCCGAGCTGAAAAAGCAGTTTCGCTATTACGACCGTCTGTTTGACAAATACAACAGCTACGACGGTGTGAATAACATCAAAACCATCAATGACAATGCCGGCAGGCAGCCGGTCAAGGTCGAGCCTGTCATCCTGGATCTTTTAAAGCTGGCAAAAGCCTACGATACGATCAGCAATCATCAGTTTGATATCACGATGGGCAGTGTTTTAAACATATGGCATGATTACCGTGAGGCGGGAACGCTGGCAAACCAGAAGAATAAGGAAAGCAGTATCCCCTCCATGAAGGAGCTGCAGACAGCCGCAAAGCACAGCGGCTGGAAGCATGTACAGATCGACGAAAAAAACAGCACGGTATATATCGACAATCGTGATGTATCTCTGGATGTCGGCGGTGTTGCCAAGGGATATGCAGTGGAACTGATTGCCGATCAGCTGCAAAAGGACGGTCTGCAGCATGCCATTATCAACGGCGGTGGTAATATCCGTCTGATTGGCGATAAACCGGATAACGAAGCCTGGTCCGTCGGCATCCAGATTCCAAATCTGAAAGCACAGTCCACCGATTCTTTAATCTCTGTAAAATCCAAGGGCGACACATCCTTTGTGACCAGCGGTGATTACCAGCGCTATTATACGTATAAGGGTAAGATCATGCATCATATCATTGACCCTGATACATTGATGCCGGCTCGGCACAGCCGTTCTGTTACGGTAATCACAGACAACAGCGGCATAGCGGACATCCTTTCCACAACGCTGTATACGATGAGCCATGAGGAAGGCGTAAAGCTGATCAACCGCCTGCAGAAGGAAGAAAACATTCAGGTCAATGCCATCTGGGTGTACGATGATATCCAGAAACCGGAGAATGGTACGGATGCCATCAGTGTTAAGGGATATCAAATTGTCTTTAGCGACGGTTTAAAGGATAAAATCAAGGAGAGCTGATGGACCGTTACCTGTAGGATTGGTAAAAGTCAAAAAAATCACCCTGTTCCAGTGATTTGAACTGCATGGAGAAAGCAGTCTCGTTTATCCAATACTGATTTTCTGCATTCTACATTGAATTGCTCTTTATGATTAGAGTCTGTTGATTTTATTGTTTCGAAGCATTTCATAAAATGCCATAAAAAGCAGAAACTTTTAAATAAAAGGTATAAACATCTTCATACAGTTTCTTCACCATTACCGGATCAGTAATA
>ENA-OQCB01000052-OQCB01000052.1-human-gut-metagenome-genome-assembly--contig:-NODE-52-length-51067-cov-5.185512_pt1 | contig 51067 bp, 43 predicted proteins | sample MGYA00242493_ERZ504568 | MGnify/ENA primary metagenome ERZ504568 (study PRJEB26092, sample SAMD00036229) | human gut metagenome | host: Homo sapiens | study: EMG produced TPA metagenomics assembly of...
TAAGGCGGTACTGGAAGCTTTCAGCCTGGAGAAGATATTGACACCAGAAGAAGATGCTGCCCGCAGCTTGGTGCAATTGCTTGATTTCGGGACAAATATGGAAGGTTTCCGTATTGATTCGGAATATTATGTCGTGAAGTTCACTGTGCCGAAGAAGTTCGTGGGATACTTTGTCAATGAACTGAATTTGTATGAAGAATTCCATTTAAAACTCATCGGACTGAAACGGGCGGATAAAGTAACCAATTGCCTGGGTATCTCTCTGACAGAACTTCATGTGAAAAACGAACTGCCGGAGAATGAGAAAGTAGAAGAAGGCGATGAGTTAGTTTGCTACGGTAAGTACCGTGACTTCCAGTCCTTCTGGAAAGCTATTTGATAATTATTCATGTTAACTTATAAAATAAAATGCGATTAAAAAGACTACTATTACCAACCCTTTTGTTGTTGGTCGCTGTTTTTGTGAAGGCACAAAAGAGTAATGAATTTACAGTGTTGCAATGGAATGTATGGCAGGAAGGTACTATGATTCCGGGAGGATATGACGCTATCATCAATGAGATTGTCCGTCTGAAAACCTGATTTCGTGACTTTCAGTGAGGTGAGGAATTACAATAAAACGAATTTCACGGCACGTGTATGCGCGTCACTTCAGGAAAAAGGACTGAAGTATTATTCCTTTTACACTTATGACACGGGCTTACTAAGTAAACACCCTATCACGGATTCCCTGACTGTCTTTCCGGAAAAGGACGATCATGGAAGCATCTATCGTCTGACAAGCTCTGTGAATGGAAAGAAAGTGGCGGTTTATACTGCTCATCTGGATTATTTGGATTGTGCATATTACGATGCCCGTGGTTATGACGGCTCTACTTGGAAAGAAATTCCGCTGCCTGCGTCAGTCGAAGAAATTCTGAGAAGGAATGTAGCTTCACAGCGGGATGACGCAATTCGTATGTTTATAACCCAAGCTGAAAAAGACTTGGCAAACGGCTATCAGGTGATTGTAGGTGGTGACTTTAACGAACCTTCCCATCGTGACTGGATAGAGCAGAATAAGAACCTGTATGACCATAACGGATTCGTAGTACCCTGGACGGTAACTACGCTGCTGGAAGAAGCCGGATTTACAGACAGTTATCGGAAAATATATCCTAATCCCCTGACGCATCCGGGATTTACTTACCCATCTGATAACTTGGCGAAAACTCCGGAAAAGATAACGTGGGCTCCCAAGGCGGATGAACGTGACCGCATCGATTTCATCTACTACATACCGGCAACCGGTTGGGAAGTGAAAGACGCCGTCATTGTCGGCCCCAAATCTTCCATTATCCGCAGCCAACGTGTCGAAGAGGACAGCCAGGATGTTTTCTCAACTCCGGCAGGTGTTTGGCCGACGGACCATAAAGGGGTGTTGATCAAGTTCAAATTCTGATCTCATTGGGGAAGGGCTGTATCATTTAATACCGCCCTCCTTATACCGGCGGTTTACGAATTCCGCAATGCGTTCGTATGCCTTAGCGATATGTATATTCACGGTCTTTTCACTGATTCCTAAAATATCAGCGATTTCCCGATTCTTTAATTTATCGGAGAGGACAAGACGAAAAACCTCTCTACATTTTGGCGGCAATGAATCGATCGCTTGTTGGACCAACGCTTGGTACTCTTCATCCATCAAACTTTTTTCCGGTGTATCCGAATCCGGGATCAACTCGATCTCATACAAAGAGAAAGGATCCTTTTCCTGTACATACCCCCTTCTCAGATAATGCAAAGCCTGGTTTTTCACCGATATATACAAATAGCGTTCCGGTTCTTTCACATGGGACAATGTTTCTCGCTTTTGCCAAATAACAGTAAAAACATCCAGAATAGCTTCTTCAGCCAGCTCACGAGAGTTCAGATAGTAATAAGCCACATGGAACAGGCGCCGGGAATAAGTTTCAAACAATAACCGGAACGCCGCTTCATCTCCCTTCACTACTTTCCCAAAAAGAGATATGATACTCTCCTCTTCCATCTCAGATACAGTCCTTTTATAATATAATTAGTCAGTAAATGTAGTTAAAATTTCTTCAAGACACTGCCTAAAGATAAAAAATGTTTCTTCTTATGAGTTCGATTTTGTAAGATCAAACAGCCTTCCTTTTAATCCCAACCAACCTGTTCCTTTTTTATCCGTCATTATTCAAACACTTGTCTAACATCTCTAGAACGCTTGTCTTCCAGGTACCGAATAAGTGTACTACAACTGTCAAACAAGATAAAACATCCTACTTATGGCATAATAGAACACAAGAGGATAATTAAATAACATAATATTTTTGCATCTGAATAGGAGTTTTTTGCTTTACCTGTCATCTCTCTTTATAAAGCTACCGGAATAAGATGGAAAATGAACAGAACAATAAAGAACTCGAATCATTGACAAAGCGCATACGCTTCAAGTCTTTGCCATTTGATGAAAAGCAGATGTCCGACCGTTTAACAGACAGGGTCAAACGGCCTGTCGTCATTTCTTATGCCGGTAAAGGGAACTCCGTGTGGAAATATTTGTCTATAGCAGCATCTATTGCCCTCCTGCTGGTTACCGGTGCTCTGCTGACCGACAAAGCTCCGGAACAAGAGCTTGTTTATTATGAAACGACTGCCGTCCCCGATGCAAAAACAAAAATAACCTTACCGGACAGCAGTGTAGTTTGGCTAAATGCAAACGCTTGCCTGCGTTATCCGAGAGAGTTCAGCGAACAGATCCGGCAGGTTGAGATAAAAGGAGAAGCATTCTTTGAAGTCCGTAAAGACGAAAAGAAACCTTTTATCGTCCCAAACCGATGGTATCGGAATACGAGTATTAGGAACAACATTCAATGTCGACGCAGAACCGGAAAAAACAGAGATCACTCTCCTTTCCGGAAAAATCGGGTTGTATAAATACACGAATCAATCGCAAACGGCAGACCGGATACTGCTACCCGGTGAACGAGCAGTTTTTCTTAAATCGGATAACAAGCTGAGTATTTCAACTATACGTCCGGAAAATACGATATCATGGGTTACCGGAATATTCAAATTCAAAGACAATTCATTAGCTGATATCATGCAAGAGTTACAACGGGCTTTCCATGTGAAAATACATATTCAAAACGAAAACCTGAAAAAACAGACTTTCAATGCCAACTTCACAGAGAAAGAGACATTGGAAGAAATACTATCAGTTTTGCAAATCTCAGCCAGATACAAAATAGAAAAAAGGAAAGGAGAAATTTTCCTGCAATAAATACAGAATGTTAAACCACAAAGACAAACGATTATGGACAGTACATGAAAAACAAGATTTAATTAATAGAGAGACATACAAAAAGAATTGGGAATGTTGCGACCATTCCCAAATTCTACATTGTTAATCGGCAGATAGCACACCTGCCAATTTTAAAAATTAATACATACAAAATTATGGATAAAATTTTATTTATCAGGGCAAAATCCAAAGGATTTTACCTGTGAGGAACATTATTCCTCTTTAAAAAGAATTTTCAAACACGGAATCAATCTTTTAGGACTTCTTTTATTGTTTTTGTTCGTCAATATTACCTTCGTTCATGCACAAGCGATAAAACTGTCTCTGAATAAGCAGAATGCAACATATGAAGAGATTTTCAATGAGATAGAGGAAAAGACCGGATACAAATTTGTTTATAACACATCCGAGATCGACCGAAACGAAAAAACCTCTATCCAGGGAACAAATATGGATCTAAACGAGTTGCTGCGAAACTTATTCCGCAGCAAAAGAAATATTTCTTTTGCTGCGAAACTTATTCCGCAGCAAAAGAAATATTTCTTTTCGTATATCAAATAAGCACATTGCCTTGTTCAAAGCACAGATCAAAACTATTTCCGGAACAGTTATCGACACACAAGGAGAATCTGTTATCGGAGCTAACGTCTTAGTAAAAGGTAGCACAACCGGCACAATTACCGATGTCGACGGCAAATTCAGCCTGGAAGCAAGCGAGGGAGATATTTTGCAAATATCTTATATCGGCTACAACACACAAGAAATCACAATTGACAGGAAATCCATCTTAAAAGTGGTTTTGCAAGAAGATCAGCAAGCCTTGGAGGAAGTTGTCGTAATCGGCTACGGAGCTGTAAAGAAAAAAGACCTTACCGGGGCCATCGCCCAGGTAAAAGCTGATAAATATGCCACTCAGCAAAGTACGAACGTATTGGATATGTTGAATGGAACTGTTGCTGGTTTTAACTCTAACATCGGGACTTCTGCTTCCGGAGCTAGTGAAATGGAAATACGAGGTCCCGCTTCACTTTCAGCCAACAATTCACCCTTGATTGTATTGGACGGGGTTATCTTCAATGGTTCTATCAATGACATCAATCCATCGGATATCGAAACTATAGACGTATTGAAAGATGCCAGCTCTGCTGCTGTATACGGTTCAAGGTCTGCCGCCGGTGTTGTAATCATCAATACCAAACAAGGCAAAGGGGAAAAAATGAGTATAAATTTCTCCGCACAACTGGGTTTAACAGATTTTACCAACGAAATCAAACCGAATGATTTATCTGGATTCATCCAACGCAGACAAGATTTCCAACGCAGAATAAATCCAGACAAGCCAGAAGGATATTACAACAATCCTAATCAGTTACCAGAAGGCATTGACGTAGATACTTGGCAAAATTACGATGCCTCATACCAGTCCGATCCAATTCTGACTTGGATGACACGTCTGAATTTGCGTGATATCGAACAACAAAACTATCTGAATGGGAATGCCTATGATTGGTATGGTGAAGCTACACGTCCCGGATTAAGGCAAAACTACAATGTCAACATATCCGGAGGCATTGGCAAAACTAAATATTACTGGTCATTAGGCTATACAGACAATCAAGGTTATATAAAAGGAGATGAGTATAAAACAATCCGTTCCCGTATTAATGCAGATACCAAAGTTGCCGAATTTCTGACTGTGGGAATCAATGCTCAATTTAGCAACAAAGATGAAAGTAATGAAGCCATCAAATTATCGAATATAAGCCGCCAGAGTCCTTTAGGACAACCTTATGATGAAAACGGAGAACTAAAATGGTATCCTCATGACGATTCAGGAATTGAACAAAACCCATTTCTTTTATACAGAAAACGGGACAAATTCAATGTCACCCAAAATCTGTTTGCCACCATGTATGCCGACCTGAAACTACCATTCGGTTTTAGTTACAAAGTTTCTTATATCAATCGCTATGATTGGCAAAAGAACTATTACTATGATCCGTCAAGTATCCCAAGTGGCAACAAGACAGGTGGCTTCGGGCGGCGTATCAATTATTCGCTTTACGAATGGCAAATAGACAACATCATTTCATGGAAAAAAACTTTTGGAGTCCATGATTTTTATGCAACATTCTTATACAATGCAGAAAAGAAACAAACATGGAAAGATACAGGCGAAAATGTAAATTTTACCCCCAGTGAAGCATTGGGCTTCCATCAATTAGGGACGGGAGGATCACCAACTATTAAAAACGAAGATACTTATTCGACCGGTACCGCAATAATGGGCCGTCTGAATTACACGCTCATGAATCGCTATTTCCTAACTCTATCTATTCGTAGAGACGGATATTCGGCTTTTGGTATGGAAAATCCTTACGCTACTTTTCCATCCGGAGCTTTAGCCTGGAATTTATCAGACGAATCGTTCTTCAATATCAAATGGATAAATAATCTCAAAGTCAGAGCCTCTTATGGAATAAACGGTAACCGGGATATAGGGATTTATGATGCATTGGCAAAACTTGAAACAAACAAATACCTGACTGGAAGCACATTGATCTCAGGTATATACAGTAGTTCACTGGCGAACCAATATCTAAAATGGGAAAAGACTAAAGCTTTAAATTTAGGTCTGGACTTTTCCGTTTTAGATAGCCGGTTAAATGGTTCGGTCGATTATTATAGCATGATTACAAATGACTTGTTGTTAAAACGCAGCCTACCGACAATTATTGGATACGACAATGTAATGTCTAATATGGGAGAATTGCAAAACAAAGGATTTGAAATGACTCTTAATAGCTATAATATCCAAAATAAGGATTTCAGTTGGAACTCGACATTGACGTTCTCATTTAATAGAAACAAGATCAAACATCTCTATGGAGAAACAATCAACATTTTAGACGAAAATGGCAATGTTATCGGACAAAGAGAAGGTGATGATATCGACAATGGATGGTTTATCGGACAATCAATAGATCGGATATGGGATTACAAATTCCTTGGTATTTACCAGCTTGGAGAAGAAGAATTGGCTAAATCATTCGGGAAAGCTCCTGGCGATGTCAAATTATACGATCCTAATGGGGACGGAGTGTCTACTCAGGAAGATAAAGTATTTCAAGGTTATACAAAGCCACGCTTCCGTTTAGGACTTCGAAATGACTTTACTCTTTTCAAAAACTTCCAGATTTCTTGTTTCATCCGTGCAGATTTAGGACATTGGAGAGCAAACAGTCTATTGAGCAACACGTCTAATGTCGAGGATAGAGCCAACAGTTATGCATTACCTTACTGGACTCCGGAAACCCCGACAAACAAATATACACGGTTAAATACGGTAAACACACCTGGATATAACATTTATGAAAGGAGCAGTTTTGTACGTTTGCAAGACTTGTCCATAGCATACAATATCCCGGAAAATATTCTCAAAAATCTGAAAGTAGGACATTGTAAAGTATATTTGAGTGGACGTAACCTGCTAACTTTCACAAAATGGTCTGGTTGGGATCCTGAATCTGGAAACACTCCTATGCCTCGAATCTTTACATTTGGAATTGATGTCACATTATAAATAAACAAGTTATGAAAAACTGGATAAAATATATCATTTGTGCGTCTCTGTTTACAACCGTTTCATGCGGAGACGATTTCTTGGAGATAAAGCCCCTTTCTATTTTCACTCCGGAATCTATTTATACGGATAAGGCCGGATTTGACGGAATACTGGTTAACCTCCGTAAAAACTTACGCCCCGATTTCTGATGAGAGGAGGGGCCTGGCTTCTGAATTAATCGCCTCAGATATTGCAATCAGTGCCAATAAAGCAGCTAATGCCATACATAATTTTGATACTCAAGTATTACCGACAGGGACCGGTACGACCTATGACTTCCATGAGATCTGGACAAGAGGATATAACCAGATACGAAATGCGAATGTTATTCTGTCGCGTATCGACAATGGCAAATTCGACACAGAAGAAATCAAAAATGCAATTATTGCCGAAGCATATTTTCACAGAGCCTATTGGTATTATAGATTAGTCCATTTATATGGAGATGTCCCCCTTTTTGAAATATAGAAACATACGGCTCCTAAAATCGACTTCTATACGCACTCACGAAAAACGATACTTGCAAAAATAGAAGAAGATTTAGCATGGGCTGTCCAGTGGCTACCCAAAACTGCTGTTCCCGGAGCAGTCTCTAAGGCTGCCGGCAACCATTTGCTTACAAAAATATATCTGTCAAATGGAAAATTCACAGAAGCTGTCGACGCCTCTTCTGCGGTCATTAACGACGGAATTCACTTTTTAATGACTGACCGCTTCGGGGTAGATGCTTCCGATCCTCAGTTTAATACGATCTGGGATCTCCATCAAAAAGACAATAAAAGCTCATCTTCAAATAAAGAAGGCATCCTTGTCGTACAGGAACGTTACGGATTTCCGGAAGCAGAAATAAGTGGAGGCACCCAGGCTATGCGTCGCTATGTTCCCTCTTGGTGGAATTCGTCCTACATGAAAGATCCCGACGGAAAAAGAGGAACTATCGACACACAAGGAAATGAATTTGTCATAAAAATAGGAAGAGGAGTCGGTTATGTCCGGCCTTGCAGTTATTACAATTATGAAATATGGAATAACTGTACTTGTTACCGTCTTGACTAGTAATTCTAGTAGTAATATCAGTAGCTTCGCATACTGTGCTTGCAGGAACTTTCAAGACAAGAGCACCGCTAGAATTGCCCAACTTAATTGTCTGAGTTTCCGGAACTGCCGCAAATGTACAATTGTTGAAATTATCAACGCCCAATGCTTCCTTTATCTTAGCTACGGCAGCTACGGTAGCACTTTCTGCAGTTACGTCGAGTGTATATGATTTCTCTGCGCCATTCCACAGAAGAGGTAATTGCGCAGCAGCAAGTACAACTTCTTGTGCTTCACCTTCAGTGATCAATTTAACATCTCCATAATCACCAGTATATTCTACTGTTTTTTCAGAAGAAGCACCCAGACCAGACACTGTTATTGTATACGATACTCTCGCCACGTTACTTACTACTGCTGCTTCTTTTGCAGACAACACGCCTGCTTCAGACAATTCAAAATTAGCGGCATTAGTACCTCCCAGAGTTAACTCCATAGGGAACTTATCTGCAGAAATTCCATATTGACTTAGCTTCTTTCTTGTGTCGGCTTCGCCCTCAACATCTCCACTAGCATCTACTGATGAATGAACTGTCAAAGTATAATCACCACCCGTTTTATAGTCGATAGTGTTTCCTTTAACTAATGTTGTCGGCTTTTCTTTCGGAGTCCACTCTACCTCGTCAATATACAGAACATTCTTCACAGCAACGAAATAGTTTGAAGAAATATCATTCAAAGTCTTCGCCTCACCTTCAACCTTATCCGTCAGTGTCAAAGCGATTGCATAGCTAGCTGCTGCCTTACTAGCATCTAAAGTCACCTCAATCAGATTGGCTTCGTCTTCTACAGCTTCAATCTTTGTAATATTGAACAATTCACCTGTAGCACGTGTTTTCACCGTCTGATAATCTACTGCAACATTATATTTAGCAGTTTCCTTTCCAAAATTATCAATCAGTTCCTTCGCTGCACTACTCGGAGATACACGGAATCTCACTTTCACATCGCCACCGCTAATCATCGGTTCCCAATCATTTGCATTATTGTCAGAACCAAACTTAGCATAGAACGTACTAAGCTGAACCAGTCCGTCTGCATATTCCGGTACGTATACGATACTTTGGATCATGCCTTTCAGTGCTGTAATTTCTGCTTCCAATTCTGCTTTCAACTTACCTAATGTAGACTCTACATTTGCCAATTCAGCGTCAATGATGCCTTGTACAGCCTCCTCAAAAGTCTTACCTTCAGGAATTTGGAGTGCAGTCAAAGCATTTTTTTGCAGCCACAATCTCATTGATAAGTGCTTCATAGTCTTTAGACTGACCTTCCTCAGTACCTACGTGTGCATTGATAGCTCTCAACAGTTCATCCAAACTGTCCAGTTGTTTTTTGATAACACCGTCTTCTTTAAAGATTTCATTGTAGATTTTATCTACAAAATCCGTCAAAGTCTTTACACCGGTTATTCCGAGGTCTTCAATATGCTCATTCAGTGCTTTACCATTTGATGCAACACCGGCTTGTACAGCTTCGATTACATATTGGGCAATAGCTCCCTTGTTTGCACCTTTATCGTTCAGTGCATTTATAATGCTCTGATTGATGAATTTATCGAAGCTAGTGTTTTCGAAGCCGCTCAAATCCTCAGGATTAGCAATAAACTTATTTTCTGCATCAATCAAAGCCTGAAGAGTTGTCTTCATTCCCTTCAAAGCCTCAATATCTTTATTAATGGCATCAACTGTTGCCTGACTGGCTTTACCGTTTATTAATTCAGTAAGTTCATTCTTAGCTGCTGTCAAGGCATCAGCTACGGTTTTATCACCAGCCGCCAGTTTATCTTCCAAAACTTTAATTTTGGCTTCCAAATCAGTGGCAGTAACTTTGCCGTCAACCAGATCCTGCAAGTCTTTAACCTTCTTTTCCAAAGCTTTCGTTGCCGCATCAACAGCAGCTTTCATGTCTTCCGTGCTCACAGGATTAGTCGATTTAATATTATCGACCTGTTCCTGCAAGCCTTTAATGTCGTCATCATAATCCTTACAACTTGTGACTGTTGTAGTGACTGCAAGCGTCAATGCCCCGAAAAGCATTACCCTAACAAAATTTTTCTTCATAACTACTTAAAAATTACATTAATAATATATTATTAAACACTAAGTTTCAATAATAGACGGCCCGTTACTTCGTAGGTAACGGAGAAACCTTTGTACCTGCTCTTTTGGAGTAGTCAATACTGAAAAATGAAACAAAATACGATTAAAAATTTTACCCCTGCTTCTGACGAGCGGCAGAGGGGAGGGAAACCTTTTGCAATATTTAGAAGTTAACAAAGCCCTAATACAAAGAATCCACGTGTTTTATCTGTCCTAGTTCCGCTTTTGAGTAGTTTATTGGAAAAAATGTTTGATTTCGTTTGGTTGTTTTAAGAAATATGCTCATATTTGCACCGATATTCAAACCCGTTACCTACGAAGTAACAGACTTACAATCAAGCGCTTACACCTATCACAGAGCGTTTTACAAAATCGAGAACCTGTTTATTTGCTTCATCAATTTTCTTACTCCGGAAAGGTTTGAGATACGTCTCGGTCACTGTAATGGACGAATGTCCCATAGCTTCGGAGATAATGCCCGGGTGAATTTCGCAATAATAAGCCGTTGTAGCCCAGGTATGGCGCGCGGTATAGGAGCTCAATCTATCCTTCAATCCCAAAAACCTTCCCAATAGTTCCAACTGATAATTGAAATGGCGCAATGCCAACTGATATTCCCGATAAGCTTCCGGCGAACCTTCGGCGCTGCGGAGAATAGGGAACAAATAAGGCGAACGCTTATCACGGTTCATATACTTCTGCAAGAGGAACATGGCTTCCGGCGTCAACGTCACCGACAACGGACGACCCGTTTTGCGGCGACGGTAAGTAATGACATCCCCCCGAAGATCGCTCTTCCGCAGGTAAGCCAGATCGACAAAAGGCAATCCCCGAAGCAGGAACATGAGGATAAACAATTCCTGCGCACCCCTCATGCCGGGAGGTATGGCGGCCGACTGCAACAGACGGGCAAACACCTTCTTCATGTCTTCCATATCCAACGCCCGCCGGCGGTCCGCCCGCGTACCTGTATATACGGAACGGAACAGATGCGGCACGTACGGCGCACGATGAAGATCGACGGCCCGATTGTAAACGGCACGCATCGTGCGAAGGTACGTAGACACCGTGTTCCAACTACACCCACGGGCACGAAGGCTACCCTCAAAATGTTTCAGCCACTCCGGAGTTATTTCCCGAAACTCCACGCTTTCCGATTCCTGAAAAACAAGAATCGCATTCAAACTACTTCTATACACATGAGCAGTCCCTAAATTTCCACTCTGCTGCAAATCGGCAGCCACTTGTTTCATAAACGAAGTAAAACTTTCCTTCTTCATCAACAAATAATTTAATTAATAATATTTACTATTCCCACACTTTACTTTAGTAAAACAAAAAAATCAATATATAAAAATTTACATACATAAATTTACAAAAATAAAAACTAAAACTTTCATGTTATTTATCAAATATATTTTCATATATTTGTGCGGTTTTTAAGACAAAAGCCATAATTAAGAAACAATTAAATTGTAAATTTATGAAAAGTAATGAAGTAGCTGACGAAAGCTACAGCATTAACGGTTTCAAGCATTTTTCCGATTTGGCAGTGGCATACTTCCCTCAAATGGCAAGTACATCGTCCGCCAGCAAAAAAATGCGTAATTGTATCAAAGCAAGTAATGCTTTGAGTGAACAACTTGCCGACGCGCACTACACCGACACGACGATCGAGATCAGCCCCGAAATGCAGCTAATCATCTACCGCCATTGGGGACCGCCCCACATTATACTGTCGGTCAAAGTACAGCGCGTAGCAGAAAACAAAAACACGGATAAGAAATAAAAGAAAAATCGAACTATATATTTTTAAATATATCATTTATCTTTTATCGTTTATTATGTATTCCACTTTGCGTTCGGCATTTTTTCCCACAGAAAGATAACTCTCAAAAATACAGCTATTTGCAGTAGGAAAAAATGTTCCACAAAGTGTTCGTAAAAACGACCGTATTTTTCAACTAAGACAGAGCCTCCGATTCAACCGAACGAAGGCTCTGTTTGTCTGTATCAAAGGCTCTGCCGGACAGAAACGGAGTATCTGTTTCATCATCCCCTCCGGAGAACATCCGCAGAGAGAAAAAACAGTTAGCGGAAGTACATTCGAAGTCCGCAACCGTCCACAGTCATCCACACACCACAACGCCTCTTGCAAGCCATACGCAAAGGGATTACCTTTACCGAAAATTTTAAATAAGCCAAAATGAACAAATTTAATTTCCAAGCCATGACAAAGCATGGTTTTCTCATTATCCCGAAAACCTTATTGCAACAACAGATAGAAAATCCGCACCTGCAAGAGGGAGAGATAGAGGCACTCCTGAAAATCCTGATGAAAGTCAACTATTCGGAAACGCTATACAACGACCGCTGCAACAAGAACTGCCCGTGCAAAAGAGGTGAAAGCCTGTTCAGTTACCGCGACTGGAGCCGCGTTCTCCACTGGTCCACCGGGAAGACTTTCCGCTTCATGCACGGACTTGCCACCCGGGGAATCATCGAAATCATCCCCCACCCCAACAATACATCCCTGCACATACGCGTCGTCGAATATGACAAATGGGTGGGACTGCCCGATGCCGGGAAACAGAAAAAGAAAGCTGTCAACGAGAAGTTCCAACTGTTCTGGAACGAATACCACAGCATCACGCAGCTTCCCAAGGAGAACATCGCCAAGGCGCAACGCGAGTGGAAGAAGCTGAGTGACAAGGAACAACAACTGGCAATCGACAACATCGAAGTATATTATTTCCACCAGACGAACGTCAACTTCCTCCTCCATGCCGGCAGTTATTTATCGAACAAAGCTTTCCTGAACGAATACACCTATTAATGATGAATACCGAAAACAGAGTTTCGCCCCAAGCACCCGAAATAGAGGAAGCGATCCTCGGCGCCTGCCTGATAGAACAGGAAGCCATGCCGCTGGTAGCCGACAAGCTACGCCCCGAAATGTTTTACGTGCTACGCCACCAGATAATCTACGCCGCCATGCTAGCGATGTATCAGGCGGGTACCAAAATCGACATCCTCACCGTGAAAGAGGAACTTTCACACCGCGGAAAGCTCGAAGAAGCGGGCGGTCCGTATGGTATCACCCAACTGAGCAGTAAAGTGGCAAGTTCCGCACACATCGAATACCACATCCGGATTGTGCACGAAAAATACCTGCGGCGCGAAATGATCCTGGGCTTCAACAAACTTCTCGCCTGTTCGCTGGACGAAACCATGGATATCGACGACTCGCTGATAGATGCACACAACCTGCTCGACCGCCTGGAGGGTGAGTTCAACCACAACACCCACCTGCGCGACATGGACGCACTGATGAGCGCCGCCATGACCGAAGCCGAGGGACGTATCGCCAAGAGTACGAACGGAGTGACCGGCATTCCCACCGGACTGACGGATCTGGACCGCATGACGTCCGGACTCCAGAACAGTGATCTAATAGTACTTGCCGCCCGTCCCGGTGTAGGGAAAACCGGCATGGCATTGCATCTGGCACGGAACGCGGCAATGGCAGGATATGCCGTAGCCGTCTACAGTCTTGAGATGCAAGGGGAAAGGCTGGCCGACCGCTGGCTGACGGCAGCCAGTGAGATCAGCGCCCGCCGGTGGCGGTCGGGAACAGTCAGCACGCAGGAACTGGCAGAAGCACACGCCACAGCCGCCGACCTCGCACGTCTCCCGATACACGTAGATGACAGTACATCGGTCAACATGGAACACATCCGTTGCAGCGCCCGGCTGCTGCAAAGCCGGAATGAGTGCAACATGATTATCATCGATTACCTGCAACTATGCGACATGACGACGGGACAAAACAATCGTAACCGAGAGCAGGAAGTGGCGCAAGCCACCCGCAAGGCCAAGCTGCTTGCCAAAGAACTGAATGTGCCTGTGGTGTTGCTCAGCCAGTTGAACCGCGTGTCGGAGGGCCGTCCCGCCGGTCGCCCCGAACTGTCACAACTCCGCGAGAGCGGAGCGATCGAGCAGGATGCGGACGTCGTGTTACTACTCTACCGCCCTGCCCTCGCACGCATACCGACCGACCGCGAAAGCGGTTATCCCACCGAAGGACTCGGCATTATAATCGTAGCCAAACAACGCAACGGGGAAACCGGAAACGCTTATTTCGGGCATAATCCGGAAATGACGAAAATTACGGACTATGTACCGCCATTGGAGTTTCTGCTGAAACATGCAAAGTAAAAGTGATTCCAGTGTGAGATAGATTCAATTTTATACAACAATAATTTTCAATCATCCGTGCCTTGTTTTATTTCAAAAATCAGTATAAAATAAATGGCAAAATACTTGACTTCTCCTTTCAGATTTTGTATATTTGTAATGTCAATAATGACAGAAAATATTATTACTTAAACCTTAACTTTTTTCAATTATGAACGTATTAGTGGAGCGCTATCAGCGCAGAAAGTATGTGAATCAGGAAGATTCGCAGGTGTTGTATTATGTACGCCAGAAATCGGGTACTGTGAGAGTTATGGACGTCAATAAGCTGGCGGATGCGATCGAGGCGAATTCTTCGCTCACAGCGGGAGATGTGAAGCACGCTATCGAGGCTTTTGTAGAGCAGTTGCGTCTGTCGCTCACGCAGGGCGATAAAGTGAAGATCGACGGATTGGGCACGTTCCACATCACGTTGAGCAGCGAGGGCACGGAGAAGGAGAAAGATTGCACGGTACGCAGTATCCGCCGGGTGAATGTCCGTTTCGTGGCGGACAAGGCGCTGCACCTGGTGAATACCAGCCACACTGCCACCCGAAGTGAGAATAATGTAGATTTCGTCCTTGCGGGGAAGGGCGAAGGTGAAACCGACGGCTCCGATGACGGAAACAGCGGAAATGATAAACCGGGCGGCGGTGGTGTCACTCCCGACCCGTCTGTTTAAAGGTATTCTTCATTAATAAATCACATTCATGTTAGATAAGATTATAGAAATCATTATGACGGTGCTGCCCTTTCTGGGCAGCAGCCGCAAGAAGCGCAAAGTCATGGCGCAGGAGGTAAAAGAGTTCAGCGAACTAGTGAAAGACCAATATACTTTTCTGATGCAGCAATTGGAGAAGGTGTTGAAGGATTATTTTGACCTTAGTTCGAGGGTGAAGGAAATGCATACGGAGATCTTTTCACTGCGGGGACAACTTGCACAGGCGGCAGCCTTGCAATGCAGCAATAAAGATTGTACGCAACGGGCGCTGTGAAAGAGAACGTATGCGACCTATAAAGTTGATAGTAATCCACTGTTCCGCTACACGTGAGGACAGGGAGTTTACGGAATATGACTTGGATATCTGCCACCGCAGGCGGGGATTCAACGGGACGGGATACCATTTTTATATCCGCAAAAATGGGGATATCAAATCGACCCGACCTCTCGAACGCATCGGCGCACATACCCGTGGCTTCAACAAAGAAAGTATCGGTATCTGCTACGAAGGCGGACTCGACTGCAAGGGACATCCCAAAGATACCCGTACCGAATGGCAGAAACATTCGATGCGTGTGCTGATTCTCACTTTATTGAAGGATTACCCGGGCTGCCGCATCTGCGGACATCGCGACCTCAGTCCCGACCTGAACGGAAACGGTGAGATAGAACCGGAAGAATGGATCAAGGCTTGTCCCTGCTTTAATGCTGAAAAGGATTGGGGGAAGGTGTAAACTGAGAAAAGCGCTCTCCTTTCTCTAAAAAGATGAAACAGGAAACTCCAGCTAACCGATTGATAAAGTCGGATTAGTTGGAGTTTCCTGTTTATTCAAAAAGAAATTCTTTCTTTTATTGATTCTTCTTCAAATTTGGTGATAACTTAACTAGTCGGTGGATACACAATGTTGATAATAACCGACTTACGCATTCACCTACCACCTCCCCCTACGGGGACTCCTCCTTCCCGAAGGAGGAGAATGGAGAATACTATCGACTATCAAATTATTGTTGAATACTATCGACTATCAACTTTCAAATTATTATTTTCCTAATTAAGTTTACCACCAAATTTGAAGAAGCAACCTTTTATTTTGCTTCGAATGCAGTATCAATCAATGCTTTCAGGTTCAGGTAATGGCTTCTGTATATGCCACCGGAAGCGCTTGCTGCATTGACAAGGTCTCTCCGGAGATCTGTCAGTTGCCCACGGGCAATGGCGGATGCTTCCGACAGAGAATCGGGCATATACTGATTGGCGTTCGTCTTCGGCTTCTCGAGCATTGCAGTCAATGAGTTGACATAGACTTTCTGCAAGGCACGTTGATTGAGGTCGGGTCTTTTCCCTCCTCTCAGATCATTCCAGATACTCTTTCTCAAATCCTGGAACATCTCAGCGGAAGTGTAGGCTTTCGTACCGTTCATCAACTCGTTAGTTGTCATTTTATCCAATGTGCGGCTGCTAAGCAAGCCTTTCAGTATGCCACTCTGCACACTGAAGATAAAACTGGAGGTGTTGACCTGGGCTTTCTCCAACAGTTGGCTATCCATTAGCCAGGTAGGCATGGTGAACAGTTCTTTGTTCAGGAAGGCCATTGCTTTCTTCTGTATCTCTTTCGGCACAAATTCCACTGCTTTCACATCGGTCTGCTCTACCGAAATCGGGGTGCTGTAAATACCGGCAACATTGGTCGCCACGTGTCCCATATACAGAGAGAATTGTCCGGCGACATTACTATATAAAGTTCTTGCTTTCTCGTAACCTTCGTTCGGCTCGTACGTCCACTTTATAATTTCGGGCATGATACGTTTCAGGTTCTTGATACCATATGTACCAGCCAGCATAGCATCGTCTCCCAAGTCTTCGTTCTGGTTGCGGGGATCGTCGCGGTCGCTTTCCGTACCGAAGGTGTAACGCTTGTCTTCTTTCAGCTTACTGATAATCCACTTGTTCATGTGAGGAATTTCATCTTCCGCCGTCTTGAATTCGGGCATCCAGCGATACCCCCACTCGATAGACCAATCGTCATAGATACCGATGCGCGGGAAGATTCCGGCACGTGAGATGCTGTCTTCCGGCTGGGCGATGTAGTTGAAACGTGCGTAGTCCATGATAGACGGGGTGTGGCCATTGGCTTCCACCCATGCTTTGTCTCTCAGTTTCTCTACCGGAACGGTAGCGGAAGAACCGAAGTTATGACGCAAGCCGAGTGTGTGGCCTACTTCATGAGAAGACACGAAGCGTATCAATTCGCCCATGAGTTCATCGTCAAACTGAGGTTTGCGTGCTCCCGGGTCTATGGCTCCGGCCTGTACGATATACCAGTTGTAGAGCAACAACATTACATTGTGATACCAGTTGATATGTGTTTCCAGAATTTCACCGCTGCGGGGATCGTGTACGTGAGGACCGCTTGCGTTCGGAATGTCGGAAGGCTTATAGACGATAGCCGAGTGACGGGCGTCTTCCAAACTCCAGGTAGGATCGTCCGTGGGGGCTTCCTTACCGATAATGGCATTCTTGAATCCGGCTTTCTCGAAGGCTTTCTGCCAGTCGTTGACACCTTGAATCAGGTAGGGAACCCATTTCTTAGGAGTAGCAGGGTCGATGTAAATAACGATCGGTTTCTTGGGTTCTACAAGTTCTCCTCTCAGATATCTTTCTTTGTCCTCGTCTTTCGGTTCGAGACGCCAACGGGTGATATTCGCTTTGTATTTCATACCGTGCGGGTTACCGTCAAAGTCTTTATAGCCGACAGCAAAATAGCCTACGCGGGGGTCATAGAGTCGCGGTTTCATCGGCTCTTTGGGCAGGAGCAGCATAGAGCTGTTCAGTTCGTAAGTCATCGGACCGGTGGAGTTGTAGTATTGAGCAATCATTTTCTCAAGAGCGCTGCCCATAGGCGGTTTCCGTTGGAAGGTGCGCACAGTGCGGATTTCGATATTCTGCGGGAAGGCTTTCAAGGTGTCGATATAGCTGGCGTCGGAGATCATTGAAGTCGCCCCGATATTATCTTTCGCATAGTTGGAGAAAGAGAACATATCATTATCCCTGCGGATAAAGTCGGTCATTTCGATCACATAGTTTTTCGTCAGGCTGTCCTTGCGCATCGTCTTCAGCGGGAAGGTGGCAACGATAGGTTGCACGTTGGAGTTCAGCACTGCCTGATACATTCCCAGTGTATCGGTGGAATGTTCCAGATAAGAGATCTGACGGATAAACAGTTTGTTGTCCCGTCCCAGTTCGAAACGTATCACTTCGTCGCTGATATGGTCGCCCGGATAGCCGGCTTTACGTTTTTGTTTGTCCACCGGGGCCTTTACAATACGGTTGACAATCAGAATATCCCGTCCAAACAGAGAATCGGGGATTTCGAAGAAGTATTTTCCTTCTATACAGTGCACCTTGAAGAAACCGTTCATAGTCTTGGCTTTACCGGTGATCACGCTTGCATAAGGTTGGAAAGGAGATTTCTTGGCTTTCGCTATGGAGTCGGCTTTCGCTTTGTCGACAGCTTCCGTCTTACTGTTTTTCTTTTTCTTCTTTTTAAAGATGTCGGTTGACTGCGCTCCGGCCGTTGGAATCAACATTGCCAGAAGCAACAAAAAGGTAGTTAGTTTTCTCATGTTCTTATTTTTAAGATGTTAGTAACTGCAAAGTTAACTATTCACACGAGCTATCCAAACGATACTTCCTTATTTTTCAGGTTTTTCTTCAAATTTGGTGGTAAAATTAATTAGGAAAATAATAATTTGAAAGTTGATAGTCGATAGTATTCAACAATAATTTGATAGTCGATAGTATTCTCCATTCTCCTCCTTCGGGAAGGAGGAGTCCCCGTAGGGGGAGGTGGTAGGTGAATGCGTAAGTCGGTTATTATCAACATTGTGTATCCACCTACCACCCGGCTTTCAGCCACCCCTCCTTCCCGAAGGAGGGGAATGGAGATACCACCGACTAGTTAAATTACCACCAAATTTGAAGAAGCATCATTTTTCAAAGCCAAACGAGAATTTCTTTTCCGGCTTAAAATTGACGCAGTATGCCATGCCGGCTAATTTCCTTTCCTGTTTCCAACCTTCATCAGAGCAAGCCCGATCACGATCCAGACCATTTCGCGGACACGGGTAATCAGTGCAGCATAAACCCCGTAGGCTCCGGAAAGGGAGAGGCCACCTACGGCAAGTGCAAAGCCTCCTTCACGTCCACCGAGCTGCATCGGCAAGAAGAACAAAAGATTGGCCAACAAGGAGGAAAAGGCGGCAATCAGGCAGCAGTCGGCAAAGCTGACGTTTGTTGTCAGCACATTAAGTATCAGCCAGATCTCAAGGCAACTGACAACACGAGCCGTGTATTCTAGAAAGAGGGCCGAATAAAAAGTACGTTTCTTCTGCCGGTGAAGGAGGGCGATTTGCTTATCTATGTTTTCCAGTTTCTCTTTATGGGTTTCGGCAAAATGAAGTACTTTCTTCTTTAGAAAAGGGAGACGGCTACCCATGCGGATAAAGGCAACTGCCATACCGTGCCGGTAGCCTTTTATAAAAAGGACGGTAACCAGCAGGCAGAATAAAGTGATAGCTCCCAGAATAACGCTCATGACCCACCCTACGGGATAGAGACAGACATACAACAGGACGGAAGTCAGCCAGAAACAAAAGTGGGAGAAGATGTGCATCATCACGTAGAGAATCACCGAAGAGGTAGCCCTTTCGATTCCGATAAAGGGTTTCAGCTCCATAATCCGATAAGGCTCGCCTCCCATGAGCCCGACGGGTGTCACATAATTGAGCGCAAAGCCTGTTACGGTAAATTTATAAAGCCGGGAAAAGGAAAAGCCCGGTTTGCCTCCGCTACGGATGATGATATACCATGACAGCGTATTAATAAGGTAGACAAACAGCCAAAGCAACAAGACCAAGGGCAAATATATTCCTGCACGCTTCAGATTCACCCAAAGTTCCCGATAATCCATATCGAATGTGAATATCATTATCAGGACGGCAATGATGCCAAAAGCGAGGAATATATTGCGGTACTTGTTCTTCACTGCTTCTTATATACCTGTATATTTTACTTTATATACTTATAATACCTGTCAAAGAATCTATTAAATGCCGGAATTTTCATCAGCCCGTATTCAAACACCAGCCAACCGAGTAATGCGCAGGATATACCGAGCAACACATCAATGATGTAGTGGTGACAGGAATAAACAGCCGTTCCCCAAATGCCCAGCATGATAACGGCAAAGAGAGTAATCACATACCACCTGCATTTGCCGATGATAGCATATACCAGAGCCACCACCATATAGGCGGCATGAAGCGAAGGCACTGCGGCAAAAACATTGGCATTGCGCCCGTAGATAGAGTCGAAAATCGTCACACCGAAGAAAGCGTCGAAACGTCCCAGGCCGGCTACGTTGCCCGGAGTGTTCAGTATCGGTTCGAAACCGTAATTAATGGCATACCAGGGGGGAGCAGCAGGATGAATGTAATAACCGGCAAAGCCGATTAAGTTGACCAGCAGAAATACCAACGCAAAGCGGAGATATGTTTTTCTCTGCTTCTTGAAGTACAGGCAAAGACCGAACAGGATAGGCACGGGAACCCAACACAGATAAAAGATGCCGGCAAAGACATCTGCAACCGGCCAATTATGGGCAGCGAAATATTCGCACGGGGTAATCAGGATACCGTTGTCCATGACCCCGAAAAGAGATTTCTCCAGATTGTATAATCCGGCTACATCAATCGGGTTCACTTCGTAATTGGGACAGATACGCATCCAGTCGTAGGAGATTCCGAAAATGGCAAAAGGCAACAGGGCTAATGCAAGTTTACGGGTGGGTAGCCCGGCAAAGAATAAGACCAGATAGAGTGCCACCATTAAGAAATGTTCGGAACGAAGTCCGATGAAGACACCTGTCAGCAAAAGAAAAAGAGCCATAGTGATTACAGTAATCAGGGCTTCATTCTTTGACGGCAGTTCAATAACTATTTTCATTCTAATAAGGTGTTAATATACCAATACTATTTAGCTTTTCGGACAATTATTTCATCATTACCTTATAGCAATGTCTCACACGCGCGAAAGCTGTGATATTGGCAAATACGGCAACGAAAGCCAAAGGTACAATCAGTATCAACATCGGGTCGAAAGCCGTGATATCTTTGAATACACCGCAGAACAACGCTCCCAGACTGGTGAGTACCACACGTTCCGGACGCTGCATGAATCCTACTTTACACTCGATACCTAATCCTTCGGCACGTGCACGAACATAGCTCACCATTAACGAACCGATCAATGCCACAAACGCAATCAGGGCATAAAAGAAATAATCTTTCATCGACAGGTAGTAGCAGATACCGAAAAATGTCATCAGTTCGCTGTAACGGTCGAGCACCGAATCATAGAGTGCACCGAATTTGGAACTCATGTTTCCCAACCGCGCCACACGACCGTCCATCATATCGAACAATCCGGCAAACAGAATAACACCTCCCGCCCAACCAACGATAGCAAGGTCATTCCGGCCGCCACAGATACCGGCATAGACAAACATTTCCTGCTGCCACCACGTTCAGGATAAATCCGGTTGTAGTGATAAAGTTGGGAGTGATTCCGATTTTAATCATTCCGTGTATCAAAGGATTGATAATCTTATAAATCAACTGTTGCAAATAATCTCTGTAATTCATATTGTGTCTAAATCTGTTTTTATCTAAATCTTCTGTTTTTATTTCAATCTCTTTTTCTGAACAAACTTCCTATGTTTATATTCCGGTATACAAAAAAGCGGTGCATATTATAATTCCAGAATAATGCGACGATAACCGCTACCGCCATTTTGGGGATAATGAAAAAGTCGCCGAAATACTGGCTGAGCGTATCGCGCACCCAAGGAATCTTTGCCAATGATTCCGTCAGCGCATACGTTCCCCACGTGTTCAGCCAGATGCTGCATACCCACACAAGGATAAACTTTACAGCAACGTTCGTTTTCTTTCCTGTCGATTTAAAGGTCCATTTATAATTAATTACGCAATTGACAATTCCTCCGTATACAGCCCCTGCGAGGGTAGCATATACATAGTAGACTTCAAACAGCCTCACCAGAAGAATTGTAACCAGAAAGTCTGCAATAGTTGCCATTTGAGCCGAAAGCTGCGCCCTCAAAAACATGAAGAAGCCACCCTTCTGGGAAATCATCCGTGCAACTTTTCTCAGCCAATCACACATCTTACTCCTGCTAACAAGATAAAACTATATACCCCTGCCAGTATATCATCCATCATCACACCTACCCCACCTCTGAGACTCTCCATTTTGCGGATGCCCAATGGCTTGGCAATGTCGAATGCACGGAACAGGACGAAAGCCGCCACTACATACCATATCCATTTGTCATTGTCGGGAACGGCAAGCAATGGTATCCACACTCCGACCATTTCATCCACCACTACACGCGAAGGATCTTCCCCCCAACAAGCCTCCAGCTTATCGGCAGCCCAGATCCCGGCGAAAGTAAACACAATCACCAACGCGGCAGTAATCCATAAGACAACAGAAAAAGGGAGCAGAAGATAAAGTGCAATCCAGATGATAGAAGCCAGCAACGCCCCGGCGGTACCGGGAGCAAAAGGAGAAAAACCGGAGCCAAAGCCCGTGCCTATCAATACAGGTAGAAAAGGAGCTTTCTTCATTAAATTACAAGTTACTAATTAAAAAGTTGAGGTTGAGCATCCACCCGTCTTTTCAGTAAGGCAAACCTCAATCTCAACTTTATTATTCTTGGTTCCTGATTAAGCTAAGTAATCGGGTTCTTTTTCGCCAATCATGTTACGCAATGTCTGTTTTACCATTCTCCATTGAGTAAACAAGTCATGTTCGGGTTGGTGTTCGAAGTCGTGCATCGGGCTCTTGCAGAAGAATGACAACCAAGTCTGGATGCCGCACATACCTGCACGCATAGCCAAGTCACTGAACAATACCAGGTCGAGCGCGATAGGAGCAGCGAGGATAGAGTCACGGCAAAGGAAGTTTACCTTGATTTCCATAGGATAGCCCATCCAACCGAAGATGTCGATGTTGTCCCATGCCTCTTTGTTGTCCTTGCGGGGAGGATAGTAGTTGATACGTACTTTATGATAAACGTCTCCGTAGAGATCAGGATATTTTTCGGGTTCAAAGATCGTGTCGATTACAGACAGTTTGCTGACTTCTTTTGTCTTGAAGTTGTCCGGATCATCAAGCACTTCGCCGTCGCGGTTACCGAGAATGTTGGTAGAGAACCAGCCGTTCACACCCAGCATACGGGTCTTGAACATCGGAGCCAATACGGTTTTCATCAGTGTCTGACCGCTCTTGAAGTCTTTTCCTGCGATAGGTACATTCTTCTGCTTGGAGAATTCCCACATAGCCGGAGTGTCTACACACAGGTTAGGAGCACCCATTACGAACGGAGCGCCTTCTGCGATAGCAGCGTATGCATAGCACATACTCGGAGAGATCACTTCTGTGTTGTTGTCCTTCATCGCTTTTTCCAAAGCAGCGAGTGACATGTGTTCGTCTGACAACGGAATGTAGATTTCAGTACTTGCAGCCCAAAGTACCACAATGCGTTCACAGTTGTTGGCAGCCTTGAAGTCGCGGATGTCCTGACGCAGTTGCTCTACCATTTCCCAACGGGTAGCAGCTTTCTTGATGTGCGTACCGTTCAGACGTTTTGCCCAATTGTGGTCGAAAGCAGCCGGCATAGGCTTGATAGCTTCCAATTCGTCTTTCACTCCGTTCAGGTCCTTTTCTTTCAGAACCTCAGCGTACATAGCAGCTTCGTATGCATTATCCGGGAAAATGTCCCAACCTCCGAAAACAATGTCGTTCAAATCCGTCAAGGGCACAACGTCCTTGATGAGTTTTTCTTCGTTGTTTTCCATGCGCATTGTGGCTAACTGGGTAATAGATCCTATCGGTTTTGCCAGTCCCTTGCGAGAGGCTAGTGTACCTACAATCATTGTGGTGGCAACCGCACCACCGACTCCAACTACCAACACACCGAGGCGTCCGGTAGCGGGTTTAATTTCTTGTTTCATTTCTATTCTATTAAAATTAAACTAAAATTGATGCAAAAATAAGATTAATTAATTACTAATACAGTCTTTATTTGTCATATAAACATTGCAATTAGCAGGATTTAACTTTTAAAAGGTCATGTGGAGACTTATTCTCAAACCGGACTTGTCTATTCCGGGTGAATCACGGTAGGTAAGCCTCCAGACGTAATCCAAGCGTAATACCTTAAATATGTTTTCGATACCTACGCCCACTTCCACGTAAGGCGTTTTCCCCATGGCACGGGTATCCGCTATCGGAAAAGCAAACAATCCGTCGCTCAATTCCGGATTATTCTTATCGCTCAAATGACCATACAATCCCCGGCATGAAACGATTTCACGCCATTTCAGTTTTTTCAACAACGGGATACGGTTGAACAGCCAGCCGTTGAGGAAATAAGTGACGTCCCAAGAGAAATATTCATCATTCATAAACTCCATGGCATTCATCAATGAATAGGATTCGGGCTGAATGGTATAGGAAAGGTTGGCATTAGGCATTATCAGCAACGGGAAAGGCACTTTGTCCCATACTTTTCCTGCTTTCAGTATGACGTCCGTATAGCCGAAGGCGGAGAACCAGAAACGCTTCTGCACTCCCGCTTCGGTATGGTTGTAGGTGTAATCGCTTCCCAGCACTCCCTTTCCGGCAATGGTATGGGAGAGCGTGAACACCGGAGCATCCAGCGACACGGGGAAACGGTTCCACTGCGTCTGGAAGAACTTCTCATTCGGAGCATAGCGCAGTTTCAATTCGGCTGCACTGGTGGAGTATTCTTTGACCGGAGTCAGCACATCACCTTCTTTCCGAAGAAAGGGAATCAGGTAGGAGGACTCGTCTGTCCGACGACGTGCCGTCAGTTGGAAGGAGAAACCTGAGTAGAACTCGTTGGTATAGGTCAACTCGGCTTGCCGGAAATAACCGATGCGATCGTCTTTCTCGCGTTTCAGGGCAAGGAATACGTTATCTTTACTTGTGTAGAGATAGTTCTGCCCATATTGATTGACGTCTGACTCGTAACGTAGTTTTAACGAGTGGATAGGAAATTCGTTGGCGTACTCTTTCTTTTTCTTGAAAGAGTATTCCAGTTCCGCCAGTCCTTTCACCCGTTCGTCCTTGAAGCCGTAGGCGATGTAACCTTTACCGAAAAGGTGCGGATTGAGCCATGCGGTAGTCATTCCTCCGGCACGGAGACGGGGACCTTCGAGCGTGTTACCGCTAATGGTGGCATTCATCGGGCCGATATAGAAAAGAGGGGCTTCTTTGGAAGTAGGAATGTATCCGGTAAAGAGGATAGAGAGAATCTTCTCCGTCCAGTAGTAAACCGGATAACCGCGCAGTTGCGTCATCAGCTTGTCCACGGAGTTCTCCTGTTCGGAGATAGCGGCTTGCGGACGGTTCTCCGCCCAGAAGGTTGCGGGACGGGACAGGGCTTCCGTTTCTTCAATGATACGCTCCGGCTTGGCGAAGGCTTTGTCCGCTTCGGCAGTGGGAGTAAATGTGTAGTTCGTATAATCCGCTACGCGACGGGCAAAGATACCGTCCTGTCCTTCGGTCAGCTTGAATTCTACGGTAATACTTTCGTGGTCGAGCAGGCGCGTACCGTCTTCGGCACGTTTAAATTCCTGTTCGAGCAACATATAATCGACAAAGTTCAGGTTTATCTTTTTCGGGAAATTGAATACGGCACGCTTCACGAAATAGGTGGAGTCGAGCGTCACATACAGGTGTCCGTTAAAGCCGAAAGATTCTGAGTTAAAGGGAGTAAAGGCAAGGTCTACGCATTGTTCACCTGCTATCTGCAAGGTGTCCATTAGGTAATATTTATAGAATCCTGTACCGATGCGCGACAGGGGACTGACAAATTTGTTGGTGAACAAGGAGATGTTATTCTCGTAAATATCAACGTCTTTGAACACCTCGTTGATAGCTGCCTGCATTCCTTGTTTGGAAAGAAACTCGTCGACACCTGCCTGTTTGCGGCCTTTCACCCATTGTTTCTCGGCATGAGGGGATTTACGGTAATAATCCGTAGCGAGCAATTCACGGGCGGATACGGTAAGGATCGGCTTTCCGGTCACGGCGGAGGTATCTACATATTCCGTGAGGAAATCGAACTTGCGGTAGAGCCATTTTTTCTGTTTTTCTTCATCAAAGTTGTTCAGTGCGAAGGTAGTTTTCTCGTAGCGTTCACGTTGCCAGAAATCTTTTTCGTCAGGCGAATGGTCGTCACGATGCTCTATCATGTGACGGACAAATTCTACAGCAGGATTGTCTTTCTTACGGTAGTGTTCGCGTTTGGGCTTTACTACGACTTCATTGAGGGAATACGAAGTGGGTGAAAGGGCGATTTTATAAGATGCATTCCGGGCAGGACGAATCTGCCGGCTGTAATCATTATAGCCTATCACTGAAACTACCAGCACTGCTTCGGAACGGCTGGTCTTGAAGTAGAAACGTCCGTCGCTTCCGGTGGTCGTTCCTTCGGTCGTGTCTTTCAGACGTACAGATGCATAAGGTAAAGGTTCCTTTGTCAGAGAATCAGTCACCACGCCTTGCAGTATATACTGCTGCGCACTTAGCGGAATACTGATAGTCAAGAAAAGAAAGAGCGTTAGTACACCTTTTACCATTAGTCTCATACCTTAAATTCTATTGAATTGAGCGGGGCAAAGGTAAGGGTATTTGGGGACAATTAATAGTTCTGTTTGACGGAAGAACTGTTCTCATTTATCACATTTAAGGAAAAAGAATACGAAATTTGGTTAATCCGTCGGAATAAGTACGCAGAGAGAAAGTACATCCGTGACGCATCAGGACTTCACGGATAAAGATAAGCCCGATCCCCTGACCGTTCGGTTTCGTTGAAAAGAAGGGGCTGAACAGTTTGGCTTCTGTCTCTTTACTGATCCCTCTGCCGTTGTCTATCACCTCGATCGTAGCAGGAGACAGGGTACGGATAATGATTTCTCCTTTGGGTTCCGGACTTTCGTCTTCAGGCACAATGCTTTTCCCCTCCGGTGCGATACTCTCCGCCGCATTCTTAATGATATTGACAAGCACTTGTTCAAACAGGGAGCTGTCCAGTTTTACGTCCGGCAGACTTTCGTCTATCTCCATGCGGAGAGTGATGTGGCGGTCGTTGCACATTCCTTCCATGAAACGTTTACAAGCAAAGACTAGGTCGTTGAGATTGACAAGAGAATACGTCGGTTCGGGAATCTTCACTACATCGGCAAAGCGAGTGATGAAGCGGCTCATGGAGAAACAGCGTTCAATGCAGACACGCATCACATCGCAGATGTCTTCCATACCTTCTTCCGTGGTAAGCGCTTGCTCTACGGTGTCCAACGTAGAGGTAATTCCCGCAGTGGTATTGTTCACTTCGTGGGCTATCATACGGATTACTTTCTCATAGGCTTTCTTCTCAGCTTTCATCACTTCATCCGTAAGGCTTTCGATCAGAAAGAAAGGATGTTGGAATCCACGGTCGATAAAGGAGGAATGGGTGCATCGGTAAATGTTCGAGTCATTCAGGCGGACGGTTACTGTCTCACCTCTCGGCAGACTGGCAAGTTCCCCGGCTAACGGGGAGTCAACGTCTTTCATCTTTTTCCCCTGAACATCTTCGAAGCGGACACCGAGCATTTTCAACGCCATAGGGTTAAGTTCCGAAAGTTCGTCGTCAAGGGAGGTGATGATAACTCCCATAGGAGAAGCCTTAATCATCAAATCGAGAAAATGATTCTGTTCGCGCAGACGGAGGCGTTCGTTCTTGAGTTGTTCCATCATGCGGTTGAAAATATTCACGATACGGTCGGCTTCGTACTGCCCCACCCGGCTCAGTCGACTACTGAAATCCTGCTCGCGTAACAATTCCATACCGCTTCCAATCGTGTTCAAAGGTTTCACTATCTTACGATAAAAGAAAACCAGATAGACCAAGATGAACAGGATCAGCCCCTCTCCTACATAAAAGAAAGCCGGACGTAACTGGCCGGAAAGGCAAAGCAAGCCAATTCCCAAAATCAGCAACAAGATGACGAATATGTAAAAGAAGCCTTTGATTCGCACGGACAAATAGTTTTAAGTTATATGATTCACTGGTAATTATCTGTCTGCATCATCAGACAGAGCTACAATATACAAGCTATTATAACGTATAATTTATATTATGCTTTTCAAGCCTCCGGTAAAGGGCGGCACGACTGATACCTAATGCCATAGCTACCTGACTCAGGTTACCTTTATGCCGTTCTAAAGCCTGAAGTATGGTCTGACGCTCTATTTCGTCCAAAGTCATGCCGATAAAAGAAGTACTTTCGGCTGCTTTCTGATCGTTATGGCGGATATACTGGGCGTCGAAATCGGATGCGTCGAGAGTAGGCTTGCCACTGACAAGTATCGTACGTTCCACCAAGTTCTTCAATTCGCGGATATTTCCCGGATAAGGCAGGCGGCTCAAAAATTGCATGGCATCAGCGGAAAATTCCGTGCGAGGCAATCCGTTCGTCTCTGCCTGACGGTCAGCGAAGTGACGCACCAGCAAAGGGATGTCCTCACGGCGTTCGCGCAAAGCGGGTAGTTTAACGGTTATCAGATTGACACGATAGAACAAGTCTTCACGGAAAGTACGTTCATTCACCATTTTGCGCAAATCGGCATTGGTGGCGGAAACTACACGGATGTCCGTTTTGCGGGGACGACTGTCGCCGAGCACTTCGAAGGTCTGATCCTGCAATACACGCAGAAGCTTCACCTGACAGGAAAGGTCGAGGTCGCCTATTTCATCAAGGAAGATCGTTCCCTTGTCTGCCATTTCGAAACGTCCGGTACGGTCGGCGGAAGCGTCGGTAAAAGCTCCTTTCTTGTGCCCGAACATTTCACTTTCAAACAGGCTTTGGGAAATTCCTCCGAGGTTTACTTTTACAAAAGGATGCTTAGCACGCTGGCTGTTAATATGGATCGCTTCGGCTATCAGTTCCTTACCTGTACCGCTTTCGCCTGTTATTAATACGGAGGCGTTGGTCTTTGCAATGCGGGCAATGGTATTCAATACGTCCGTCAAGCCTTGGCTACGACCGATGATATGATTACGATTGAATGCGTCGTTCTGTTCCTGCGTTGTTTCTTTAGGAGCAGTGGAAAGTTCCAAGGCCGTCTCGATACGTTGCAGCAGGGCAGCGTTGTTCCACGGTTTGGGAATAAAGTCAAAAGCTCCTGCCTGCATTCCCTGCACGGCAAGTTGGATACTCCCCCAAGCTGTCATCAGTATCACCGGAGTGTCGGGACGGAACACTTTCACTTGTTTGAGTAGAGTCAAACCTTCTTCACCTGTCGTTGAGAGAGTGAAGTTCATATCCATAAGTATCAAATCCGGAGCTACCGTACGCACTACCTCGATAGCTTCCCGGGGACCGGGAACTACCTGTGCTTCGTATCCCGCACGCTTCAACATAAAACTAAGCGAAGAACGTACCGCGCTATCATCGTCAATTATCAGAATCATAGTTCGTATTCCTTATTCTATATTCTATCAGAGCTTCCTTTTCTATTACTGTGATGATGCAAATCTACAAAAAAATACTGTCTTTATGGACCTTTCCTTTTTTATTGTCGCACTATTTCATCAAAATCGGCTTCCAGTTCGGTATTGGTACGGAAATCCCAAAGCGTCAGGCTACGAATCTGATAAAAATAATACCAATAATAATAGAGCTCGGAAATGTGCTTCTGACGCGCCGCATCTTTGGAACTTTGAGCGTCGTTCAGGTCCAGCGTATTAATCTTGCCAATCAGAAAGGTTTCAATACTGGTCTTGTAACGTTGCTGCGCTATGAGATCAGCTTCCTTTGCAATAGCTAACTGCTGCGCCTGATTATTGAAATTCTCCACTAACAGGAAAATGTTCTGATTGAAGTTTATCTGTTCCTGACGGATTCTGGAAAGCACCACTTCACGGTTGCTCTTGGCAACCCGAACTTTACCCCGGCGTTTTCCCCAGTCCAGAATAGGAATCTTAACGCCGACCTGCACAATTTGGTTATCCTGCAAATTCTTGTAAACAGCAGGGAAATCACGATTCTCTCCGGTATACCCCACACTTGCAAACAGATCGATGCTACGCAGGTTACCGCGTGCCGTGGCCACTTCATAATCAGCTTCCAACTGTCGGCGACGAATGTTCTGAGCAAATGAGTTACGTTCCAAAGCTTTGCTCAACACTTGATTGTATTCCATTTTCGTTCCGTCCACAGTTTCGGGAATGACGGGACGCAGATTTTCATCCTCTCCCACTCCCAAAAAGGCGCGAAGCTGGAACATCTTGGCATTGAGGTCACTTTCGGCCTCCGTCAAAGAAGCTTTTGCATTCAAGGCGGAAAGTTTCAGTTGCAAGAGTTCGTTTTCGGAGATCTGCCCCATTTCACGTTTAGCAAGTGCTACTTTGTAGAGGTGGTTCGGCATTGGAGAGGCTTTTGCCTGGCTGTCCCCAAGTTTTCTTCGGCCAGCAGGAGCATTAAAATAATAGGTGATTGCCCGCATGGTTACTTCATTCGGTAGCGGTGATAAAAAGCAGCTTTTGCTTCCGCATAACGTACCGGTTCAATGCGCCTGTTCCATTTCACGTTGTTTACGCCAAGAATCGGTTGCGTGAGTTTCAGCGTAATGGGAACAGACATGAAGTGACGGTCGCCTCCGGAGCCCAACTGCTTCATATAGTCGAGCGAAGACACCAATGAAAGTTTACCGCCGGTAAGCCAGATGTTCTGGTCAATGGAAAGGTCGCCGGAAAGTCCCAAAGCACTGTTACGGACAAAGCTGTATGAACCGTCTGCATTCTGATAGGAGCCATAAGACTTGTTGTAATTAGGCAATGTACCGGTCAGGTTGACTTCCGGCAAAAGATCGGCACGGAAGGTACGATATTCCCAATAGGCAGTTTTCAATTCATTCAGGGCAACGGCGGCATCTACGGATTGCACGCGTGCCATAGCAATAGCTTCATTCAAGGTTATCTTCCTTTCCTGCTGTGCCGATAATACCACAGGCAGGCAAACAGCAGCAAGAGCAAACAATATACTTTTCTTTTTCATTACGCACTATATTTTTCACCTAAGGAGGTTCAAACGATGTGCCAAAAGAATAAGGTATTTATTTTCAATCAATTAAAGAATAAGAACAGTGTTCATTTTCGGACACTATGCTCAAAAATGAACGTTCGATTATGTATGCAGCCGTTTTAGTATTGTTTGTAGCAGGTACGGGTGTCTATTCGCAGTAGTTAGGAAGACGTACCGTAAAGCGGGTGCCTTTGCCTACTTCGGAAGTGACACTGATAGTTCCTTTCAGACGTTCGACAATAGTCTGGCAAATGCTCAATCCCAAACCTGCCCCCTGCGTAAAGTTATCGACCTTATAGAACCGCTCGAAGATATGGCGGATACCTTCTTCCGAAATACCGACTCCCGTATCTTCTACGAAAATCCGGGTATAACCCGGTTCTTCATCTTCTTCATAACCGAAAGTGATAAAGCCGCTACCGGTGAACTTGGCAGCGTTATTAATAAGGTTATTGACTACCTGTTGCAGGCGGACATTATCTGTCGTAAGATATTTCTTGTCGCCCGCAGGCATACGCAGTACCAGTTCTACGCCCGCAGGCATATTCAGGCGCTGCGAATCATGGACAGTTTTGAGCAATAAAGGCAGGTTATGTTCCGCAAACATAAATTCCATTGTTCCCGATTCGATGCGCGACAAATCGAGAATATCGTTAATCAAAGCCAGTAACAATCCGCAGTTCTTGTTGATTGTGGCAATAAACTGCGTCACCTCTTCTTCGGTAAAGTTACTCGTATCACTCAACAAATCGGAGAAACCGACGATAGCATTCAGCGGAGTGCGGATTTCGTGGCTCATATTGGCAAGGAAGGCAGACTTCAATTTATCCGCCTGAAGCGCCTTATCACGCGCCTCCCGCATCTCTTGCTCAGCAGTCTTATACCGCTGGATACTCTGACATACACCTAATATATTATAGAGAGAATCCTGCGTCAAGCCGGTAACAATAGAAGAACGGTATTCCCACCACTCATATTCGCCTTTCACATTACGCTGGCGGAAGTTCAAACGTGTGCTTTCTTCTTCACCCGACAAGGCCTTGTCAAAAAGAACACGTATTTCTTTTATATCATCCGGATGAATCGTACGATCCATTTCTTCGCGAGAAATGGTAGTAACAGCTTCATCATAACCGAGCCTCACCAGAAAGCCTTGCGGAAAAATAAAGCAATTTGTTTCCATATCAAACTGCCACAGATAAATAGCGCTCTCGTCCACTGCCATGTCGAAGAAACGCTTCTGCATCTCTTCATCCGATATATTACGTGCAGAAAGAGCCATACCGGTAATTTCTTCCCTTGAAAAGATAGGCACGATTTCTCCCGATACGGGGAAATATTTGTCACTATGTACTTCTTTCATAAAGGCACCTTGCGGTATCATAACACTCTTTCCGGTCTTTGCTACTTCCTTCAACATTTTATGGAGGATATCCTGACCATTATGATAAATCTTGAAAATGCTTCCCGCCATCATTCCTTCATACACACGTCCGCCTATATCGAACGGCAAATGTAGCATTTGCAACAGGGAACGGTTGGTGAAATGGATATGTAAATCGGTATCATACGTAATGACACCGTCGCGAATGGAATGGAAGACATTGTCAAACTCATTGCGTTGTTCCACCATTTTATTCTGTACCAACAAACGGGTCTGTGCCTGTACCCTCCGTTTGGCCTCACGACGATTAACACGCATCAACCATACGATAGACGCAATCAATAATGCCAAAATAGACGGATAAAGAAGAATAAACAAGAGTTTATATTTCTCCCAATAGGGTTCATTGACAACAGTTCCTTTCGAGCCTATCTTGTCAGGATTGACATGAAAAAATTCCAGTTGCTTGTAGTCATATATAAACCCTTGCGGAATCTCAGTAACCCCGACGTCTTTGGGAGATGTTCCTTTTAATACGGAAGAAGCTCTCTGTGCGGCCTGCATTGCCGAAGTATAGGCATCGCAATCATAAGCACCGAACACTCCGTTGGTCAAACCAACATTCTGTGTAGCAAAAACAGGGGCTTTCGAGTTTTTACCTACAAAAGAAAGAAAAGGAGACCATTTGGGAGCAATTACCACACGTCCGTAACTATTACGCGGATAGCAAATAGCAGAAATAATATGGCTGGTTGTCTGATTTTGTGTGTTATATATCTTCATGTCATAATCGGGATTATCTTTCTGAAAGACTTCCCATTCCTCCTGAAAATCCTCCAGTCCCTTGTTACTCAGAAAACTATTATCAATCACACAAATAACCTCTTTGCGTTTGGGAAACAGTCGCTGTGCCTCCCGCAAAATAATATCAAAATCAGGATTGACCGTATATCCGCAGACATTGGGATGAGCGGCAAACAGCTTCTCATCCGGATACTTAATACCAAAAAACACAACCGGTATTTGCAAGGGCAACGAGTCTCCACACGCAAAGAGCGTATAGAAAGCCTCATCACTGGATGTCACAATCAAATCGGTTTCCCTGTCACGGGCACGCTCACAGAAACGACGCATAATGACTTTCTCAGATCTGAATGCCCAAAAATCCGCATCCAGATATTCAGTCGTTATATTCACTTTCAATCCATTATCTTTAAAGCCTTTCACCAAACCTTGGTTCAAATCGCGATGCCAAGGAGTCTGCGAAGTATACGATTGGATAAAAAGCACATTGTATGTACGCTCCGATGCTGCCGCTTGACAAAGAACGGCAATAAACAGAACTACAAACACACAGAAATATCGTTGTTTCATAAGCAAAAGATCTGCACCTCTTTCAATATTATTCGCACAAAGATAAGTTATTATATTGAAAACAATGCAAATAGCCTTAACTTTTTACTGCACTTGATGCCCGTCAAAGAAACGAACTGTCCGCGAAGTCTGTTTTGCCTGTTCTTCATTATGCGTCACCATAACAATCGTCCGTCCGTCTTCCTTATTCAACCGGTGAAGCAGTTCCATAACTTCCGCTCCCATTCTGGAGTCCAGGTTACCGGTCGGCTCGTCAGCAAGGATAATCTCCGGATTGCCGATAATCGCACGGGCAACAGCAACACGCTGGCACTGACCACCGGAGAGCTGAGACGGGAAATGACGCATCCGGTGACTTAACCCCACCTTTGCCAAAACGTCCTGTGCCAACCGCTTGCGTTCACTGCTACTCATACGACGATAAAGTAAAGGCAACTCAACATTATCCAGCACATTGAGCGAATTTATCAGGTGGAAGGACTGAAACACAAATCCCAGTTTCTTATTACGGAAAGCGGCAAGTTCCTTATCTTTCATGCTTTCAATTCTTGTTCCGGCTACTTCTATACTTCCACCGGTTGGTGTATCCAATAGCCCCATAATGTTCAATAAAGTGGATTTACCACAACCTGACGGCCCCATAATGCTCAGGAACTCTCCTTTATTCACTGTAAGGTTTACATCCTCCAACGCTACCGTTTCAATCTCATTGGTGCGATAAATCTTATTAATGCCAACTAATTTAATCACAGTCGTAAGTATTTAAATCGTTATTATTATAATCTGTCTTTCTCTTTTTCCGGTCGTATCTTTCATCATTTATTCATCACGCAAGGCTTCGGTGGGAGGAATCCTGCTTATCTTGTAAGCCGGAATAAAGACTCCGAGCAACACCACAACGATAATAATGATATAAACTATAAGTGACACTACTATATAATGCAGCCAGAAATTGTTAATCCAAAGTGAAGGCACGACATAGCCCTGTTCATACCAGTTGCCTTCTGCCAGTCCATACTGCAAATAAATCAGACACCCCACCAACCAGGCAAACGAAGCCAATATAGCAGCTTCTCCCATTAATAGCCTGCATATATTACCCGGTGCTGCCCCATAGCTCAACATAATTCCCACTTCTTCACGGCGGCTACGAGTTTGGAGCCAGAAAGCACCGGTGACTCCTAACGCCAGATTAATAAGAAAGAAAACCGCTAATATTATATTCATCCGGTATTTATTGGTAACACCGGAGCCATATTCCAAGTAATCCAATTGTTCCTTGTAAGTAGAGACCTCCCGTATATAAAGATTACCGGCTTTCAGATTACTGTATGCCCAAGTACGGAAGTCATGCAGAAAACGTTGCTCGGACACATCCGGTTGCAGACGAATCAAAAAAGATCCCCCGTTCCATACTTCTTTCGAACGAACATTCAATTGCGGTTCAAAGAAAGAATACATACCTTGTTCATAATTACGGGAACGCACTTTCTCCACGACTCCTTTTATTGAGAAAAAAGTTGTATCCTTCTCATCGTCATCGCTATTATAAAACAGTCGTTTTCCGGTCAATCGGCCGACCTTCGGAAGGATCTGCAACAAATCAGCAGATACAACAAGATCATTTCTCTGATAATCCATATTGTCCAATTCTCCCAATGTCTTTCCTTCAAAGGTTTTGAAACCAAAAGTCTCAAAGAATCCGGTATGGGGTATAAAGTAGGATATGGACGCCGGTATTGCCAATGTATCGTATGCATAAGTATTATACGAACTCCCTCCCGAACCCGGAAAAGCAAAAGTCACCAAAGGAGCAGCATTCTGTACACCGGGATAATCACGCAACTTACGTAACATACGATGCATATTTTCCATTGTATGAAGAGAATCCGCTTCTTCCTTATTATAATCAGGAGCAGTGGAAGGCAAACTGCGGATAGGAGCAATCAGCAACCCGTCCGGTTCGTATCCTAAAGGCAACGTCTGATTATAACTTAACACAAAGAGAGGATCAGTGATATACCAGGTCAGAACAGTGACCAGTATCAGTTCGGCAAGCAACCACGCATTCCGGACTCGCCGTGCCCAAAGATTTTTCAGTATCAGTTTCAACATAATGATCTAATTCTATTATATATAAGGTGATAACCCTATTTCTGCTCATTCAAAGATTCAACTATCGGATGGCGTAATGCATTCCATGCGGGTATTAACGCTGATATCAGATTCAGTAATAAACAGAACAGAGCCGCTGCCACAAAGATTAACGGAGCAAAAACATATCAATTCCCATTCCCAAATTCACTCCTTTAGGAGGAAACTTAGGAAAGACTTCGAATAAACTGAATATCTCATATCCCGACAAAGCAAGTACAATCCAAGCTATTACCAATCCGAGAAGAGTTCCCAAGCCTGTAAGGAGTAGATTTTCCCAGATAATCTGTACCAATAACCGCCTGCGGGAAGCACCAAACGCCTTACGTATACCCAAATCCGGTAACTGGCGTTCCATACGGGCAGAAATCATGCCGCTCAAATTGAAAGCGGGAACAAAAAGTAATACCATAAAGATACCTACAAACATCCATATCACCCTGCCCCAGTCGACATCGACATTATTCCTGAGGCGGAAAGTGCTATGCCAATAAAGTTCGGGTTGTCCCACTAAATCCAGCTTCCACCCGTCACCCATATCCGATACATTAAATTTACGGACAAGTTCCAGTACTTCATCTTGTACATCTGTGACACTTTTCGATTCCTTCATCAAAATGTAGACACGATAACCTCCCAACGCCCAATGGCTTCTTTCATCATCATAGCCATCGCGACAACTATAAGGAAGATAAACTTGGGCATACGAGTCCGGTGTAAGAAAACTGCCACTTTTCACAACACCCACCACTTTTACATTGGTATAATCCATTAAGAAGTTTTTACCGACCACTCCCTTAGTTGTTCCGAAAAGCTGCTGTGCATAACTATCTGTCAGTACTACATTATGAATACCGCTACGGCGATCGGCCTCAGTAAATGGCTTCCCCTCCAGAAAGACCAAAGGAAAGACACGGAAAAAGTTCTCGTCCGTATACCTTGCATAAGTCGGAATTTCTTCTTTGTCGTTTGTCACCCGGGCATAACTTGTACCAGACACTCCGGTACTTACTTCCGCACTTTCCAACGAGTAGAACCAGTCTTTCAACATTGCATAACTGATATTGGAAGAATGAGTACTCTCATCGTTTGTCATTTTAGCGGATTTCACCACCAATGTACGCATCCTGTTCGTCTCCGGATAAACAGGAGCCAACCGCACATAATACACAATAGCTATTACCATTGTCATAACGATAGAAATCCCTGTTCCTACAATATAGAGCGTGCTGAAAAGCGGATTCTGCTTCATTAAGTTCCACGCTTGTTTCAAATATACCCTGACAACCATATCTTCTACCTTATTTTAGTTTCAGTTTATTCTTGTTTTTATAGGAGTTCATATCGCTCACCACTACCCTGTCGCCCGGTCTCAACCCGCTCAGCACTTCTACATATTCAAAGTTGGAATCGCCCAACTGTACTTTACGTTTGACCAGTTCGCTATCCGAATCGCAGACAAACAGTTCATATTCACCGCGTCCCACATAGAAAGAGCCATTGGCAATACGCATCACATCTTCTTTCACGGCATTCATCACATAGACATCCGTCTTCAATCCGGAACGCAGACGGCGGTGGTTATCCTCCTTCAACTGTACGCTGAAAGAGATCACCCCATTCTTGGAAAGCGGTGTCACACTGCTGACAGTTCCTTCCAATTTATCACTGCCGATTTTCACAATCGCTTTTCCCCCTGCCGACACACGGTCGCCGTACGTATCGGCAATCTCGCCTTCCACTTTGAAATGACTCAAATCGGAGATGACTGCCACTTGTTCGCCCTGCGAAATCTGTGCACCAATCTGATTATTAATAAAGGTAAGGATAGCTTTTCGGGGAGAACGTATTTGCGCATCCTCAAACGTACGCTTCATCTCCGCCAGACTCTTACGGAAGATATTGAAATCAAGTTCCTGCACCTTCAACTCTGCGGCGGCCACTTCCTGTTCATTTTTAAACTGCTGTTGAAGTTGTTCGTATTCGAGCTGGGCAACATTATAGCTTAGTTCCGCCTGACGGACTTTATCCGTTGTTCCTGCCCCGAGACTGTCCAAATAATGTTCGTTCCGCAGTTCCACCTTCATCCGGCTAAGTTTCATGGCTGAAACCTTGATCTGCATCGCCATATCGGAAAGTTTGGTCTGGCTGTTGACACGAAGCTGGTCAAGTTTATAACGACGCATTTGTTCTTCATCCAACAGTTTCTGGTATTGTGTTTCCGTACTTTGAAGATCGAGTTTCAAAATCGGAGTGCCTATCTCCACGCTATCGCCTCCTTTTTTATAGATTTCAAGGATACGGGAGTTAATAGGCGAATTGATTATCTCTTCAAAAGCAGGAACCACCTTTCCCGACGCGCTGACACTGACTTCGATCACTCCTTTGTCGACTGTAGAGAAAACAAGATCTTTTTCTTCTACTCCCACTCTCATCAAAGAGATGAGTACACTGACAACAATAACTCCTGCCACCCCTATGGCCGAATAACGAATGATTTTCTTATTACGTTCTTTCTGACGAACTTCCTTAGGAATTTCTCTGTCCATATCTGATTGTTTATGATTTTATCATGTATTATATTCATTCGGAACTTATATATACCAAATCCGTGCCAGAATCATAAACTACTGAAATAGAGAATGTAGCCCAAAAGAAAGGGTGTCCGAAATCGAACACCCTGTACGAATTTACCGTTCAGAAACAGAACGGTGTGCCGCATAAGACGACATTATGCTTTTTCCTGTCCGCTTTGTTGCGGTTCGTGCATCAGGTCTTTTCCTAAGTGGGTAGTCGCTTCAACGACCTCCCTGTCACGAATCTCCTTTGCTTTCCGGGCATAGACAATCATACGCATGGACTGGTCGTAAGTGAAATAGTTCCATATCCAGTTAAGTAGTACCACCACCTTGTTGCGCACGCCAAGAATAGAACGCAAATGAACTACCAGCCACAACACCCAGGCAAACCAACCTTGCGTCTTTATCTTACTAAATTCCGCCACGGCACGATTACGACCGACAGTTGCCATTGAGCCGAGATTCCGGTAATGGAAAGGTTTCATCTCCTCTCCTTTTTCAAGACGCATCAGATTCTTTGCCAGGAGTTCACCCTGCTGGATAGCGACTTGTGCCAGTTGAGGATGTCCGTTGGGGTAGTCTTTATCAGAAAACTGCACACATTGGTCACCAATGGCAAAGACGTTCTTCATTCCCTCCACCCGGTTAAATTCATCGACTTTAATACGTCCGCCACGCCCTATCAACGAAGCATCCATGTTTCCGAAAGTAACACCAGTCACACCACTCACCCAAATAAAGGTACGGGTGGCAATCTCGCTACCGTCTTCTAGCATTACCTTATGATCGCGATAGTCGACCACACGCTTGTTCAGCAATATGTTCACTCCCATTTCACGAAGGAATTTTTCCGCATGAGCGGATGAATCCTCCGACATTCCGGCAAGCAGTCGTGGTCCGGCTTCCACCAGATAGACATGCATCAGGCTAGCCGGCATATCGGGATAATCGTTCGGCAGTACAAACTTCTTCATTTCCGAAAGTACACCGGCCACTTCTACGCCTGTGGCTCCTCCGCCTACAATGACGATATTCAGCAGTTCCTGTTGTTCCTGTTTGGTTGAGCAGGTCAGCGCCCGTTCGAGATTAGCCAAAAGAGCATTCCGCAGTCCCATGGCTTCGGAGACGTTCTTCATCGGCATGGCCTCTTCTTCGATATGCTTATTACCGAAAAAGTTGGTGGTAGTGCCTGCCGCCAAGACGAGGTAATCGTATTCGGCTTTCCCAATGGAAGTCTGTATCATGTTCTTTTCCGGGAAAATGGCGCGTACTTCCGCCATTCGGAAATAAAAGTCTTTCCGGTGCTGGAAAATTTTACGGAAAGGGAACGAAATGGAAGTAGGTTCCATACCCGCCGAAGCCACCTGATAAATCAACGGGGGAAACTGATGATAATTATTCTTATCAATCAATACCACCTGAAAGCCTGATTTCTTCAGCTTATTAGCTAACTTCAGGCCACCGAAACCACCGCCTACTATGACGACACGCTTCTTGTCAACTTTTGCAATATTTAGACTCATACTCCAATCATGTTTTATCCTAATAATAACATCCGGATGAGTCATTTAGTTTTCCTTTTGTCCAACTTTTACAAAAAGGAAAAAAAGCGTGTTCAAAGCTGCCTAACGAAGACGCAGGCGGTCGCCCACTTCGGGGACATAATCACCGTCCTTACGATTCATCTTATACAGGTTTTTGAGCCGGATACCGTATTTCTGGGAAATGCCATGCATGGAATCACCGTCCCTCACCACATATACAGTATGAGGTTTGGAGGCTTTCTTCTTTTTGGATTTCAGATAGATGATGTCTCCTTCCATTAAGGTATATTCACGATGCAAGTCGTTATACTTCACAAGTTTCTTCCAACTGATGCCTAATTCCTTGCCCAAATCCTGGAAAGTATCTCCGTGGCGGGCGACAACATAGGCGATATCATTGGCTATGTAAATCTGATGCGGATTCATCAACCAGGGGTTTTTCCTTAGCTTACGTTCGGAGTAGACACCCTTACGGTCGTACTTATACAGGTCATAATCTTCGATGATAGTAATCAGACGGTTGGCATAAGAAGGGTCGGTGGCATATCCGGCTTTCTTCAATCCCCGTGCCCAACCTTTATAGTCTGTAATATCCAGTTTGAAAAGAAAGGCATAGCGGGCTCCGCGTCTCAGAAACTCAGAGTGGTCTTCGTACGAATCACGCGGATTACTGTACGCACGGAAACACTCATTACGCGCATCGTCATCATGGCGGACACTACGCCCCCGCCAACTGCCGCCGCACTTGATACCAAAATGGTTGTTGCTCTTGCGTGCCAACTGGCTATATCCGGCTCCGCTTTCCAACAATCCCTGCGCCAGCGTTATACTAGCCGGAATCTTATGAAGCTTCATCTGCTCCACAGCCAGATCACTATACTTATTTATATATTCTACGTAACGGGAATTTCTTCGTTGCGCCTGCGCTCCTACTGCAAAGAAGAAAACCATAGTTAAAAAGACCAGTCTATACAGTTTGTTCTCCATTTTATTTCAGATGTGGATTATAAGGCACAAAAATCTGAAAAATAATTGGGATTATCAATCTCTTTCCTAACTTTGTAACATTAATTGTAGAAACCAATCCCCTAACGTATATGAGAGACCTCACAATTACCGCAATTATTAAAGTATATCAATATGATGAGTTGAATGAGTCCGACCGGGCTCTTGTGACCACTGCCAAGGAAGCAACCGCACGCAGCTATGTCCCTTATTCGCATTTCTCGGTGGGTGCAGCCGCACTGCTGGGCGATGGAACTGTGGTGTCCGGCACGAATCAGGAAAATGCCGCATATCCGTCGGGACTCTGCGCGGAACGTACCACACTGTTCTATGCCAACTCCCGATACCCCGACCAGCCCGTCATCACACTTGCTATCGCCGCCAGAACGGAGAAAGACTTTATTGATAATCCGATTCCTCCCTGCGGTGCCTGCCGCCAGGTGATTCTCGAAACGGAGAAACGCTACGGGCAACCGATCCGCATTCTGCTTTACGGCAAAGAATGCATCTACGAAATTAAAAGTATAGGCGACTTACTGCCGTTATCATTTGACGCATCAGCTATGGAGGATTAATTATGCTGCAACAATATCACACAAAACTTAAAGGAACACTCGCGCTTACGGATTCTTATCAGACAGAGAAGACACTGCAAAAAGAAAAAGGACTCTACAAGTTTATATGGGTGCGCAAGGGAAGTATCACGGTGGAAATCGACCACCAGGAAATGCTGATGTCGCAGGATGATGTGATTTCACTGACACACCTGCAACATCTTGAGTTCAAATCAATCGACGGGGAATATACAACTTTACTGTTCAACAGTAATTTCTATTGCATCTACGGCAATGACCATGAGGTGTCGTGCAGCGGTTTCCTCTTCAACGGTTCGTCCCACCTTGTCCGCTTCACCCTCAACGAGCAGGAACGCCGGCAACTGAACGATATCACCGTAGCCATGGAAAACGAATTCACCGTTTCGGACAGCCTTCAGGAAGAAATGCTGCGCATCCTTCTTAAAAGGTTTATCATCCAATGTACCCGGATAGCCCGTCACCGGTTGGACATTACACGGGAAAAGGAATCCGGCTTCGAGATTGTCCGCCAGTACTACAATCTGGTGGACGAGTATTACAAGACTAAGAAACAGGTGCAGGACTATGCCGATATGTTGCACAAATCACCCAAAACCCTGTCGAATATCTTTTCTACGTGCAAACTGCCTTCCCCACTCCGTGTGATTCATGAACGGGTGGAAGCGGAAGCGAAACGCCTGTTGCTGTACAGCAGCAAAAGTGCCAAAGAGATAGCCGATATTCTGGGGTTTGAAGATCAGGCTTCTTTCAGCCGTTTCTTCAAAAACATGACGGGACAGAGTGCCGTGCAGTTCAGAAATGAGCAGATTGGGAAGAATTGATAAGTAATGCGGCAGTATTGCCATTTGGAGGTTATGAGGAAAGCGCGACCTTTGCGGTGTAAGTTAAACTCATAAACGACAACAATATGAAAGAAAAATTTATCGCATTACTGACCTTCACATCAAGTCTGAGAAATTTTGGTACCAAGTTTATCCGTGTAGCCATTCTAGTCGTATTCGTATGGATAGGCGGGCTGAAGTATTTCCACTACGAAGCCGACGGGATTGTTCCGTTTGTAGCCAACAGCCCGTTCATGAGCTTCTTCTATGCAAAGGAAGCGCCGGAGTACAAAAACTTCAAGAATCCGGAAGGTGCTCTGGTACCCGAAAACCGTGCATGGCACGAAGCGAACAACACATATACTTTCTCCTACGGACTGGGAGCGCTTATCATGAGTATCGGTATTCTGGTGTTCTTGGGCATCTTCTTCCCCAAAGTGGGACTGGTGGGCGATTCGCTCGCTATCATCATGACGCTCGGTACACTTTCGTTCCTCGTCACCACGCCGGAGGTCTGGGTACCCAACCTGGGGAGCGGAGAATTCGGTTTCCCGTTACTGTCCGGTGCAGGACGGCTGGTGATTAAAGATATCGTCATACTGGCAGGTGCAGTAGTGCTTCTATCCGACTCGTCACAACGTGTACTCAAAACATTGAAAAAAGACTAACCTCACTACTTTTGAATTCCTTAACTTCTCGAAACGACGAAAACAAATAATTCATCTCACTGTTATATAGTTGAATATTAATCGTTAATGAAAGAAGTTATGAAACAATATGATGCAATCATTATAGGGTTCGGCAAAGCAGGAAAGACTCTTGCTGCCGAACTTTCAAACCGCGGCTGGCAAGTTGCCGTCGTGGAACGTTCAAGCATGATGTATGGAGGAACGTGTCCCAACATCGCCTGTATCCCGACGAAAACGCTCGTGCACGAAGCCGGCATTGCCGCCTTGCTCTATCACGATGATTATCCGAAACAGGCGAACTTATACAAACAGGCTATCGGCCGGAAAAACAGACTGACGTCTTTCTTAAGAAACAATAATTATGAAAGGTTAAGCAAACGTCCCAATGTAACGGTCTACACGGGAGAAGGTTCTTTCGTTTCGGCTAATATCATCAAGGTGGCGCTGCCGGAAGGGGATATCGAACTGCAAGGGAAAGAAATCTTCATCAATACGGGTTCCACACCGATTATTCCGGCAATAGACGGGATTAAGGAGAGTCAGAAAGTATATACCAGCACTACTCTTTTGGACTTGAACGTGCTGCCTCAACACCTGATTATCGTGGGCGGAGGATATATCGGACTGGAATTTGCTTCGATGTATGCCGAGTTCGGGAGCAAAGTTACCCTTCTCGAAGGAGGCAACCGGTTCATGCCCCGCAACGACCAGGATATAGCGAACAGCGTGAAAGAGGTGTTGGAAAAGAAAGGGATAGAGATTCATCTGAATGCCCGTGCACAGTCTATCCATGATACGAATGACGGTGTGACGCTGACTTATTCGGACGTATCCGACGGCACTCCTTATTTTGTAGACGGTGACGCTATCCTTATCGCAACCGGGCGAAAGCCTATGATTGAAGGGTTGAACCTGCAAGCAACAGGTATAGGGGTGGATGCTCACGGGGCTATCGTGGTGAATGACCAGTTACGCACAACCGTCCCTCACGTTTGGGCAATGGGTGATGTGAAAGGCGGACCGCAGTTTACCTATCTCTCATTAGATGATTTCCGGATCATCCGCGACCAGCTTTTCGGAGACAAGAAACGGGACATCGGAGATCGTGACCCTGTTCCTTATGCCGTATTTATCGACCCGCCGTTGGCTCATATCGGACTTACCGAAGAAGAAGCACTGAAAAGAGGATATTCTTTTAAGGTTTCCCGTTTGCCGGCTACTTCTGTGGTACGTTCGCGCACGTTGAAACAGACAGACGGCATGCTGAAAGCAATTGTAAACGACCATAGCGGAAAGATCATGGGGTGTACACTGTTTTGCGCCGAAGCCCCGGAAATAATCAATATCGTTGCCATGGCGATGAAAACAGGACAACATTATACATTCCTGCGGGATTTCATCTTTACGCATCCTAGTATGAGTGAAGGCTTGAATGAATTGTTCGATATATAAGAAATAGAATGGTAAAGAAATAAAGGAAGATATAGACTATAAACCAGTTGATTAGCAATAAACTTCCTCTTGCCTACTCACAAACTTATCCCGGACGAATACTAAACTTGTCAGACCCTAACAATAAACTATAAACGAAGCTTTTGTTTTTATAAATGCAACCTGCGTTTTTATAAATGAAAGCTTCATTTTTATAAATACAAGTTGCGTTTATAGATTACCACCAATAGAAAGAAACTTTAGTCCCTAATGCTCAGAACTTTGTCGTTAACTCAAAAAAACTTCTCCATTCACGTTTCGGACTACCGAAACAGAGCCTCTAAACAGGGCAGACAAAGGTTCTGATTCAGCAGAACAGAAGGTCTGAATTGAGTAAATGGAGCCTCTGAAATAACTTTTCTACTGAAATAGAATAGGATTCTTCCCCAAAAGTGCTATCTTTGCGCCCAAGTTAAACTATATACTTACCGCAATGAGAATTTCCAAGTAAGACAACACTTCTAAGTAAACATCACTTTTCTTATATGCTTTTTCCTCGTTGTTAAGCATCACGGAATCCGTGTTGTTTAGCCGGTATTGTGTTTGTCGCCCCCTGCCCCGTGATTATCTTTCACTATTTCTTTCACTTCAACCCCAATAGACAACCATGCCTATAAGTATTCAACAAATCAGCTATATCCACCCGGATAAAGAAGTATTATTCAGTGACCTCAACTTTGCCATTAGTAAAGGACAGAAACTGGGATTAGTCGGTAATAACGGCTGCGGGAAATCTACCCTGCTGCAAATTATTGCCGGACAACTATCACCGTCTTCCGGCGTTATTGTCCGCCCAGACGACATTTATTACATCCCCCAACATTTCGGACAATATGATTCGCTGACCATTGCCCAAGCCTTGCGGATAGACCGCAAGCAACAAGCCCTGCAAGCTATCCTGGCAGGAGATGCCTCAACGGAGAATTTTAACCAGTTGGACGATGATTGGAATATCGAAGAACGTTCCATTGCCGCTCTTGACTCATGGGGATTAGGCCAGTTTCCCCTGTCCTACCCAATGCATTTGCTTAGCGGCGGAGAAAAGACCCGTGTTTTTCTGGCAGGTATGGATATTCATAATCCCTCTGTCATACTCATGGACGAACCGACCAATCATCTTGATTCGTCGGGCCGACAACGTTTGTATGACTGGGTAGAGAAATGTCACTCTACGTTGTTGGTCGTGAGCCATGACCGTACCCTGCTCAATCTTCTTCCCGAAATATGTGAATTGGAGAAACATCAACTCACTTATTATGGCGGAAACTACGAATTCTACAAAGAACAGAAAACTCTGATGCAGGAAGCCTTACAACAGCGTATCGAAGAAAAAGAAAAAGCACTGCGGATAGCACGCAAGGTAGCCCGTGAAACAGCCGAACGAAGAGACAAACAGAATGTACGCGGTGAGAAAGCTAATATTAAAAGAGGTGTTCCGCGCATTGTACTAAATGCATTGCAGGGAAAATCAGAAAAAAGTACCGGCAAACTTAACAGCGTGCATCAGGAGAAAGCCGACAAACTGACAGAAGAACGTAACCAACTCCGGGGTTCTCTCTCTCCAACGGCTGCGCTTAAAACAGATTTCAACGGTTCTTCCCTGCACACCGGAAAAACGTTAATTACGGCAAAGGATATCAACTTCGGTTATCATTCTGCTCCGAACGACAGCGATAGCCAAAGCGATAACGAACCTTCCGAAAATAACCTGCCGGAACAACTGCTTTGGCAAACTCCCGTCAGTTTTCAGTTAAAGAGTGGCGACCGCCTCCGCATAGAAGGGACCAACGGCAGCGGAAAGACTACTCTCTTGAAAATCATCACCGGACAACTTCAGCCACAGACAGGAACACTCACACGGGCAGATTTTTCTTATGTTTATCTGAATCAGGAGTATTCTATCATCGACGACCGGAACAGTGTCCTTGAACAGGTTTACGCTTTCAACAACCGCAATCTGCCGGAACATGAAATAAAGATCATCCTGAACCGTTACCTGTTTCCCGCTTCCGAATGGGACAAGTCCTGCCGGAAATTAAGCGGCGGCGAGAAGATGCGGCTCGCTTTCTGCTGCCTGATGATCAGCAACAACACACCGGATATGTTTATTTTGGACGAGCCGACCAACAATCTGGATATACAGAGTATCGACATCATCACTGCGACTATCAGAAACTATACAGGTACCGTCATAGCCATTTCGCACGATAATTATTTCATTCGAGAAATCGGTATCGAACAGCGTATTGTATTAAGTTAATCCATTGACATTTTATCAGACAAAGTATTAAATATCAATACAGTTTTTTTATACCTTCGCAGCGCGAAGCAAAAGAAAAAGATTAAAATGAATAAAACAACGCAATCATGGTGGTTCGTCTTTTATAAAGACCAGCTATTACTTGAGAAGAAAGAGAACGGCACATTTGCTCTTCCTTATGGAGAAATTCCGCCTATCACTATTAAAGAAAAAAACGACGGTACATACTATCACAACATTAGAGGGAAGACTTGTAAGTCTTTCTCCCTCTCCTCGCCTTTTGAAGAATCGGCACAGTATGTAATGACCGGACTTCGTGCCTCTTATGATTATCTCCCGCTATCTCACTATCAGGCAGCAGGAAAAGCGCATGAGATTCTGCACTGGGACCGGAACAGTCGTTTCTGTTCTGCCTGCGGCACTCCTATGGAACAGAAAGAGGACATCATGAAACGTTGCCCGAAATGCGGACGGGAAGTATATCCTTCTATTTCTACTGCAATTCTCGTCTTAGTAAGAAAAGAAGATTCATTGCTCCTGGTCCATGCCCGTAACTTCAAGGGAACGTTCAACAGCCTCGTAGCCGGGTTCCTGGAGACGGGCGAGACATTAGAGGAGTGCGTAGCGCGTGAAGTGAAAGAGGAAACGGGACTGGATGTGACGAACATCACCTATTTCGGCAATCAAGCATGGCCTTATCCCAGCGGATTAATGGTTGGGTTCATTGCAGATTATGCCGGAGGGGAAATCAAGTTGCAGGAGGAAGAACTGAGTTCCGGAGACTTCTACACACGGGACAACTTGCCGGAACTTCCCCGAAAGCTGAGCCTCGCACGAAAGATGATCGACTGGTGGCTGGAATGCTCTCACAAATAATCGGCTATGGAAAACATCATCAAAGGTATCCGGCAATATTATCCGGTATCGGACAGTTCTCTGGAGGTTCTTTTCAGTCACATGGAAAAGCTGGAACTTCCTAAAAAGCACTTACTGATACGCGGTGGTGTAGCAGACCGTCACGTCTACTTTATCGAAAAAGGATTTTGCCGGTCTTATTGTTTACACGACGGCGAAGAAATCACGATATGGTTTTCACGCGAAGGTGATATCACTTTTGCCATGAAAGACTTGTATCACGACGAACCGGGATACGAATATGTAGAATTGTTGGAGGACTGCGAATTATATGCCATACGTATCGAAGATTTGAATCGGATTTATGAAACCAACATCGAGATTGCCAACTGGGGACGGGTTATTCATCAGGAATGCCTGCTATATATGGATATGCACCATATCAACCGGCTCTATCTTCCGGCTAAGGAACGTTACGAACAACTCTTACGTGAACAACCCGATGTCATTCACCGTGCCCAACTGGGGTATATAGCTTCCTTTCTTGGCATGACTCCCCAACATCTTAGCCGTCTGCGTTCCGAATCCTAAGTTCTTTTTTAATCTATGTGAATTTTTATCTCATAAGAAAACACTACTTTTGCAGTCGAATACAAAAAAATCTGATAAGTATCGTGATTAACACATTAACTTCTTTACGGATATTCTTTGCCCTAATGGTATTTGGGGCGCACTGCTACGTCATTGATTCAAGTTTCGATGCTCATTTCTTTAAAGAAGGGTTTGTCGGAGTCAGTTTCTTTTTTGTGCTCAGCGGTTTTATTATTGCTTACAACTATCAGGAGAAGTTATTGGAAAAGACCGCTACCAAACGAACATTTTGGGTAGCACGCCTCGCCCGCATTTATCCCTTGCATTTACTGACATTATTAATTGCCGTATGCATAGGAGGATACGTTCAATATAGCGGCACGGCAGACTGGATAAAACACTTTGCCGCCTCCACCTTTCTCCTACAACCGTTCTTCCCCTCTGCCGACTACTTCTTTTCATTCAACAGTCCTTCGTGGAGTTTGGGATGCGAACAGTTGTTTTATTTCTGCTTTCCTCTGATTGTTCCTTTCTTGCATACCAAAAGAAGTCTGTTTATCACACTGCTCATCTGTCTTCCAATTATGCTGGCAGGCATGTATCTGACCAACGAGGAGCAAATCAAAGCATACTGGTATGTAAATCCATTCACCCGCCTGCCTGACTTTTTCGTAGGTGTCCTGCTTTACCAGTTCTACCGGTCATTATGTAATAAAAAACTTTCTTATTCCACCGGAACTTTATTAGAGGCAGGAGCTGTTGCCTTATTTTTACTGTTCTTCCTCTGCGCCGCAGACATTCCTAAAGTCTATCGCTATTCTTGTTATTACTGGTTACCCGTCTCGCTAATCATTCTTATATTCGCCTTACAACAGGGAGGCATATCCCGATTGCTATCCAACCGGTTCTTAATCATAGGCGGAGAAATCAGTTATAGTTTCTACTTGATACATTTGTTTATCATAGATGCATATATGCGAATATCCGCCCACTATCATTGGCAGATACAATGGACAATAAGTGTCCCCGTCATTCTCTGCATCACCATTATACTCAGCCTGCTTTCTTTTTATTATTTTGAAAAGCCTGCCAACAAATGGGTAAAACGAATATTCACTAAAAAAACAATCATAAATCAACCCCATGGAATTATCAACAAAAACACCACGAATTGAAGTAGTAGACGCTCTCAGAGGTTTTGCCGTAATGGCTATCCTCCTGGTACATAACCTGGAGCATTTCATTTTCCCCGTCTATCCGGAAAGTTCTCCCGAATGGCTTACCATTTTAGATGCCGGAGTATTTAATGCAACATTCTCATTGTTTGCAGGAAAATCTTATGCAATCTTCGCCCTGCTTTTCGGATTCACTTTCTATATCCAATCGCACAACCAGCAGTTGAAAGGAAAAGACTTCGGCTACCGTTTCTTATGGAGAATGGTATTGCTTGCAGGCTTTGCCACTCTCAATGCTGCCTTTTTTCCGGCAGGAGATGTGTTGCTTCTGTTCGTTGTGGTCGGCATCGTACTGTTTATCGTACGCAAATGGAGTGACAAAGCTATTTTAATCACTGCTATCTTCTTCTCACTACAACCGCTTGAATGGTTCCACTACATTATGAGCCTTTTCAATCCTGCCTATACCCTGCCCGACTTAAATGTCGGAGCGATGTATGCTGAAGTAGCAGCTTATACCAAAGGTGGAAACTTCTGGGAATTCCTGATAGGTAATGTCACCTTGGGACAGAAAGCCAGTTTGTTTTGGGCTATCGGCGCCGGACGTTTCTTACAAACTGCCGGACTTTTCCTATTCGGCTTGTACATCGGACGCAAACAGTTATTCGTCACCACCGAATCTCATTTGAAATTTTGGGTAAAAGCGCTCATCATTGCTGCTATCAGCTTCGCACCTCTTTACTCTTTGAAAGAGCAAATCATGCAGAGTGACAACAGTCTGATTCAACAGACAGTGGGTACCGCTTTTGATATGTGGCAGAAATTCGCGTTCACTATCGTATTGATTTCCTCCTTCATCCTACTGTATCAGAAAGCTAAGTTTCAAAAAGCTGTTTCCAGCCTCCGCTTTTACGGCAAGATGAGTCTGACAAACTATATTTCCCAATCTGTTCTGGGTGCCATTATCTATTTCCCATTCGGATTTTATCTGGCTCCTTACTGCGGATATACTCTAAGCTTGATTATAGGTATTGTTCTTTGTATCTTACAGGTTCAGTTCTGTAAATGGTGGCTGTCCGGACATAAACAGGGACCATGTAACGCAGACGGCGGATCATCTTCTCCAGCGTATCCGTATAGCCGTTGTAGAGCGTGGCATACGAAGTCACGCCCGGACGGATCTGGTACAGGAAGCGATAGCGGGGATCACGCTCCATGATCTGG
>ENA-OQCB01000064-OQCB01000064.1-human-gut-metagenome-genome-assembly--contig:-NODE-64-length-47191-cov-5.287800_pt1 | contig 47191 bp, 50 predicted proteins | sample MGYA00242493_ERZ504568 | MGnify/ENA primary metagenome ERZ504568 (study PRJEB26092, sample SAMD00036229) | human gut metagenome | host: Homo sapiens | study: EMG produced TPA metagenomics assembly of...
ACATAGATATGGTCCTCTGTCACGCCGTATTTCATACATTCCTGTGCGGTGAATTTCATCATGACGGGAGGGCCGACAATGATAACGGCATATTCCTCCCCAAAATCCTGAAACGGGATATCCTTAACATAATTCATCGCAAAGCCTTCCTGAAAGCCTTCGCGTTCTCCGTGATCGAGTGTCAGCGTTGTATGGAAATGCTTCGCCTGCCGCCATTGGCGCAGGTCGTTTTCAAACAGAACGTGCTGTGCATCCCGAAAGCCTGCGATGACATAAACATCTCTGCAGTCCTGCGGATTGTTCAGATAATGATGCAGGGTACTGCGCACCGGGGACACGCCGGTACCTCCGGCGATAACAGCAATGTGTTTTCCCTTGAATTCCTCCAGCGGGAAGCCGTTGCCATAGGGACCGCGGATATAGATATCATCCTCTGCGTGAAGATCAAACAGGACATTGGTCAGTGTGCCGACTCTGCGAATCGTAAATTCCACGGTGGAATCGGTAAAGCTGGATACGGAAATCGGAGCTTCTCCGATCTTCGGCAGAGAAAGCTGGAAAAACTGTCCATGCCGAATCTGCGGATCCCTGAATTCGACAACAAAGGTGGATTCCAGATCGGTTTCCTCTATGATATTCAGGATGCGGTGCTTCTGCGGCAGCCATGGGTTGTTCATATCATTTCTCCTCCTTCATGTGTTCTACCTCGTCATGAAGACGCTGGATGATGTGCGTAAAGGATATATAGGACGGACAGATATCATCGCAGCGGCCGCAGCCTACACACATCTGATAGTCCGTGGCAAAGCGTTTTTTGAAATCATATACCTTGTGCATGGTTTTAAAGCGCATACGGTCCTTATACTCATCCCGGAAGGCATGACCGCCGTTTACCGTCGTGAAATCATCGTTCATACAGCCGGTCCATGTCCGGCGGCGTTCTCCGCTCTTTCCGTTTTCCGTATAGGGCGTATCCACCGTGTTGAAGCAGGAACAGGTGATGCAGACAGAATTGCAGGCACCGCAGCCGATACAGCGGCTCTGATAGTCCTTCCACATATCCAGTGTACGGATGGAGTCTACCATATCCTCACGGATATCCGGCACCTGTATGGTCGTTTTGTTTTCCCTGACAAATTTCGGCTGAAATTCTGCATGTTCAAATGCTGAAAACAGACGCGCAAGCTGTTCGCTGCGACATTCCACCAGTACGCGTCCCTCATCCTTCAGCGGACGCATGGCAAGGTCATATTCGTCTGTGACATTTGTTCCCATGGAACAGCAGGCACAGGATTCCCAGCCGTTTTCCGGACATTCCATCAGGATGAAATGCACCTTGTCCCGCATTCGTTTATAATAGGAATCCGGCTGCGGCCCGTTTTCCAGAAATATCTTATCCAGCCGCTTGATGCCGTGAATATCACAGCTTCGTGCAAATATCAGCAGGTCCTTTTCATCTGCCTGACTTTCCAGAAAATAATGCTCTGTGAAATGAAAGAGCGTCTGGTTGATCGGGTAGAAAACCTCCTTCGGGGAATAGTCACTGCGCTGTTCCCATTCGATTTCCTCCATACTGCGGATTTCCTGATAGCGGATGAGATCGGTATTGCAGTAGCGCCCCGCATTTTTCAGTCGCTTGGGAGCATAAATCCGATAGCTTTGCCGAAGTGTGTCGAATACCTGATTCACTTCCTCGAGTGTTAGTTGAAATGACATATGTCGTCCTCCTCACGTGCTTCCTCTATGTTTACAACCACCATATGCATGGACAGAGCATGTCATGCATACCGGTACTAAAGATATTGTAATCCCTTTCCCTGGCGAAGTGAATATGTTCACAAATGTATAAGCAATCCTAATATCTCTATAAATACAGGTAATGTCGGACGGATGGTGCTGCTTTCTCCGTGTATGTGCAGGAGAAGTGCATGAAAATGCAGCGCAGGGCAGATACCGTCTTCTTAATTATGGGGAAATATGTGAAAATACACATTTGAAGTTCAAACTATTTACTTTTGACAATCAAAGTACTATAATTCCATTTGAATTTCAAAGCATATTGCGTATTTGGGATTCATATCGTCAAAATTATCGAATTATATCGTCCTAGTAATCAATACTAGGGTTATTATTTACTTTTAAATCTAGTATCTAAAACTAAAATAGTTGACATTCTTTACCAGTAGTGTTATTCTGGTAGCAGTCAAAGTGAATTTGCACAGGAGGAACAAGTATGTTTGAAAAAGTAAAAGAAGTACTGATGGAGGCCATCAACGTCGACGAAGATATGATTAAACTGGAAGCAAACCTGAAGGATGATCTGGGAATTGATTCCCTGGCAGCCGTGGAGCTTTCTCTGGAGCTGGAAACAGAATTTGATGTACGCATTGAGGATGAAGAGCTGGCAAAGCTGGTTACCGTAGCAGATATCGTAAGCCTGCTGGAAAGCAAAGCGTAAACAAGAGAAAAGCCAAGATACCTTGGCTTTTTTAAAATCCGTAGGAGGTAAGTACATGAATACAGATAAGATCCAAGACATCATCCGCGTTTTCGAGGAAAGCGGACTTCACAAAATGGAGCTGGAAGTGGATGACATGAAAATAAAAATGGAGAAGGGGGCAGCTGCGGACAGCAGGGCTGTGCATATGGAACCGGTGATAACGGAACCGCTTCCCCCTGTGACAGCAGCACCACAGACTGCACCGCTTCCTGCAGTGGAAGTGAAGAAGGCAGCGGGGACCTGGGTGAAGGCGCCGCTTGTCGGCACCTATTACAATGCCCGCTCCCAGGGAGGAACGCCGTTTGTGGAAATCGGCCAGCAGGTGAAAAAGGGGGATGTCCTGTGTATTATCGAAGCCATGAAGGTCATGAATGAAATTCCTTCCCCGGTGGACGGTATCGTACAGGAGATTCTGATAACCAATGAAGCGATGGTGGAATTTGATCAGGAGCTGATCCGCATCGGTGAGGCCGCATGATCCGCCGACTTCTCATTGCGAACCGTGGAGAAATCGCGGTTAGAATCATCCGTACCTGCAAGGAAATGAATATTGAAACAGTTGCGGTGTATTCCACTGCCGATAAAGAGGCGCTGCATGTTCAGCTTGCGGATTATGCCGTATGCATCGGCGGTCCAAGAGCCAATGACAGCTATCTGAATATGAAGAATATCCTAAGCGCAGCCTGTATGACAGCCTGTGATGCGATTCATCCGGGCTTTGGCTTTCTGAGTGAGAATGCGAAGTTCGCCCGACTGGTGCTGCAGTGTGGTCTGATTTTCGTCGGTCCCAATCCGGATGTGATTGAGCAGATGGGAGATAAGAACAATGCCCGCCGCTGCATGATGGAGGCCGGGGTACCGGTCATTCCCGGCAGTAAGGATCTGTTGGAAACCGTACAGGATGCCGCAGCCATGGCAGAGAAAATCGGATATCCGGTGCTGATCAAGGCAAGCAGCGGAGGAGGCGGACGCGGAATGCGCCGTGCGGATTGTGCCGAGGAGCTTGCGGATGCCTTTGATACGGCGAAAGCGGAGGCCCGTGCAAATTTTTGGGGATGACGCCGTCTATATGGAAAAATTCATCGTTGAGCCGAAGCATGTCGAGGTGCAGCTGATGGCGGATAAGCACGGGAATGTCGTGCATCTGTATGAGCGTGACTGCTCCTGTCAGCGACGCAATCAGAAGCTGCTGGAGGAGGCGCCCTGCCATATATTAGAGGAAGATGTACGTGAACATCTGCTTCGTGATGCCGTGCGTGCCGCAGAAAGTGTCGGCTATGACAGTGTGGGAACGATTGAGTTTCTGCTGGATGCCCGTGGAGAATACTATTTCATGGAAATGAATACACGGATCCAGGTGGAGCATACCATTTCCGAGGAAATATGCGGCATCGACCTGATCAAGCAGCAGATTCGCATTGCGGATGGTCATAAGCTTGCCTGTAGGCAGGAGGATATCGTCTGCCGTGGTCATGCCATCGAATGCCGTATCAATGCGGAGAATATCAAATATAATTTTGCGCCCAGTCCGGGACAGGTGAGCTTTATCAACTTTCCGCTGGGACGCCGTGTGCGCATTGAGAGTGCGGTATACAACGATTATAAAATACCGCCATATTATGATTCCATGATTGCCAAAATCATCACCTATGCGGATACCCGTCTGGAATGCATCAAGCGGATGCGCTCCGCACTGGAGGAGCTGTTGATCGAGGGTGTGGAAACCAATATCGAATTTCAGTATCTGTTACTGCATCATCCGACATTTGTCGGCGGCCGCTACGATACCGGCTTTATGGAATCATTTATAAAGGAGCTGAAAGAGGATGGAACAATTATTTAAGGTACGAAAGAACCGTCTGGACCTGTTTAAAAAACGCCGTACTCTGCCGGTAAGAGAACCGCTGGAGGCTCCGGATAATCTGTATAAAAGCTGTCCGCAGTGCAAGGAGAGTATCCTGTTTGAGGATCTTATGCACAATCTGTATGTATGTCCCCATTGCGGACATCACATGAAGCTGACCGCACGGGAACGCCTGCGCCAGATCGTGGATGAAAACAGCTTTACCGAGCTGGATCGAAGGCTCTTTCTGAAAAAGGAGCAGCTTGCTTTTCCGGGCTATGAGGAGAAGCTTTCCCGCCTGCAGAGGAAAACAGGTCTGCAGGAAGCGGTTGTCTGCGGTGTAGCGAGCATTGGCGGCTTTCCGTGTGCGATCGCCGTGATGGACAGCAATTTCTTTATGGGCAGTATGGGACAGATCGTCGGAGAGAAGATTACCCGCTGCATCGAATATGCGACGAAGAAAAAGCTGCCGCTGCTGATTTTTACGACAAGCGGCGGAGCGCGTATGCAGGAGGGAATCCTCTCTCTTGTCCAGATGGCAAAAACAAGTGCGGCACTTGCGAAGCACAGTGATGCAGGGCTGCTGTATATATCCTATCTGACACACCCGACAACCGGCGGGGTAAGCGCAAGCTTCGCCATGCTGGGGGATATCATTCTAAGTGAACCGGACTGCCTGATCGGCTTTGCGGGAAAACGTGTTATCGCCTCCACGGTCAAGGAGGAGCTGCCGGCCAACTTTCAGAAGGCGGAGTTTCTGCTGGAAAAAGGCTTTGTGGATGCGATTGTGGAGCGAAAGGACAGCAGGGATACCTTGCGGCGTATCCTGAAGCTGCACGAAAGGAGAGCATCATGAGCATAAAGGAAGCAGAAAGCAGCATTGCAGTTCTGGAAGCCGAGCTGGCAAAGCTGGATGCCATGGATCCTCACGCCGATGAGCTGCGTTTACAGATCGATCATTTACGAGAGGAAGCAATGATGCAGCTGGATGCCTGGGATACTGTTTATCTGGCACGCCATCCCAAGCGTCCAAAGGCTGCAGACTATATCCGGGCACTGTTTCCGGATTTCATGGAGCTGCATGGTGATCGCTGCTATGGAGATGATGCGGCCTGTCAGGGCGGCATTGCGACCTTTCATGGAAGAAGTGTAACCGTTCTTGCCCAGAGCAAGGGAAAGACGCTGGAGGAAAACATGAAGCGCAACTTCGGAATGCTGCATCCGGAGGGCTATCGCAAGGCAATACGACTGGCAAAGCAGGCGGAGAAGTTTCACCGTCCCATCATTACGCTGGTCGATACTGCGGGTGCGTACCCGGGAAAGGGTGCCGAGGAGCGCGGACAGGCGGAAGCCATTGCGCAGTGTCTGGCAGTGTTCTCAGAAATCCGTACCCCGGTGCTTGCCATCGTATTAAGTGAAGGCGGCAGCGGTGGTGCACTTGCCTTTTCGGTTGCGGATCACATCATGATGCTGGAGCATGCCATCTATTCCATTCTCTCCCCGGAGGGCTTTGCGAGCATTCTGTGGAAGGATGAATCCAGAGCGGCAGAGGCGGCCGGTGTGATGGAGCTTACGGCAGCGGATTTAAAGCGCAAGGGTATCATTGATACGATTATCGCGGAACCAAAGGGCGGCGCGCATATCTGCTTTGACTATGTAGTCGAGCATCTGCGGGAGCAGCTGGAAAATGTTCTGGATGATTTGTGCAAGAAAAAGGAAAAGGTACTGCTGGCAAAGCGGTATGAAAAATATCGAGTGATGGGGGCAAATTATGAAGAGCTGTAGCATCAAGGGACTGGGCTATGCGCTGGCAAAACGCCGCGTTACCAATGAGGATCTGAGCACCTTTGTCGATACGAATGACGAATGGATATCCAGCAGAACGGGAATCCGTGCCAGATATATTTCGGAAGAAGAGAATACGAGTGATCTTGGTGCACGTGCGGCCCGTATGGCAATCGACAAATCCGGCATTGATCCTAAAGAGATTGACCTGATCATCACAGCAACCTTCACACCGGATCAGACAACCCCTTCCACGGCGTGTCTGATTCAGGAAAAGCTGGGTCTGAACAAACAGCATATGATGGCGTTTGATCTGAATGCGGCATGCAGCGGCTTTCTGTACGCATTGCAGAGTGCCCATGCCATGCTTGCGGCAGGACAGGTGACGTGTGCCCTTATCATCGGTGCCGAGGTCATTTCCAAGCAGCTGGACTGGAACGATCGCTCCACCTGTATCATTTTTGCGGATGGAGCCGGAGCTGCCATCGTGAAGCAGGAGGATACGAATAAGCGTATGCTGCATTTTGCAGGGAGTATGGGAGATGCCGCCGGTGTGATTCACAGTGATGCCCCCAAACCAAGACCCTTGTTCTCAGAACAGCCCTATCAGCCCTCCGTGGTCTGCATGGAAGGAAATGCGACCTTTCGCTTTGCGGTGAAAGCCATGCAGGAGGCCATTGAGGATGTACTGAAACAGGCAGGGGAACGCATTGAGGATATCGACTGGATCGTACCGCATCAGGCAAATGTGAGAATCATCAACAACGTATGCAAACGCATGCACATCGACAAAGAGCATGTGTATATCAATATAGAGGAATATGGAAACACCTCGGCCGCAAGCATTCCGCTCGCTCTGGGAGAAATGAGTGAGAAGGGCTTGCTGCAGCCGGGTATGAAAATCGTTCTGAGCGGATTTGGTGCAGGCTTTACCTGGGCCGGCTGCTATATCGAACTGTAAGGAGAGCTGTATGTTAATAAATGAATTGTTAGGAATCAAATATCCGATTTTCCAGGGAGCGATGGCAAATATCGCGACGCCGGAATTTGCGGCAGCCGTATCCAACTGCGGCGCACTTGGCATTATCGCAACTGGCGCCATGGATGAGCACCAGACACGGGAGGCAATCCGTACCTGTAAGCAGTTAACGGATAAGCCGTTCGGCGTCAATGTCATGCTGATGAATCCGCATACGCAGGCCATCATGCAGGTGATCTGCGAGGAGCAGGTTGCGGTGGTTACCACAGGTGCCGGCAATCCGGGACCGTATATTCCGGCTTTAAAGGAAAGCGGCTGTAAGGTGATTCCGGTTGTGGCAAGTGTGGCACTGGCACGCCGCCTGGAAAAGTCCGGAGTGGATGCCGTCATTGCCGAGGGTGGAGAATCCGGCGGTCATGTGGGAGAAACAACGACCATGTCACTGGTACCGCAGGTTGTGGATGCTGTGTCCATTCCGGTTCTGGCAGCCGGAGGAATCGCAAGCGGCCGGCAGCTGAATGCAGCACTGTGTCTGGGCGCTGTAGGTGTGCAGGTCGGTACCTGTCTGCTGCTTGCAGAGGAATGTCCGATCCATGAAAATTATAAAAGGGCTGTTATGAAGGCGAAGGATATGGATTCTGTTGTCACCGGCAGAAGTACGGGAACACCGGTTCGTATTCTGAAAAATCAGATGGCACTGCAATATCTGAAGCTGGAACAAAGCGGAGCTGATAAGGAAGAAATGGAAAAGCTGACACTGGGCGGTCTGCGAAGAGCCGTTCATGAAGGTGATATGAGTCATGGCTCTGTTATGATGGGGCAGGTTGCCGGTATGTGTAAGGATATCCGTCCGTTACAGGAAATTCTCGACTCTTTGATTCACGAAAGTGAAGAAGAGGCGGTAACGCTGCAGCAGGCGGTAAAGGAACTGTGCTATGAGTAAACGCATTCCCATTGGTTCAAAGTATCTGGAAAAGCCGATTATTCAGGGCGGCATGGGAGTTGGTGTTTCGCTGGGAAATCTTGCCGGTGCTGTCATGAAGGAAGGCGGCATGGGTGTGATTTCTGCGGCACATCCGGGATATCGCAAAGAAAATTTCTGGAAGGACCCCCTTGCCTGCAACATTGAAGCAGTATATGAGGAAGCAGCCAAAGCCAGAGCAATCAGCGGGGGCAGAGGTCTTTTGGGTGTCAATGTGATGGTCGCATCCCATCATTATGAGGACTATGTGAAGGCTGCCATTGGGGCAGGCGTGGATGTTATCATTTCCGGTGCAGGTATGCCGATGAATTTGCCGTCTGTGGAAGGCAGCGATCAGGTGGCTCTGGCACCGATTGTATCCAGTGGTCGTGCCGCGCGTCTGATTTTGAAAAGCTGGGATCGTCATTATCATCGCTGTCCGGATTTCATCGTTGTGGAGGGAAGTCTGGCGGGCGGACATCTGGGCTTTAAGAAGGAAGAGCTGCTGTCCGGCAAAGTGAAGGAGCTTTCCGAGCTGGTCTGTGAGGTACTGCAGGAAATACAGGCATATGAGGAACTATACCAGACAAGCATTCCGGTATTTGCGGCGGGTGGTGTGTATACCCGTGAGGATATTGCGGCATTGCTGAATATCGGTGCAAGCGGTGTCCAGATGGCAACCCGTTTTATCGCAACGACGGAATGCGATGCGGATCTGGCATTCAAGCAGAAAATCGTAAACGCCAGGAAAGAGGATATTACGCTGGTGGCGAGTCCGGCAGGACTTCCGGGCCGTGCTGTGATGACAGCGTTCATGCGCAATGCGTTAAAGGGCAGAATTGCCCCAAAGCACTGCATCGGCTGCATGAAGCCGTGTGTTCCTGCCTCCACACCGTATTGTATCAGTGATGCACTCGTGCATTCGGTAGAGGGCGATGTGGAAAACGGTCTGGTATTCGCAGGAGCCAATGCATGGCGTGTTACGGACATCGTGAGTGTGCATGATCTCATGGCGGAGCTGTGTGCATAATGTATCAGCTTACGTAAATGCAGGAGCTTAAAAACGTAAAGTATCAGTTACAATAAGTAGGAACTGCGCAGGATGCGCGGGGAAATGGAGTCAGGCATGAAAACAGCATTTCTGTTTTCCGGTCAGGGAGCACAGTATCCCGGCATGGGAAAGGATTTATATGAAAACTACGACAGTGCAAAGGCGGTCTTCGACAGCATAGCAACGGATTTTGATGTGAAAACGCTTTGCTTTGAAGGACCAAAGGAGCAGCTGGATGATACACAATATGCACAGGTGGCAATTTTTGCCCACGCAATGGCGGCAGCGGCTGTATTACAAGAAAACGGCATACATGCAGATGTGACTGCCGGACTGAGTCTAGGAGAATACAGTGCTCTGTGCTATGCGGACTGCTTTTCAGTACAGGCAGGCGCAGAAATTTTGCGGGAACGCGGAAAGCTGATGGCCAATGCACTTCCATCAGGAACGAGTGCGATGGCTGCGGTATTGATGCTGGATAAAGAAGCGATTTTGAACGCCTGTGAAGCGGTACAGGAAATCGGTGTATGTGAAATCGCCAATTACAACTGTCCGGGACAGATCGTCATCACAGGTGAAAAAGCAGCGGTTGAGGCATGTGGAAAAAAAGTGTCTGGAGGCAGGCGCACGAAGAGTGATCCCCGTTACAGGTTTCCGGTGCCTTTCATTCCTCCTTATTGCAGGAGGCCGGAAAACAGCTGCATCAGGTGCTGTCCGCTTATGAGCTGAAGACACCGCGCATCCCGGTATTGCATAATCTTACCGCGCGTATTGCGGACCGTCCACTCATCGATTTGTTAAGTGAACAGATTTCACACAGCGTACTGCTGGAGGATACCATAAGGAATATGCTGGCAGACGGTGTCGATACCTTTATCGAGGTAGGTCCCGGCAAGGCGGTCAGCGGCTTTGTAAAGAAATGTGCAAAGGGCATGGATGTGAACATACTGCATGTGGAAGATGCGGCAAGTCTTGCGGAAACGCTGGATTATATGAAAGGATAAGGCTATGGAAAGAAAAACTGCATTTATCAGCGGGGCATCCCGCGGAATCGGGGAAGCCATTGCGATTACCCTGTCAAAGGAATACAACGTGATCATCAATTATGCACACAGTGAAGAGGGAGCCCGTGCGGTTCTGGCACAGTGTGATCCTGAAGGTCATCACAAAATGATACAGTGCGATATCTCCAATGGAGAGCAGGTAAAGGCCATGCTGGAGGAAATCGTAAAGGAATATGGGCATCTGGATGTCGTGGTAAACAATGCCGGTATTACAAAGGATAATCTGCTGCTGCGTATGAGCGATGCGGATTTTGATGATGTTATCCGCGTCAATCTGAAGGGAACCTACAACTGTATCCGTCATGTCGCAAGGATCATGATGAAACAGAAATCCGGAGCAATTGTCAATATGGCAAGTGTTGTCGGATTATGCGGAAACATGGGGCAGGCCAATTATGCAGCGAGTAAGGGCGGCGTGATTGCATTGACGAAAAGCTGTGCTAAGGAGCTTGCGTCAAGAGGTATCCGTGTGAATGCCGTTGCACCGGGCTTTATCGCTACTGCGATGACGGACAAGCTGGCAGACAGTGTTAAGGAAAGTGCGCTTGCCTCCATACCGATGAAAAAATTCGGAGCAGTTCAGGATGTTGCCAACGTGGTGAAGTTTCTGTGCAGTGAGGACAGTACCTATATCACAGGGCAGGTTATTGCCGTAGACGGCGGGATGGTGATGTAAATGAAGAGAAGAGTTGTCATAACAGGGATGGGCGTTGTATCCCCGATTGGAAATGATGTGGAGCAGGTCTGGGACAGTGTTCAGCACTCCCGCTGCGGTATTGATAGGATTACGCATTTTGATGCGGGTGACTTCCGTGCCAAGCTGGCCGGTGAAGTCAGAAATCTGGATATGGAGCAGTATTTCACAAAGCGTGATCTGAAATTCAATGACCGCTTTACACAATTTACACGAATAGCCGCAAAGCAGGCATATGAAAACAGCGGTCTGCAGGATACGGAATTCAACCGCGATCGCTTCGGAGTGATCATCGGTTCGGGAATCGGTGGTATTTCCACAATTGAGGGCGCGTCCCAGACGATTGAAAGCCGTGGACCAAGCCGTATCTCTCCGTATTTCATTCCCATGTCCCTGATCAATCTGGCAGCGGGAAGTGCTGCCATTGATATGGATGCACACGGCAATGTATCCAGTGTGGTGACTGCCTGTGCGGCGGCAACCAACGCCATTGGAGAAGCCTTCCACCGCATTCGTGACGGCTATGAGGATGTGATGGCTGCGGGGGGAAGTGAAGCGGCAGTAACACCGGTGGCAATGGCAGGATTTGCGAGTATGCGGGCACTGCATGAGGGAGAGGATCCCAATCGTGCTTCTATTCCCTTCGACGCGGAACGCAAGGGCTTCGTTATGGGAGAGGGAGCCGGTGTGTTGATTCTGGAGGAGCTGAAGCATGCGCTTGCCAGAAATGCGGAAATCTATGGGGAGGTCATCGGGTATGGCAGCACCTGTGATGCCAATCATATTACGGCACCGCTTGCGGATGGAGCACAGGCGGCCCGTGCCATGACCATGGCAATCGAGGATGGAGCTATTACAGCTGCGGATGTTGATTATATCAATGCGCATGGAACCAGCACGCCGCTCAATGATGCCAGTGAAACGCTGGCTGTGAAAAAGGCGTTTGGCGCTGCAGCGATGAAGCCGTATGTATCCAGTACGAAATCCATGTCCGGACACCTGCTTGGTGCCAGCGGGGCACTGGAAGCGATCATTTCGACACTGGCAGTGAAGAACGGCTTTGTGCCGGCAACGATCAACTATCGTCATGCGGATCCTGCCTGTGATCTGAACCTTGTGGTCAATGAGGGGAAGCAGGCGGATATCCGTATCGCCATGTCCAATTCTCTGGGCTTCGGCGGACATAATGCGAGCATCCTTATTCGCAGATGGGAGAAGTAAGCATGATCTATAACAGTGATGATATTCAGAAAATCATACCGCACCGCTATCCGTTTCTGCTGGTGGACCGCATTGAGAGCATCGAGGGAAACAAGGTTGTGGGAATCAAATGCATCAGTGCCAATGAGATGCAGTTTCTCGGACATTTTCCGCAGAAGGCAATTATGCCGGGTGTCCTGCAGCTGGAGGCGCTGGCGCAGACCGTGGCAGTTATGCTGCTGAGCAAGGAAGAAAACAAAGGGAAAATCGGATTGTTTGCCGGTATCAACAAGGCGCGCTTCAAGCGTCAGGTGATTCCCGGGGATGTGTTGAAGCTGGAGGCAGAGGTTACCAGAGAACGTATGGGTATCGCCTTCGTGAATGCCGTTGCCAGCGTGGATGGTGAGGTTGCACTGACTGCGGAAATGATGTTTGCGGTGGAAGATCCGAAAAAATAAAGAACCGTGTGCGCAGCACGCCTTTCCAGCTCAACAACTGCTGCGCACAACGGGTGGAAATATATCGCTTTCCGCCCGTATATAATAAGGAAAAGAGGTAGGGCTATGCTGCTTGGAGTAGGCTGTGATATTGTGGAAATCGCAAGAATAAAACGTGCTATGGAAAAGGAATCGTTTCTGCGTGTGCTGAGTGAACAGGAGCGAAAGCTGTTTGACCGCATTCCAAAAGAACGCCGTGCGGAATGGCTGGCAGGACGCTTTGCGGCTAAGGAGGCGGTTATCAAAGCGGTGCATAAGGAGAAATCCTATGTCCTTTCCGCTGTTGAAATTCTTGCGGATGCCGCTGGTGCTCCCACATGCTATATCGCAGGTCTTCAGGTAGAGGTATCCATATCTCATGAAAAAGAATATGCCATTGCCTATGCAGCGGCGATGAAGGAGTAGGTGTTTATGTATATATTGCGAAGTCTGTATCTTCTCTGGCTCATTCCAAGAAGCTGGATCGATGCTGTCCTTGTACGGAAAAAACCGTTTGCACAGCGGTATGCATGTATGAAGAAATGGTCGGAAAGGCTGTTGTCGCATTATCGTGTGACACTGGATGTACAATTTCAGGAACAGCTGCCCAAGGATCAACCGATTTTGTTTGTATGCAATCACCAGAGCGAATTCGATATGCTGCTACAGATGGCTGTCCTTGATCTGCCGTTTACCTTTATCTCCAAAAAGGGAAAATGAAAAGGTGCCGTATGTGGCTGCGTGGTCAAAGACACTGGAGGTCATACTATTTGACAGAGAGGATCGCGGCAGTGCCATTCATATGCTGCGGGAGGCCGCAAGACGGCTCAAGGCGAAGGATAATCTGCTGATTTTCCCGGAGGGAACCAGAAGCAAGGGCGGTGTAATGCATCCCATGCAGGCTGGCTCCATGCAGCCGGCGTTTATGGCAAAGGCTTGCATTGTTCCTATTGTATTAAAAAATTCCTACGACTATATGGATGTGATGAAGCACAAGGGAACGTTTCATATTCATATCCTAAAGCCGCTGTATTATGAAGATTACAAGCCTTTAAAGGCGGAGGGTGTAACTGTACAACTGCAGGAGGAAATGCAGCGGGTACTGGATGAAGCATAAAGAGAGATAACGGCTGATTCATGCGGCCGTTATTTTTCTTCTATAATCCTATTGGAAGTGACATTTTAAATCCACAAAATAAAGCGTGACAAGCATTGTTTAGATATGCATCAATATCCGAGATAGATCATTCTATTTTTTAGAAAAATGTGTTTTTATTGATATGTTTTTATGAGAAAAATGTGCAATGCTGAAATATATGTTATGATAAATACAAAGGTATGCATGCAGAATTACCATACGATATGCGGTTTATAACCACCGGATTCTCAGGAGGAGCACACATGATAAAAAAACAGATATATCAGTAATGTTAAAATTGCAACACCGCCTGCTGCGGACTCCTATCTTGCAAGTTTGCCGGCCGTTCGCTGTCTGAGCAGTATGGGACAGCTGTCCTTTGATGCACCGGTCACCTTCTTTGTCGGAGAAAACGGTACTGGAAAATCCACTCTTTTGGAAGCAATCGCTGTCTCCTACGGCTTTAACCCGGAAGGAGGCACCAGAAATTTCAACTTTTCAACACAGGATTCCCACTCTTCTTTATATGAACATATTCAGCTGGGGAGAGGCGACTATCCAAAAGACGGTTATTTCTTACGCGCAGAGAGCTTTTACAATCTCGCCTCCAATATCGACGAGCTTGATCAATATCCGGATCGTTCCCGCCATATCATCGACAGCTATGGCGGAGTATCCCTGCACCGGCAGTCTCACGGGGAAAGCTTCCTCTCTCTGATTCACAATCGTTTTGGTGGCAATGGGCTGTATCTGCTCGATGAGCCGGAGGCGGCGCTGTCTCCCTCCCGCATTCTCACGCTGATTGCAGAGGTGCATGAACTGGTTCAACAGAACTCTCAGTTTCTCATAGCCACCCATTCTCCCATGCTTATGGCCTATCCCTATGCAAAGCTTCTGGAATTCTCAGAAGCAGGCATTCAGGAGGTTTCTTATAAGGATACCGAGCACTACCAGCTGACAAGAAGATTTCTTGAACAGCCCGAACGCTATCTTAGCTATCTGCTGGAGGAATGAAGTGAAAAGCGGCAGGAGCTGCCTCCCATAAGCAGGGCCTGCTTCCTCTGTTTCTACCAATTGACATTTTGATCGATATGCCACGGTCAAAATGTCTTTTTTTACACCTTTTTCATCATTTCCATACACAATGTTTACAACCGCTTAACAAACCTCTCTTGGCTACAAGGTAAGCTATACTCGTAACAAGGAGGAGCTTATGAAACGTAAAGAAAGAACCCGGATTCTGGTACACTCTTCAAATGAATTCCTCACACAGTGGGCGCAATATTTTGAACAGCAGACGCAGTTTCATGTCATTGAGGAACCGAAAAATGCTTTGACAATGCTTCGTATGAGAGAAAGCGCACAGCATTCCCTCTTTTATCTGGGAGAGGTGCTGGTCAGCGAAACCAGAGTAAAGTGCAGGGATACAATCGGCATTGGACTGATACAGGGAAATGAGCTGGAGAAATCCTATGCTCTGGCAGTGATCGACGCTGCCTGCAATGCACCGCTTGACGGTGTGGATCAGCTGGAAAAGGCTCTGACTCAGGAGAAACAGAAGCAGGATGCTGCACATGCACGACATGTGGCAGGTATATTGAAAACACGCGTGAACTTTGAAACGATGGATGTGTAAGGAGAACAACATGAACTTTGATATGGTATTTGATATACAGCATGCCTACCGTCAGGTAGTTCATGCCTTCGCCTATCCCGGTGAAATAGTAAGTCTGAAGCAGGAGGCGGACAGGTTGGAGGCTGGGCTGCCATGCCGGGCTGCTACCGGTGTACTGCTGTATATGCTGCTGGATGCGGATACCAGCTTTCATGCTGTGGAGGAGGAACAGCTGACAGACAGCATCGCCAGACTGACCTACTGTCAAAGCTGTTCGCTGGAAACCGCAGCACATGTCATTGTGACAGGGAAGCATAGGGACAGACTGTGTGAAATCATGCAGAAGGTTCAGACAGGCACGCTGGAGGATCCGCATCTGGGAGCGACGCTACTTGTGGAATGTGATTCTCTGCAGGAGGGATACGAGCTGATATTACGAGGTCCCGGCATACCGCACGCACATACGATTGCTTCCCCGCTAAACAGTGACTGGGTGGAGGTCCGCGCTCTTGTGAATGAGGAATTTCCTCTGGGCTTCGATATGCTTTTGATCGATGCGGATGCGAACTGTATGGCGCTGCCGAGAACAACACAGGTGGAAAGGGGATAGGACAATGGCATATGTAGCGGTAAAGGGCGGCGAACAGGCAATTGAGGAAAGCCTGCGCCGATTGAAATATGAACGTGTCAAAAAGGGCGCCGGTGCCGGCGTTGACCAGATTGAACAGGGCATGCGGCTTTTGGTGGATCAGGTGATGAGTGAAGGCAGTCTGTACGCCCCCTCCCTCGCCGCACTGGCAATCAAGCAGGGAGAGGGCAGTATGGAGGAGGCGGTATTTCTGCTGCGAAGCTATCGCTCCACACTACCGCGCAGGTACTACTCCCATATTATTGACAGTCGGGAAATGGAGGTCGAACGCAGAATATCCGCAGCCTTTAAAGATATCCCGCAGGGACAGCTTCTGGGTACGAGCTATGATTACGTACACCGCCTGCTTGACTTTGATCTGTTGCAGGAGCGTGAGGAGGAGCTGAAGCAGTATGTGGAGGCGTTTCTGAGTGAGGAATGCACCAAAGAGAAAACAGATCTGCGCCTTCCAAGGGTCAGCGACTATCTGCGCAGGGAAGGGCTGCTGCCACCGGTGGAAAATGATAACCGTGCTCCGAAGGATGCCACAAAGCAGATGCTCAGCTTTCCCACGCAGCGCAGTGAGCGTCTGCAGATTCTAAGCAGAGGGATGACGCAGGCGGTAACCGCACTGGGCTATGCTTCCCTGCGCGGCTATGGTGTTGTGCATCCGACAGTGGGGGAGCTGCGTGTGGGGCAGCTGCCAATCAGTGTTCCGGATCCCCTGCAGCCAGAGCGTGAGGAGGATTCCTATTATATCGGAGAAATCAAGGTGACAGAGGTAGAGAGTCTGATCCCGGTTACCATAACCGATCCAAATGGGGAAAAGGAGCTGGAATTTAAGGTTGGCTATGGCATCACCATGGGGCAGAACGAAACCAAGGCAATCGCCATGAGTATTCTGGATACATGTCTGGAAAGCGAGGATAAAGGCTTTGCGGTCAATGACGAGGAATTTGTGCTCTACCATATTGATGCGGTGGAGGCAACCGGCTTTATATCGCACTTAAAGCTTCCCCACTATGTCACATTTCAATCGAAATTAAACAGCATGAGAAAAACAAAGAAGGAACAGGCCGATGATGAAAAAGAAATATAATTTTGCCTTCTTCGATGAAGGCAGCAAGCGGGAAATCCGCAGAGCCTCACTGAAGGCCATCTGTATACCCGGATATCAGGTGCCCTTTGCGTCCCGGGAGCTGCCGATCGCCAGAGGCTGGGGAACCGGCGGGCTTCAGCTGAGTCTTTCGCTGGTCGGTCCAAGGGATATTGTTAAGGTGATTGATCAGGGCAGTGATGAAAGCGTCAATGCCATCAGTATCAAAAATCTGATCAGGGCCACCACGGGAGTAGAGCTGACCACGCATACGGCTCTTGCCACCCTCATACAGTCGCGTCACCGTATACCGGAGGTACCTCTAAAAAAAGACCAGATTCTGATTTTACAGGTACCGACACCGGAACCGCTGCGGGAATACGAGCCAAGCGAGCGTGCAACCAGACGACTGCATGCCGAAAAGGAATATACCGGGGCCTGGCTGCTGCTTTTTGAACAGATTATGAAATATGGAAGAGTAACCATGGGGGCCGATCATCCGGTACTCGTAAACGACCGCTATGTGACAGCTCCCTCTCCCATCCCCCGCTTTGACAATCCGAAAATGATGAGAAGCGAGGCGCTGATTCTTCTGGGAGCCGGACGGGAAAAGAAAATCTATGCGATTCCACCCTATACGAAGGTCGTATCGCTGGACTTTGATGATCATCCCTTCGAGACCGAGGATTTTCAGGGGAAATGCTGCCGGCTGTGCGGGGCATCTCATGTCTATCTGGATGAAATCATCGATGAAACAAATGGCAGGGTCAGCTATCAGTGCAATGATACCAGCCAGTGTCTGGAACGCCTGAATGCGAAAGGAAGGGAAGCATAATGGACTACAACGATGTACCGCTGATGCGTGTATCACATCTCAACAAACGCTTTGGTGAGGGCTGTCCCCATTGCCGCAGCCATTCGGTAAAGCTGCAGGGAAACTATTGCCCGAAATGCGGAACCGTATATGCCTGCCGGGATATCAGCTTTGATGTATATGACGGGGAGATTCTTGGCGTGGTGGGAGAAAGCGGCAGCGGCAAGTCCACCATGATGCAGTGCCTGTACTTTGATCAGGAGGTGACAGGGGGCAGCTGTACAATCCGTACCTATAAAAACGGAGCTGCCAACATCTTTGAGCTGACTGCCCAGCAGCAGCGCTATATCCGCAATCACGTACTCGGCATGGTATATCAAAATCCCTATCTCGGATTGAAAATGAATTTTTCCAGCATGGGAAACATCGCTGAAAAGCTGATCGCGGCAGGAAAGCGCAATGTAAAGGCTATGAGTGAACGCGGTGAGGAGCTGCTAAACGCTGTGAAAATTCCGGTGCACCGCATGAAGGAGGAGCCGAGGAAATTTTCCGGCGGCATGCAGCAGCGTGTTCAGATTGCCAAGGCTCTCAGCAACAATCCGCCGATTCTTCTGCTGGACGAGGTCACAACCGGACTGGATCTATCAGTGCAGGCAAATGTATTAGACCTGATTAAGAAAATACAGCGGGAGCTGGGGGTATCCATGCTTGTGGTATCGCATGATCTGGGGGTGATTCGCATGCTGGCGGATCGAACGATTGTTATGCTGGATGGGGAAATCATTGAACAGGGACTGACCGATCAGGTCATGGAGGATCCGCAGCACCCTTATACCCAGCAGCTTGTATATTCATTATTATAAGGAGAACATCATGATTGCAATCATAAATGGAAACATCGTACAGGAGCATGGTATATTAAAGGATCACGCTCTGCTGATTGAACAGGAGCGTATCTATGATATCGTTCCACAAGCAAAGCTTGCCTCTATGCGCATTGATGAGGTGTACAACGCCTATGGGGGATACATCACACCGGGCTTCATCGATATGCATTCGGATCATATCGAGGCCATGGCGGCACCGCGCCCCAGCAGCATCATGGATATGGAGCTGGCTGTATATGAATTCGAAAAGGAATGCTGTACCCATGGCATCACCACCATGTTTCACTCCGTCAGTATCTGGGAGGGAGTTGGAGCTTCCCCCATGCGACGTCCCGAGCTCGTCAGGCAGCTGGCGGATATCATAGAAAAAAGCCACACGCAGCTGCATCTGATTCATCACCGCTTTCACATGCGCTTTGAAATCGACAATCAGAAGCAGTTTCCACTGATGCTGGACTATCTGCGTCAAAAGCGTGTTCACCTCATTTCCTTCATGGATCATACACCGGGACAGGGGCAGTACCGCAACATTGAGGTATACAAAAGCTATGTCCGCAATGCCCGAAGCATGAGTGAGGAGGAGGTTGCGGAAGAGGTGGCGCGCCGCATGAACAGCGACAAGCTGACACTGGAGAATATGCAAACGGCTGCCAGACTGGCAAAGGCGCAGGACATCTCGATCGCCTCGCATGATGATGATACGATTGAAAAGCTGGATGTGGTGCAGAAGTTCGGGGCAACCATATCGGAATTTCCAATCACGCTGGAGGTAGCCAGGGAAGCAAAGAAACGCGGTATGTACACGGTTGTCGGCGCACCGAATATTCTGCTGGGCGGCAGTCATTCCGGCAATATGAATGCGGCAGACGCTATCGCACAGGATGCAGCGGATATCTTATGCAGTGATTATTATCCGGCAAGCCTTCTGCATGCGGTATTTCAGATGACTAAGAAGGGCCAGCGTCTGGAGGAGATGGTGAATAAGGTGACCATACACCCTGCACGGGCTACCGGCATTGATCGGGACTACGGTTCCATTGAAAAAGGTAAAAAGGCCGACCTGCTGATTATCCGTATCCTGCCCAACGAGCTGCCGGCAATCACCGAGGTATTTGTGGACGGTATGTGCATCGCACAGAACCATTACCGGGTATAGCCATGCTGAGCAGAGAAGTGACCATCGAACAGGATGTAGAGCTTAACCAGGTAAGCTTTTCTATATATAATAAGGTAGGCGCACACAGTGTCATTGAAAACAGCTCCTTTGGCAGGTATTCCTATTGCGAGCCGTATGCGATGATACAAAACACGATCATTCACAGCTTTGTGGATATCGCAAGAAATGTCCGCATCGGAGCAACCCAGCATCCCCTGCAACGCCCTACGACTCATCATATCACCTACCGGCGCAGAATGTACGGTGTCCGGGATACGGATGATGAAGCCTTTTTCGAGCAGCGCAGAAGCAAGCTGACAGAAATCGGACATGATGTATGGATCGGGCATGGCGCCTTGATCGAGGCAGGCGTGAAGGTCGGTGATGGAGCTGTAATTGGCAGTGGTGCCATTGTGACACACGATGTTCCACCCTATGCAATCGTTGCAGGGGTCCCCGCAAAAATTCTTCGTTTTCGCTTTGACTGCGAGCAGATTGCCGCCCTTTTGGATATCGCCTGGTGGAACTGGGAGGATGCAGTATTCCGCAGCCGAATTGATGATTTTTCATTGGACATTGACATATTTATCCGTAAATACAGGAAAGGGTGAACCATATGCAGCAACAGGATTTACTGGTTATCGAGAATCTGGAAAAAAGCTTTACCATGCATGTCAGCAGGCGTGAAATCCATGCCTGCAGGGGAATCAGTCTGCATCTTGCGAAGGGGGAATTTATCGGAATCACAGGGAAGAGCGGCAGTGGGAAATCGACGATCTTAAAGGGGATTTACCGAACCAATCTGCCGCAGAAGGGAAGGATATTGTATGACAGTGAAAAATTCGGGATGCTAGATCTCTGTCAGGCAAGTGAGCGGCAGATGATTTATCTACGCAAACAGGAAATCGGCTATGTTTCCCAGTTTCTGCGCATTATGCCGCGAACGACTGCACGGCAGATTATTGAACAGGCGGTTTTGGAAATGGGGGCGGATGAAGATACCGCCCGTCGCAGGGCACAGCATATGCTGGAGCATTTCGAGCTGGAGCCGGCCCTTTGGGATATGTATCCCAATACCTTTTCCGGAGGAGAAAAGCTGCGGTTGAACATTGCGGCTGCCATGGTAAAGAAGCCGCGTTTACTGCTGCTGGATGAGCCGACCGCCAGTCTGGATCATACCAGCAAGCAGAAGGTCCGTGATCTGATTGAGCAGCTGAAGCTGGAGGGAACGACCATGCTCGGTATCTTTCATGATCTGGAATTCATGGAGGGGCTGTGTGATCGGGAGTACAATATGCAAAAGGGAATGATGGCATGAACCGTATCGATCTTCACATACACAGCGTTTGCAGTGACTCTTCACTGACGGTGGCACAGATTCTCAGCCTTGCTAAAGAAAGCCGGATGCAGATGATATCCATAACGGATCATGATACCTTTGCGGCATACCGGCACATCCCGTACGATATGCTGCCCTGTACGCTCATCAAGGGGATCGAGATCAGTGCCTTTGATGAGGTTGCACAACGGCAGGTGCATATTCTCGGCTATGGCTTCGGAGAAGACACCCCGCATGTGGATGCCCTGTGTGAAGCGATCCTGCGTCAGAGAAGAGCGATTTCCCTATGGCAGGTGCAGCAGCTGATTGATCACGGCTATCAGATTAGCCTGAAGGAAGTGGAATGCATGGCACAGCAATCCACAGCTATCTACAAGCAGCACATCATGGACGTTATGATACGACACGGCTACAGTGATACCATATATTCCGATGTCTATCGAAAGCTGTTCAAAAACAACGGAATCTGTGTATGTCCTGCCTCCTTTGTTTCAGTAGAAGCGGCGATACGGGCCATTCATAAGGATCAGGGAATCGCCGTGCTTGCACATCCCTATACCTCACGCGTCACAGGATCGATCCCCGAATATGTCCGGATCGGACTGGATGGTATTGAAACCTGGCACAGCTCACACGGACAAAAGCAGGTGGATGACTTGCATGCCATCGCAAAAAGGTATAAGCTGATAGAAACAGGGGGCAGCGATACCCATGGACGCTATGGCGAGGAACCGGTGCTTGGGCAGGTGAACCCCTTTATGAAGGATGAGGATGTGAGTGTATGCAGCAGGATGTAATAGAATTTGCGATAGAGCTGGTAAGAGATTGCGGGGCACAGCTGCGCCGCGTATCCGAAGTGACACCGGAATATAAAACGGATTTTCAGGATCTGGTAACGGAATACGACCGCAGCATAGAGGAACAGATTCGCTATGCACTTAAAGTAAAATTTCCAACACACAGCTTTCTGGGAGAGGAAAGTGTCAGGGAACGCGGAGATCATCTATGGATTTTGGATCCGATCGACGGAACAACGAATTTTGTAAGCCGGCACCGGGATTTCGCAATATCGCTGGCCTATTATCATAAGCAGCAGCCCGTCTTCGGCATCGTATATGATGTCATGCGGGATGAGCTGTTCCTGGGAGTTCATGGCAAAGGCGCATGGAAAAACGGGGAGAGGATGGCACAGCTGCGCAAAAAAGAAGCGAGGGAGTGTATTCTGGATGCCGGCCTGCACGTTCTGGGTTATATAAAAAGAACCTATGGTAGTGATCCGTTAACCATGCAGGATGAATTCCGTGCCCATCGCTATCTGGGCTGTGCATCCCTGAGTATCGTACAGATTGCACAAGGATTGAGTGATCTGTATCTGTCTGCCCATGTGAAATGCTGGGACTATGCGGCTGCGGCAATCATACTGGAGGAGGTGCAGGGAGCCTACAGCATTCAGAATACCTTCTTTACAACCACAGGCACATTTGCAATGTTCGCAAACCGAAGATCACTGATCACCATGGTGGAAAAGGAATATTTGTAATATGTATTAGAAAAAGGCCGGTGATATTGATTCAGCATAGAATAAGAAAAGAAAAAATCTGTATCAGACAATTGATCAGAATCGAGTTTTGCGGATTTTCTTTTTTATAAATGCTATTCTTCATGTAACATTCAAGTTTATAGTAAGCAGGCTGTTTTTCTTCCTGCTTTTTTTTACGGAAGCACACAATAGAGAAAAAGCGTGATTTATGATATAGCCCAGGGAATCTGTTATGCAGGCATACCTTGAATCAGCCGGTGAACTATACGATAAGCGTTTGGTTTGATCGCCAGCCTTTAAACCTTTCTCAACAAAGCCGGAAATAGCAGATTGCTTCAGCGTATATAAAAAACAAGAAGTGAACGATACTTCCTGTTTTCTTATGATTGTGTCAGATATAGCGTTGAATATACCATAGATGATTTCAATATCAAATGGATACATAGAACGTATTATCTTAAATTACATTGTTTTATAGAAAAATGGTATATAAAAATGCGTATTTCTGCCCGATAGCGGGTAAATTAAAAAAAGAGAATTCAACATGACTGTAGTTCAATAGGAATTGAATCCTCTCTTTTAAACACTTTAAGGTAAGAATGAACCAAATGCGAATACTCGTATTTTCATATATTGAAGACTGTCAGCTGTCATGCTCAGTCTTATAAGCTTTTTTATATCTTCTTTCCAGTTCTTCATGTAATTCCTGCTGCGAATAATCCACATAGAGCATGATCTTTTTCTCCACCTGCTTCTGATAATCCGTTGGCTTGCTTTTAAATTTATCCACGATATATTCTATTTTATTCCAGGTGTGAGGATACGTGCTGCGCATATAGCGAAAGCATTCCGGCTGTGTCTGATAGAGCTTTGCGGCATTCCAGCAGATAACACTCTGACTTACTTCATCATCAATTTCCAATTCTTCAAGAGGGTACAAACCAATCTCCTTCAACGGTTTTGGCACCTGCTCATCCTGCTGATAAAAGTAGGATTCCCAGCTGGTATAGCCGCGCTTTACGGCGATCTCATATGGCGTGTCTTTTAAATAGTTATTTTTGTCTGTCAGCCTGACAAGCTCATAAAAGTGCGGTGCCAGCCATTCACAGCGCCTTGTGGACATATAACCCGACAAAATGACGATATTGCATGCCAGTAATTCCTTTGCATCCTCAAAAATCATAACGGAGGAAAGCTGTGACAAATAGGGCGCAAAGTGTGCAGAATAGGAATCTTCATCCTGTAACAGTACATCAAGCTCCAGAAGAAGGGTTGTAAACTCCATATTTTGAATAACAGCTATCAGGTCATCTCCTACAGTGGAGGAATAAAAGGGCAGTATAAGATTCCGTGCCGTCTTGTATTTATGAACTTCTTTTAAGGAAAATGCATACGATAAGACGATTTCATCCTTTCTGGTATCCGTTGGATAAACGGTTTTAAAAACCCTTACTGCTTCTTTGTACTTTTCACTGGAATGACAGGCGATGGCATAGTATCTCATCATCAGAGGGTGCGCCTTATTCTTTTTGATATATGGCTTCCATAATGAAATGGCCTTCTGCATATCCCCTAGGTATAGGAAAAGGATACCCTTTAAAATAACAGCGGGCTCATTGCTTGAAGAAAACTCATTCAGTTTATGAATAGCCTTCATATAGTTTTCTGCTTCTATGAATTCCTTAACGGAATCCAGCCTGCGCTCATCTTTTGTGTGAAACAGACTGTAAATCTCATTCAAATCAATACGGTTAAAATCGTATGTATCCTGTGGCATAATATGCTTCTCTCTTTCGACATTAAAATTATACATTCTTTTTAATTATAAGGGTATAAAGGGATGATTTTCCAATAAAAATTGTAAATAATTTACAAAAATGCAACAGATGTACCCTGCTTGATTCCTGTTGATCATAATGAAGCAGGCAGTTAGATTACACAAAAAGAAAAGAATGGCAGAAAGGGATATATATTCTGTTTGATTTTGTTATAATAATGAAAAACCTGACGCTTGTATCGGGATCAGCGCGGTAAGAAAAGGCTTGGGTAAGGGAAATAAGTCTGTGGCTTATAGGATATGAAATCGTTATTGCATAAGAAACACATTCAGGCTACTTTTAAAAGCGTAAGGAGAGTTCGGTATGATCATTAGAAAAGCGGTTAAACAGGATCTGCCCCAGCTGCAGGTTATGTATGAAGCTATTATTGCACATATGTATGCACAGCAAATCTGTATATGGGATGCGGTGTATCCCTGCATTTGTTTTCCGGAGGATATTAAACAGGAGCGTATGTATGTCCTGCAGAAGGATGCCCGGATACTGGCTGCGTTTGCATTATGCGAGCATAATAAGGGGGAACAGCACGTCGACTGGCATCTATCAGGACAGAAAGCCCTGTATCTTGACCGCCTTGGTGTGCATGTGGATGCGATGGGAAAGGGTGTTGGCAGAGCAGCGATACGGGAAGCAATGCGTTGTGCAAAGGAACGGCAGGCAGATGTTTTACGGCTGTTTGCGGTGGACAGCAATACACCGGCCATCCGGCTGTATGAGAAAAACGGGTTTATTCAGGCGAAGGGCATCTATCATGAGGTTATTGATGATACTTTGACACTGCATGAATTGGGCTTTGAAAAAGCCATAACAGAAAAAGAACTGCCGGGATAACGTGATTTGAAACCGGCAGCTTAAGAAAGGAGGAAATGTATGAGCGAGCTTTTGCGATTTGAAACACGGGAAGCATTCAGAGAATGGCTGAGCGAAAACTGTCGGCGCAGGGAAGGGGTGTGGCTGGAATTTGGCAAAACAAAGGAGGTGGAAACACTGTCCGCAAACGATGCTTTACTGGAGGCACTTTGCTTTGGCTGGATTGACGGCGTGATGAAGTACATCCTACAAGAAGTATTTTGCGCCGCGAAGAGCTGGCAGCAAATGGTCACAGAAAAACAAGGCGCTGGTTCAGGAGCTGGAAGCATGCGGTGCCATGACGGAATACGGACGCAGGAAAATAGAAGAGGCGAAAAAGAACGGACAGTGGGACAACGCCGCTTCTCCTTCTGCAATCAGCGAGGAACAGATTGCGGCAGTTGCTGCCTTGTTAAAGGAAAATGCACAGGCTTATACTAATTTTCAGAAGATGCCGGCATCTGTGAAAAAGACATATACACGTGCTTATCTCGATGCAAAGACAGAAGCGGGTCGCAGCCGGCGTCTTGCATGGATGATGGATCGGCTGGAAAATAACTTAAAGCCAATGTGAGCTTGAAGAAAACAAAGAAGGAGATTTTATGGAGCTGAAAAAACTGGACGGAAGCTTTTCCGTATGCAAGGTGGTGGATTATTCCATGGTGAATTTGAACAGCACCTATTGCTTTATAGGAAAAACAGATGAGGAAAATTCACTTGTCTGTTTACAGGAGGAGGTACCGGAAAATACCATCGAGCGTGAAGATCACTGGAAGGCATTTCGCATACAGGGAATTCTGGATTTCTCCCTGATCGGCATTCTGTCCGAGATTTCAACGCTGCTTGCGAAAAAAAGCATCGGCATCTTTGCCATATCTACGTACAACACCGATTATATCCTGATGAAGGAGGAACAGTTTGAGAATGCAGTGAGGATACTTGCAGAAGCAGGCTATCGTATCCTGTGATGATATCATACCGTAGGAAAGAAAACGCCGCAAAGATTTCGATCAGATTTAGGATAAAGCGATCGTAAAAAAGCCTTGCTGAATCTAACGTGAATCTAACGACAGGGTTTTTTTATAAGAATCACTGCAAAATTCAGAAATGCAACGCAGCGTTGCGCAAGTGCATGCGAAAAGCTATGGAAGATAACATGGAGATTTGGTATGATGTACCTGTGTTTGAGTGAGGAGGCAGATTTATGAATTTAGGAGAAAAGCTGTTGAAGCTGCGAAAGGAAAAGGGACTCTCACAGGAGGCGCTGGCAGAGCAGATCAAAACGACCAGGCAGGCATTCAGCAAATGCACCGAAGGCGCGCAGAGCGGGAGAATAATCAGGGCTATCCGGAAACGGAAAAGCTGTTGCAGCTGTCAAATATATTCGGAGTGTCCGTGGATTATCTGTTAAAGGATGATACGTGTAAAGAGGGTACTGAGGAGAAGGGGTATTATGTAAGCAAAGAGATGGCGCAGGGGTTTCTGATGAAGGAAAGCAGGGTAAGCAGAAGCGTAGCAGTGGGATTTATGTTCTGGGCACTGGCCGGCATTCCATTCTGTATGTTTCCGAATCATTCCTCATGGCGTCTGCTTGGTATGGGGGTGTTTATTTTCCTTGGAATCTGTGCGGTTGTCATCGGTATGTTTCATGATCAGGACACCTATGCCGTGTTGAAGCAGGAGGTACTGCTGTTTGACTATGAATACAGGAAAGAGCTTTGCAGGGAATATCAGGTACGGCGGAAAAAATATGGATTTGTGGCCGTTCCCTGCTGCATCCTGTTTGTTGCGGGAATCGTTGCATTGGCTGCCACGAAGCGCGGTTACCTTCCATGGAGCGAATACCATGCTTTTATATTTCTGGGTTTAGCCGCAGGGCTTTTGGGATTTGTGTATACCGCAGGGATGCTGGATGCCTATGAGCAGCTTGTGGAAAATGAGAAATACACGGGACGTCTGCTATTTAAGCTCAGAAAGAAAATACGAACAAAGATTGATTAGCTTTCATGCTTTCACAGGCTTGCGTGCCTGCCGTGTTAAGGTGAACAACAGTGCCTGTGAGGTGTCTTTACAGATACCGCTGCATGATGCAGGTAACGTGATGACTGCTGCAAATCCGGCGTGTTCAGTGCTGTTATTATAATGCACGGATTTCCATGATTTCGGGAATCCGTTTTTTTTATTTTATATAAAAGACACACTCTGTTAGAATAGTTTGTATTCATTCCTAGCGTAGTGTGCCTTTTATGTTTGCGTATGGGTGGTAAAATACTTACAGGTATTTAAAAGAGCATGATACTGATGACTAGACCAATCGCCCCTATGACAAGGAAGATTAAACCGATACCGGCTGCTTTCTTTCTACGCTCAATCTCGGATTGACTATCTGGGGATAGATCAATGAGTGGATAGTTTCTTCTGCCAATAAGATAAAGAAGCAATCCACTTGTATGATTGCCGTTCATTGCAAGAAATCCCCAAAGCTTTGGATGCTTCAATCCCCTTGCTGTAGCGTCGATCACAGTAATATGATAGATCTGATAGATCATTTCCAATGCTCCTACAATAAGAACAGCACCACTGATAACTGCTGAAATCATCATTTTTGTTTCCATATTTTCCTCCTATAATTTTTTTATGATCTGATAAAGTAAAGCAGCAGAGCTGATGATAGCAAAGCAGAAGACACCTATCAAATAATATTGATTATCCCGCAGGAACATATTGAATGCCACAAGGAGTATCACAAGCAAAACATTGATCATGATAGCGGCTATCAGCTTACGATTGCTTTTCACGATATTCGTATTTTCTTCTAAATGCTCAATCATTTTATCATCACCTTTTAATAAATCATCCAGACTAAGAGAATAAAGATTACTCAGATCAATAACGTTCATGATATCCGGATACGATCTTTCATTTCTCCCAATTTGAGATTGTCTGCCTCGTAACTTTAATATCTTCGGCCACCTGTTCCTGTGTCAGTCCGGAATTGATACGAGCTTCCTTTAATTTTTTTTCCTATCTCCATATGCATGTTCTCCTTTCGGATACATCATGTCACTTTAGGGAATAAAAGTCTATCAAAATTATTTTACATTGTCCGTTTTGGGTACGAAAAGGGTTTATATATGTGAATAGTTAGTGTACAGTGCGAAAAGGTGTATAGAAAATAACATATTTCACACAGAAACAGATCGAACAAGTGAATTCTGTTAATCTAATTCCCATGTTGAAGGAACAGGGATGACAATGAATGGTATTATGGTCTGAATACGACAGGATACTGACAGCTGTGAGTAAGGGATACAGCAGGATGGCATGCGTTTTACAATAGGCCTTTCATTAAAAAAACATGAAGTCGGCAAGCATGGTTTTTAAATTTCAAATCTAGTAGAATGTGCATGTTTTATGAGAAAACCATGTGCACCGCATGAACAGAACAATCAATGGAATGGAGCAATTCTATGCTTGCTTTAGAATATATTGTATAGATGAGATGCCTGATCAGGAACGATTGATTGCACAGAAGGAAGCTATATTGCTCCCGATGAGCAAGACTGCTCTGGGTGCTTATTTATAGATCGAATGTCAGTTTGACTGGAGATAAGTGAAATTTAGTGAAAATCCGATGGGAATATATAAAATACAAAAGTATAGTAAGAAGTGAATTGCAAAAGCAAGAATTGTAAAAAATGGAATGCAGTTGTCTTACTTTACATTTCGCCATCCTCTGCCTGCTTATGGAAACAGGCACGCGGAAAAGCAGCACTTGCTTGTTCGATTGTAATTCATCCACGAAGGAATGGTGTATAATAATAGAAATAAGCATATAGATGCGTAAGGGAGATGCCGTTGTGAAAATTACAAATAAGAATATAGATGCCGGGAATGCATTCGACTGGGACCGGACATCAAAGGATTATGCAAAGTATCGGGATATTTATCCCTCTGTGTTTTATGAAAAAATTGCAGAACGTGGATTATGTGTCGCAAATCAGCGTGTGCTTGATTTGGGAACAGGAACCGGTGTGCTGCCTAGGAACATGTACACCTATGGTGCCAACTGGACAGGAACGGATATTTCCCAGCAGCAGATTGAAGAGGCGAAGGCACTTGCACGACAAATGAACCAGAATATATCTTATTTCTGTGTATCTGCCGAGGATATCAGCTTTACCAGCCATACCTTTGACGTCATTACAGCATGTCAGTGTTTTTGGTATTTTGATTATGAAAGGCTGCTTCCAAAGCTGCTTCAGTATCTGAAACCGGAGGGGAGGCTTCTCTTTTTATATATGGCCTGGCTTCCTCAAGAGGATGCGATCGCAGGTGCAAGCGAGCAGCTGGTTTTAAAATACAGCCCAAACTGGTCAGGAGCCCGAGAGTATATGCACCCTATTTCATTGCCTGACTGTGTATATGAAGTGTTTGAACCGGTAGCACATGAGGAATATGCCCTTGATATTCCCTTTACCAGAGAATCCTGGAATGGGAGAATGAAGGCCTGTCGGGGTGTGGGGGCCTCTCTTTCTGATCAAGCGATGAAAGCATGGGAACAGGAACACCTGCAGCTGCTAAAAAAGAATGCCCCTGCGGCTTTCAATATAAAGCATTATGCGGCAATGCTGGAGATGAAGCGGAGAACATAATGCACCTGTGCTGCTGGTGGAAACAGGTAGCGTCAGGAAGAATTGAAGGTGTCGCAGGCAGGGTGGTTTTTCATGCAGAACTTGTCCCGTACCTTGATTATCCGGAAATCTTCTGTTCTGTAAGGAAAAAAATGCAGCGGTTATTTGCTGCCATAGGAAAAAAGCCGGAGTTCATTCATCCCGGCTTTTTGTATATAAAGCATGCTGCGGATACAGGCTGTTACATTTATTTGATCTTTCCTATGATATATGATTGCATTACAATATTATATGGCGTATAATATTGTTGAAGAAAGGTGATGTATATGACATTTCAGCTTGGCTCTGCATTGCTGGACGCCTGTGTGCTGGCAACGCTGCACAAGGAGGATACCTATGGATATCGTCTAACGCAGGAGGTAAAGGTTGTAATGAGTGTGAGTGAGTCAACACTGTATCCGGTTCTGCGCAGACTCATGAGAGAAGGCTATCTGGAAACCTATGACCAGCAGCATATGGGCAGAAATCGAAGATATTACCGATTGACAGATGCAGGAAGAAATAAATATAGGGAGTATGTTGAGGAATGGAAGGCATTCTCAACAAAATTCAGTGGTATTCTGGAGGGAGGAAAAGAACATGAAGAAGGCTGAGTATATAGCGGAACTGAAGCGAAGGCTTGCGAATTTTTCACCATCTGAGGTGGAGGATGCAGTTTCGTATTGTGAAGAATATTTTGAAGAAGCAGGGGATGGGAATGACCAGCAGGTCATAGATGATTTAGGGACACCGGCGCAGTTTGCAGCACAGCTGAAGGCAGAGAGGTCCATACGTCAGGAACAGCAGCATAGAAACTATCGCAGAGGAAATAATCCAAACAGCTCATTGAAAAATGCAGGGATGATCATTCTTGGTATCTGTGCCCTGCCGATTGCTCTTCCGCTTCTGTTTGCGGCTATTGCCGTAATGTTTGCACTTGTGATTACCGTATTTGCATTGGGCGTAGCCGGTATTGTATCCTTTGCCTCTATATTGATTACAGGGATACCTCTGATGGCAAGTGCTGTTACAAACTACCATACGCCATCCAATGCATGGATTGCGGCAGGTGGCGGATTTTTATGTATTGGCTTGGGCTTACTGCTTTCTATTTTGTTTTTTTCACTCATTCGTACCGTGCTGCCTGCGTTTACCAATGCACTGACACGGCTGTATCATAAGGCACAGGGAGGAAAACGGCATGAAAAAGCATAGAGGGATACGTACACTGGTTGTGGTGTCTGTAGTTTTGATGGTATTGGGATCCTTATGTATTGGTGTGGGGATCGCAAAGGGGGGCGATTTGCGCTATCTGCATGTTGACAAGGATACGGTAGACTGGTGGCCGTTTAACGGAAGCTTCGGTATACAGTTGGGAGATAGCTTTGATTTTACATCCTGGGAGGATGAGAAGCACAGCTATAAGGAGCGCTGGGATCAGTCGCTGCAGGAAGTGGAATCGCTGTCACTTGACGTCACTCTGGGAGATGTCCGGATTGAACGGGGAAAGGAAAATAAAATTACATTCCTCGATATTCGCAAGGAGAAAGTGAACATCAAACAGGAGAAGGGCAATGTAACGGTTACTGTAGACAATCCGGATATAAGCAAAGGAAATCGGAATCGAAATGATACGATTATAGTTACGTTGAAGGATAAGCAGTATGAGCGAATATACGTTGAAGATAAGCTTGGTGACATTCAGCTGAAAAACCTGTCCGCAAAGCATATCACCATAGAAGAAAAGCTAGGGGATATTACGCTGGAACATATCGTTTCCAAGGATTTGGCGATTGCGCAATCTGCCGGAGATATTGAGGTGGATGGACAGCTTTATGGAAACAGTGTAGTGAAAAGCAGCATGGGTGATATCATGATTCATGTTCGCGGAGATCAGAAGGATTATCGCTACAGGGTTAAAAATACAATGGGAGATACACAGATCCAAAACCGGGAATGGGAGCTGTCATGTGATGCAGAGGAAGGGAATCGATCGAGTGACAACTACCTTCAGCTACACAGCAGTATGGGGGATATCGATCTGCAGTTTGAAGGATGAGTAGCTTCGAGGAGCTGGTCAGGGAGTGTGACAGACTGTGGCTCAACTGCCGCTGTACCAGATTAAGGCTAACCCCTGTGAAAAAACAGGTACAAAAAGATAACAGGAGGAAAGCGGTAGAGCTGAAAGCAGACTGGGAAACGTTTTTACAGCATGCTGCAGAAAATTTGGAGGATGCAGGGTGGAAAACGGAAATGGACAGACGTGTTCTTGCTTTGCTTCGCAGTGAATCCGTTCTGAATTTCGCTGTGTTAAAGCCTGCGGTTCAGGAGGAATTCCTATCCATTACCAAGCAGTTCGTTCGGGATGCCATGTGCTTTGATACTGCGCTTGAGCTGGATGATATCATGCAGGCAATGCGGAATGTCTGGATTATTTTGCTGCTGGAATGTATGCTGGAGCGGAAGCTGTGCTATCACAAGGCGATCTTCGCCTACAGTATGCTGTATCCGTATACCGATAATTTTCTGGATGACCCTGCTATTGACAAACAACGGAAAAAGGCGTTTAACAGCTGGCTGAGCGAACGTCTGAAGGGGGAACAGAGGCCGATGGATGCAGACCTGTATCGTCAGGTAGATGCCCTTGTTTCCATGATTGAGGATACTTTTCCCCGCCAACAGTTTCCGGATGTGTATGATGCACTTCTGCGCATTCAGGAGGGCCAGATCTTGTCCGTACAGCAGGACAGCAGACTTTGTGAAGAAGAAATACGAAGGATATCCATATACAAGGGGGGAGCCTCTGTTTTGGCTGACGGCTATCTGATGGATGGAGACCTTTCTGAAAAAGAAGCATTTTTCTGTATCGCCTACGGTTTTCTTTTACAGGTGGCAGATGATATACAGGATATGGAGGAGGATCGCATTCTGTGCCAGCATACACTTGCAAGCATGCTGCACGGGAAAAGACAGCGTCTGCGCCTTGCACAACGCCTGCATACCTATCTGCATGAGGTGTTGTTTTATCATTATCCAGCAAAAGCCAGTACAATGCAGTCCTTTGTTGAGAAAAATTGCCGGTTCCTGCTTATCGGATCGATTGCAAAGCAGCTGCATCTGTTTCCAAAGCCGTTTGCATACCGCATGCGGCGCAGTCTTCCTCTCGGCCTGGATGCTGTAACCACTTTGATGAACGAGAGCAGTGCGATGCTGCAGTCCGAGCAGATTCACGCTGTTATACAGGCCTATGTGCAGGCGTTGTGAGGCTGACTATGCAGACAGCCGTGTAAAAAGGCAGGGATTAACTTCAGAAACATGAAAAAGGCTTTACTATAATAAAAGACTTATCCGGAAACAATCGCTGTATGCGATAAGTGCAGAACAGCCTGCTTCCATGGATAAGTCTTTTTCTTTATGGTGATGCTTTTCCTCTTATTTTCCGATATAGGTGAAGCGTGGTGTCAGTACGCCATCAACCAGAATGCTCTCACAAAACATAGCAAGAGGGCGTATCCAGACCTCCTCGTTGCCATATAGCTGCCGGTATACAACATAGCGCTCCAGCGTTTCACTGTGTGTTGCCACATACAGCACGCTGTAGCATTTTCCTTTGAAATGGCGGTATTTTCCAGGCTTTACTTCCATGCCTTCCACCGGAAGACCCTCTGCTTCCTTTAACGGCTTTACAAAAATTGGTACTGCGTATACCGCTGATTGTTCTTCCTCCATCAGGTCCCGGGCTTCCCCGTACGAAATGCTGCAATCTTCTGTCACAGTCTGTTCACTCTCGTTATCCTTATACAGAATGCAGGAGCTCTTTGCGGGAATGGTAAGCTGCAGGCTTCCGCCTTCACTTCTGTATGTCGTGCCACGCAGAAAATCCTTCCAGCAGCCCTGTTGGGATAGGCAGCTCTGCTTCATAATCCGCATCTGCCACATTGCATGCGATATACAGACTGTCCTGCTCACAGCTTCGACAGAATACAAACTGTTCATTACGAAGCAGTACCTGCTCATAGCTGCCGTGGCTGCAGGCTCTCATCTTATGCACGAAAGAAAGCAGAGCAAGGTGCTCACAGAGCTTTTCTGAATCAAACTCACACAGCTGCAGGCAGGGGCGGATATCGGCATCGCTGCCGTTGTGCTTTTCTACCCTCAACTGCATATTCACTGCCGTAATAAATGCTTGGAATTCCCGGCATGGTGAAGAGGATGGTATATATATTAAACAGATCCTCTTTGTTTTTAACGGTGCTTGCCAGACGGTTTACGTCGTGATTATCGACGAAATTATACAGATCCAGTCCCTGATAGATTCCACCGTTGCCAAACTGCCGGTTCAAGGAATATCCGATTTCAAAATAATTCCTTTCATTGTGAGAGGAATACAGTCCCTTATAGCATTCATAATTGGTAACGGAATCCAGCATGTCGGGATTTGCCCAGCGGTTGTAATCACCGTGTATGATTTCCCCCATCAGCCAGAAGTCCGGATTTTTTTCTTTACAGAACGCCTTCAGTCTGCGAAAAAACTCGGGACGTATACAATCGGCTGCATCCAGGCGCAGGCCGTCGATGTGAAACTCATCCATCCACATCGCAACACTGTCCAGCAGATAGCGAACAACCTCTTCATTCTCCAGATTGAGCTTTACCAGATTATAGTGTCCTTCCCATGCATCATAGGTAAAATCATCATTCAGCGGACTGCGTGCATGAAAGTGCAGGTTGGAAAACCAGTCGCAATAGGTTGATTTCTCCTTCTTTTCCTGAACATCGCGAAATGCCCAGAAATCACGACCGACATGATTGAACACACCATCCAAAACGATGCGGATGTCGGCTGCATGCAGGCTGTCGCATACCCTCTTGAAATCATCGTTTGTACCTAAGCGATGATCCAGCATACGATAATCGCTTGTGTCATAGCCATGCTCATGGCTTTCAAAAACCGGCCCCAGGTACAAGGCATTGACTCCCAGCTTTTTCATATGGGGAATCCAGTCCTCCACCTTCTTTATGGAGTGCGTGATCTCCTCCTCATGATACTGCGCTGCGCCAACAAAGCCCAGCGGATAAATGTGATAAAATACTGCTTCTTTGATCCAGCTTGTCATAAATTCACCTCTAATATTAGTATACCATGGAACCGGGTTGGCAAAAAGAAAAAGGATGCTTTTTACGCATCCTCTCACACTTATTCAATAGGAATAAAGCGTTTTTCTTCAACCTTGCGGCTCTCTTCCTTCGGGAAGGTGATTTTCAGCTCGCCGTTGTCGAAGCTTGCACGGATATCCTCCTCACGGATTGCATTTCCGACATAAAAGCTTCTTGCACAGGAACCGCTGTAGCGCTCCTGACGGATGATGTTTCCTTTGTCATCCTTCTCTTCGTTGGAACTGTTTTTTGCGGCTGTAATGTTGAGGTATCCATCCTTTAAATCCAGATGAATGTCTTCCTTCTTATAACCAGGCAGCTCCATGTCCAGCAGATAGTTACCGTCTAGCTCACGAACATCTGTTTTCATGCAGCTGTTGCTCTTTGTGAAAAACGGATCCTTCCACATGTCTTCAAATGTGTCTGTAAATACGTCTGGTAAAAATCTCATCATAAAGTCCACCTCTTTCTATCGTATTGTATGATTCAGATTTTTCAGATGTGTACAAATATCTGCGGGAAGCAATACTGTATCCATCGCCTCGATTCCTAAAACCATGTCCTGCAGGTACCTTACCTCATCTTCACTGTTATTATATCACATAATTTAGCACTGTCAATACTAGAGTGCTAAAAACATGACTTTTTTTCTATAGTCCGTTATGATTTTGGGCTTTAAATAATCAGTGCAAAGGCTGTAAAACACTAGAGATAGAAGGACATGTACCTTCTATGCTCTTGTCATCATCAGAGGAAGCCTCACATATTTTACACGAGCAGTGAATTGAGTCCTTCACGAAAACGATGCCTACAGGCTTTTTCGTTTAGCATCCGCACAAGAGAACGTATGCCGTTTTGCGTCTTGTGAAATAATAATACATAGCATATAATGATGAAAAAGAATGGGAGGAAGCGATATGGCAGCTATTATTTTTCTGGCATTGGGTGCGCTGATGCTCTATTTTTGCAGTGGAGATTGGCATGCGCAGGCGTATTGCATTTCTGCATGATTATCATTATCAGAATATGAAGGAAGAGGATATCACACCCTATCTGCATCTGATGGGAGTGGGGCTTGCTGTTGTGGGGATGTGCTTTGTCAGCTCTGCAGTGATTCTGTCGTGCCAAAAGGTGCTTTTTCTGCCGGTGTTGTTTGGCGGTCTGCTTCCGAAAAATCGGAGTTATGCTCTATGCCCAGTATCGCTATAACGGAGGTATCTTCAGCTGATCATACATATAAATAAAGAAGCTGTCGGACTGTGAATCGTATAAAGCAGCGGGAAGCTTTAAGGGAAAATGCTGGCATACGGCATCTTTGAAAAGCTTAGCAGACAGATAAAGAGTAGAAAGCTTTGCTGCAGCTTCAGGATGGCAATCAAAAAAACAGGCAATTTTGAATTTTGTCTGCTTTTCATCAGCCTAAGTCCCTGTTTCATTGCCCATATTGCTTATGGCTATGCTGCTTTTTTATAAATAGTACGGCCTTCCTTGATGGTTTCCATGACCTGAATGTCACGGAGCTTCATCGGCTCAGCCTTTAATGGATCCTCATTCAGAATAACCAGATCTGCCAGCTTTCCGGCCTCCAGTGTACCCTTGCGGTCCTCCTCGAAATACTGATAGGCGGCGTTAATGGTCACAGCCTTCAGTGCTTCCAGAACACTGATGCGCTGCTGTTCACCCAGTACGACACCATTCTTCGTGACACGATTGACTGCAGCCCATACACTTTCCAGCATATCCGGCAGAATAACCGGGGTATCCTGATGGAAGGTAAAGGGAATGTGATTTTTCAGGGCACTGGCGGTACAGGAGATATTTTCTGCCCGTTGTTTTCCGAAATTGACAAGGTGTACATCACCCCAGTGATATACATGGGCAACAAAATAGCTTGGCATCACGCCGGTTTCTTTCAGCTGCGGCAGCTGATCCGGACGCAGGGTTTGGGAATGTACCATGACCGGACGGGTATCTGTGGTTTTCTGTCTGCTGTGATGATAGCCGTTCAGCATCTGCTGGCTTGCGGCATCTCCGTTGCAGTGTACCAGCAGCTGGCGGTGTTCATCAAGAGCCTGCTGTACGTAGCCGTCCACCTGCTCATCCGTATAGATCGGATAGCCGCAATAATCACCGCTGTTTTCATACGGCTTGCTCATCCATGCCGTCTTCCCCTGTGGGGAGCCGTCCAGAAACAGCTTGTAGCCGCCGATGCGAAAGTGGTTCCTGTACTCCTTAAGGTCCTCTCTTTGCTGAACAACCTCGCTGTCCTCCACGATATCCACGTATGCAACCATATCCAGCAGCATCTGATCGCTGCGGCCAAGGCGTTCGTAAATATCCACCTCGCTCCTGTGCGCAAAGCCCTCCTGTGCTGTGGTAATACCGAAGCTGGCATAGATTTTCTGTGCCTCGACGGCATACGCATCAATGTTTTCCAGACTCATGACACGTTCTCCGGGACCGCGCATGAAGGTAACCTCTTCCATATACCCGTTCAGGTGTCCCTGCTCATCACGGCCATAGCTTCCACCCTCCGGATTCTTCACGCTGTCATCCAGACCATAAGCCTGCAGAGCCATGGTATTTAAGACTCCCATGTGGAAGGAGGAGTGTGCAAGAATGATAGGATGCGTACGGCTTGCGGCATCCAGCTCATGGCAGTTTGGATGCCGGTGCTCAGCAAGTGCATTATGGTCATAGCCAAAGCCCATCACCCATTCACCATCCGCTAGCTGTTTCTCTTCAATGTAGCGTTTGATTTCCTCCTGAATATCCGCAACACAGGTGCAGCTTTTCAGCGGAACAAATTTCAGGGTGTTCGCAAACTGCAGCATGTGGGAGTGCGCATCGATAAAGGAGGGCATCAGGCATGCTCCCTGCAAATCGATTCGCTCACAATCTGCCTCGCATAGAGGCTCCAGATCCTTCCTTGTGCCGACTGCCTGAATACTTCCGTCCCTGATCAGCAGTGCCTCACTGTATAATTCGTTTTCCTTCATCGTAAGGATGGTACCATTTGTATATAATTTCTGCATCTTTCCTCATCTCCTTATCATTGATGCATGAATTTATGCCTGTTCTTTTTTGTAACCGTAATGCCGCCGGTACTGAAAATACATACAAGGGAAAGAATTCCCAGTACATACAGTGCATACTGTGTGGAATGCATGCGGGCCTGTGCATTCAAACGGACAAGCTCCTGCTGCTCCTGCGGCTTCATGGTGAGATCCGACAGGGAAGAGATAAAGGCCTCATCCGACATAAAGCTGACATTTTTTGCTTCCTCCTGCTGTACAAGGGAGGCGGAGAGCAATGCATCCTTTTCCATACTGCTTCCCAGATTGGCATTGATCGTGAAAATCATAACCATACCAAGCACCGCAACACCGATTGCCTGTCCGACATTTCTTGCGGTAGCCTGTATGCCGCCGGATTGCTGGGCATCACGCTCATTGACAGCCAGTGCCACGACATTGCTTGCCTGTGCACTCAGCATTCCCTGACCGATACCGGCAATGATCAAACCGATATACATGCCGATGGATACTCCGTGCTCCTGCAAAGAGAATGCCATAGGGATCACGGAAACGGCAAGCAGGATATAGCCGATGCGAAGAATCGTTTTCGGATGTACCTGCGCTGCATATTTCGGGACCCCCATGGATGCCGCAAACATGGGAGCACCGACACAGATCATCGCAACCCCTGTCTGAACGGCATTGAACCCGCCGACAACCTGCAGATAGGGATTTACCAGCATAACGGTACCTCCCAGATACAGGAATACAATGGCGCTGGCGAACAGTCCAGCACGAACCTGCGCGGATTTCAGAAAGGAGGAAGGAAGCAGGGCACATCCGTTCTTCTGTTCAATGCTTTTTTCCATAACGACCAGTAGAGCGAGAATGATGACACCAAGCAGCGCAAGCGGCAGGGACGGGGAAATTCCAAAAAGCGTAAACGGTGCCTGCAGCGGTGTTATAAGTCCCCATACGGAAATCTTGGAAATACCAATCAAAAACAGGAACAGACCGATTGCCGCAACAATTGTTCCGCGCACATCCATTTTCAGCTTCTTTGTTGAACGCTCAACCTCGGGGATTGCCGTTGAACCGATGAGAATCAGGAAAAAGTAAACGGCGAGTGCACCAAAGGCAACCCGAAAACCAAATGCATCCAGCAGAAAGCCGGCTACGATGGGACCTGCGGCTGCCGCAATCCCGGTGGCTGCACCGATGGCACCAAACGCGAAGACGCGTTCCTTACCACTGTAGATTCCCGGGATCAGTCCGAGAACGGAAGGAATCATAAAGCTTGCGCCCAGACCGACCAGCAAACGGCCGCCCCAGGTAAACATAACAACATTGGTGGAGATGGCCAGCATGAGCTCTCCGATGATGGCAAGAATCACGCCGATGCGGAAGTTCTTTTTCCAGCCGATGATGATTCCCAGCATTCCGCCGGCAACCATAAACGCCCCGGCACAGAGCGAATACACCATATTGGCAAGCTGAATGTCATTCATACTTGCATGCAGTGCGGATATCAGTGCGTTTGTCGCGACACTGAGAACCGCATTATCCCCTGAGGTTCCGATCTGTGTAAACATGAGAACGATCAGTGGAAGATATATCATCTGTTTCTTTTGTTTTAGTACAGTTTCCATAGCTATTGCCTCCTCAAATACTTACTTTCTATACCATAGTCCATTATAGGCCTGTTGCAGGCGTTGTTAAGTAGCAAAATTACCGTAACTGTGGTAAAATTTTTACAAAGAGGAAAGCGGGAGATGTATGAACCAGCGACAGCGAAAACTGCTTCTGTATCTGCTGTCACAGAAGCATTATCAGCCAATTCAGGAATTATGCGGCGAATTCGGCTTCAGTGAGAAAACGATACGCAATGATATTAAGGCAATCAATGCCTATCTGCATATGAATGAGGTAACATCACGGATTCAGACTAAGCGGGGAAGCGGTGTACGGATGCATCTGATGGAGCGGGAGGAGGAATATGTCCGCTATCTGCTGGAATCCAGGGTTCTGGAAATCAAGCCGGATTTGGACAGGTTTTATCACGGTATGATCTTACTGCTGTTTCGACAGGAGCCGTACACGATGGATACGCTTGCCGATGAATTGTATACAAACCGTCTTCAGCTGAAGGAAGATTTGCTGTGCTGGGAAAGTATGCTGCGGATGTTTCATCTGAAAATCACGAAGGGGACACATTTGCATATTGACGGGGATGAGCGGCAGCTTCGTCTGTTTGTGCTGTACTATTTTTATCAGCGAGCGGATAAGGCGATGATTATGAGTATTGAACCGGTTTTTCTGCAGGAGCATCAGTCTCTGTTTCGCGATATTCTGCGGCTGTACGAGGATGCCTATCGGTATCGCTTTACGGTGAATGCGCTGCATCATTTCAGTATTTATCTCGGCGTTATGATGAAACGGATTCAGATGGGCTATAGCCTGCAGGAGCAAACGCCCTATATGGGAAACAGACGGGTCCATACCATGCTTCAGGATTATTTCCATGTGGATGTTAACGGTGAGGAAATGCGGTTTCTGGAACAGCTGATAGAAAGCGGGGCACGGCAATGGAATAGAAGCATGCTGCATGAATTTGTAGTGAATGAGGAAACCAGGCAGCTGAGTGCGCGTTTCTTTGCATTGCTGAAGCAGGAATATCACGGGGAGCCGGATGAGGAGCTTCCGATTCTCTTCTCCATTCTGCTGCAGACAGCGATGATACGAAAGCATCATGCCATGCGGGTGCTCCATTATAATGATACACAGGTGAAATTTGATTCCATGGCGGAGTTCCTCAGTGTTATGCGCCTGTTTCACAAGGATGAAAAACTGCGCGGGCTGCAGCTGTACGAGAGCGAATATACACGCTTATCCATGCTTTTACTGCCATATTTTCATCAGCTGGATATGCAGGTGCGTTTTCGTGCGGGAATGATTGTCAACTGCTCCTTGGAGCTGGCATATTATGGCCGTATGCGGATCAGTGAAGCGCTGCCGAATATTGATATTGTGCGCATTCTGACGGAGGATGAAATTGATGCGGCTGCTGCAGAGGTTGATTTCTTCATAACATTCGATTATCTGCATAAACAGGTTCCCATTGTGGAGATCAGCAGTATGATACAGGACAGCGATATTCAAAAGCTCCAGCTTTATCTGAAGCAGCTGCGGCAGCAGCGATCAGCACTGCAGCCGATATCCTGCAGCATGTGTGCGCATCATGCCGCTGATGAGGATGCTCTTGTTTCGTATCTGTTTCAATGCTATCAGGAAAACTGCAAAACAGGTACGTATGAGGAATTCACTGCCATGTTTCCCATGCATCGGCTTCTGCTTCGCGACTGCATGCTGGTGGTGCTGTATGATGAGCGATTCAGCGAATCCTTTATCTCGATGATTGCGCTGAAAAAGCAGCTGTATATCGAAGGGAAGGGAATCCGTCAGGTATGTTTGGCAGGCTTTGTCCATACCTCCTATGAGCGATTGCAGGAGCAGCTGATGCAGCTGAAGGAGTGTCTGCGCAAGCAGCTGCCGCATCTCATGTAACTTGCAGAAGCAGCTGTGTTCTGCGCTACTTCTAAGCGTAATGCAGCCGCTGCCTATAATGGTATACAGAAAAAGGTACAGCGTCACAGGGAGTTTCATCTTTCAGTGTTCATAAAAAGAAGAATTCATTTCTATTGATGAAATACAATAGGATTGAATTCTCCTTTTTTCATTATTTATATCGGGGAAGATCCGCAGGGATGCTGCGCCTTTTGTGATATAGAAACAGCTTTTGCAATAGATACGGGTAGGAGCTGAAGCAACCTTTTTTACCTCACAGCATACTTTTAGCTGCCGTGCAATAGCGATGCTAAAGATTACTGAGCTTTCTGCGTATGTCTGCTTCGCAGATATTGCTTATCTGAAGTGCCGGCTTTCCAAGATAATAGCCCTGTACAAAATCCACATCCATGCGAATCAGCTGCTGCAGCTCTTCTTTGGTTTCCACACCTTCAGCGATTACACGGATATGCTGGCGATGGGCAAAGGTAATCATGTTTTCAACCAGTCGCTGCCTGTTTTCATCCTTATGAATATCACGTACAAACATCATATCAATCTTAATATAGTTCGCTGCGACGTTTAAGAGGGTGGAATCGTTGCTATAGCCGCTTCCGAAATCATCAATCGCGATATGTGCGTCCCAGCGCTTTGCAAACTGCTGCTTGGTTTCCAGATAATGCTGTTCGATTTCATCTGTTTCAATCATCTCGATGACCAGCAGCGGCAGATACTCTTTATACTGCTGTTCGAGACTCTGTGTCAGATCATCCAGCATCGGGATGCTGGGGATGGAGTTGATGAACAGACGGGTCTTGGGAAAGGCAGTGTGGAAGTCCGCAAACTGAGCGATTGACTGCGTCCAGGTCATGAATTCCACACGGTAAAGCTGACTCTGCGATCTGGCAACGCGCAGGATATCCACCGGAGATGTGATAATCGTACTGCGTGGACGCATCAGTGCTTCAAAGGCGTAGATTTCTTTTGATTTCAGGTGGACGATCGGCTGATATGCATAGCTGACCAGATTATGGTCCAGTATTTCATTCAGCTCATTGCGGCCGCTGAGCAGCAGCTTGTCCTTATGATAGGTGCTTGGCTGGAATTCCTCAATACCGCCCTTCTGTGTACTCTTGATGGAATACATGGCAAAGTCGGCATATTTACTGAGCGTATCAAAGTCCTGCGCATCCTTTGGATACCAGGCAATCCCCGCAGACAGGCGAATCCGGATTTCTTCTTTCCCTGTAAAGGTGATTTTGTGTGCGTTGATCTGTCGATGCATACCCTCAACAATCGTACGAATTTCACTTTCCTTTTGATAGTGATGGAAGAAGACAAGGAATTCATCCCCTGCCATGCGCGATACGATACAGCGGGAGGAGGAGAGCTTTTGCAGATAGCGGGCGGTGGCACAGATGAGCTGATCACCGGCGTCGTGTCCATAGGTGTCATTGATTACCTTCAGGTTGTCAAGATCCCATAAAATCATGGCGCAGATTCCGCAGGCATCCCCGCTCAGAATCGCTTCCACGCGGCTGCGGAAGGCCCTTCTGTTAAAGAGCTGCGTGAGTACATCGTGATCGCGCTCATAGGTCAGTTTGCGTTTTTCGCGGATTTCATCACTGACATCCATAACGACAATGACATGGGTTCCCTCATGTTGGGAAAGGATGAAGCGCAGCCATGTTTCATGCTCATCCAGCTGATGCGAGATCACATAGGTGTGGACCTGTCTGCCGTCCTGCCATTCCTCTTTTTCTTCAAAGATTTCTATACGCTTTTTGAAAACCTCGATTTCCTGTACAAATTCCTTATGTGTATAGGAGGTTCGTTTTCTGTTATGAAAGCAGAGCAGATGCGGAATTTCCTCCGTGCAGTAAACGAGTCCGGAATCATAGACCTCAATGGCGCCGATTGGCATATCCAGCGCATGGATGACCTGGGAGAGTCTGGATTCCGCTGTGGACAGATTTCTGCTTAATTCCTCAATGGAGGAAGCAAGCTCATCAACCTCCAGTACTTTCACTCTCGGCAGATGCATTTCATCATTCGGATCGAAATTCTTCAATACCTTGGCAAGCTGTGCAATCGGATGTGAGAATTTCATGCTTGTGAAAAGAGCAATGATGAAGGCGAGCAGTATCGAGCCCAGCATTGTCCAGAGAATGGTTTTCTGAAGACGAATTGCGCTGCTGTACAGTGCATCGTATTCCAGCGTACCGATCAGATACCATTCCTGCTCGACAAAGGGCGTATTGCTTTCATAAAGGTGCAGCTGTTCCTGCTGCATGACAAGTAATCGATCGTTTACCGTCAGGGTGGAGCCGCGTTCACCGGCGGCATCCTCCAGCTCGAATTTCTTTCCGATAGGAAACAGACTGCGATAGTTGGGACCATTGCTGTATACCACTTCATTGGTGTCGGTATTCTTATTTTTGCATGCCAGCAGATAGGCATTGCTGGAATCATCGTTTAATTCTTCATAGGGAAGATATTTTTTTAGAAAATCAAGGGATATTTCCACACCGGCCACTCCGTAAACCTTATGATCCGAGCTGATTAGAGGAAAGGAATAGGTGATGAACTCGGTTTCATTATCCTGCATACGTATGCTCGTACCCCAATAGCCGTAGCTTTTAATTTCTTCCCTTGGATTGTTTACCGCCGCCTGATAGGGACGGAAGTAAAAGCCGTCGTTTTCATCCTTTTCTGATAGCTTCATGAAGGTTTTCCACTCGGAATGCAGAGAGTAGCCTGCTTTTTTGAGAGCACTTGCATTGCCAAAGCGTGCAATGATATCGCTTTTATCATTATATGTGTCACCGGGGGTACCATCTGTCAGATAATAGGCAGGGTAGCTATCGGTATGAAAGACATCCTTATCAAATATAACATAGGAGCCTGTGATGTATTTCAGCTTGGAGAAGGCATCCATCTGCTTCAGGACGGATGCCGGCAGCTCCCTGCTGTTCTGATAGGCGGCAGCATTATGATAAACCTTTTCACATTCCTGTAGCAGTTCCTTGTAGGTATCCTGCTGATACAGATCGGTTGCCATGATTTCCTGCAGGTCCGATACCCTGAATATCACACGCTGATGAAAGAGGTGATAAGAGATATCCTTCAGATTGCTGATGGTACCACCGGCGAAAACCGTTCCCATGAAGATTAGACAGATTGCGGCCCCGGTCAGCGTGAGCGTAATCAGCAGCCTGCGAAACAGGGAATTCTTCTGCATTATGCATCACTGTCCTTCATCTTCTCGTTAATATCCTTTGTAATCTGTTCAAACCATGTATTGAAATTTTCATCGCTGAGATACGGCTTCCATGCTTTTTCACGGCTGTCTTTGTTCTTCACTGCCTGCTGAATCTGACGCGCATCCGCAGCACATTTTTCATTCAGCGCCGTTTCCAGATAATTACGGATTTCATAGCTTCCGTTAAATGATTTCTGTGAGGTCAGGGTACTTGTTGAGACCGTTTCCATAGAGGTTTTGACGATATCTCTTACCAGCTGATTTGCGGTAACCTTTTCTGCTTCCGTAATGGTATTCCAGGATGCAAAGGAGTTTGCTTCCTTTTTCACCGGCAAATAAGAGGAGCCTGCGGAGAACAATGTGTTTCTTTCCTTTTCCGTGAACCATTTCAGGAACTGAACGGATGCATATTCATGCGCTTCATCGCTTTTGCTGACAGCCATACCTGCCCCCTGTGTGATGGCATAGCTCTTTTTCCCTTCAAAGTTGGGAACACCGCGTACGATATATTCCACAGCATAGCCTGTACCGTCATCTCTGACGATTTCCTTCGGGAAGAAGGTTGCTCCTGCAGAGGAGGAAACACAGGCTACGACATCCTCGGTTTTCATGTCATCACTGGCAAACCGACCGTTTTTGGCATAGTAGCCCTTTACGAACGGAACGTAATACTGGTCCCAGAGCTTGCGCATCGTTTCCCTGCTGACGGTGAAGGAGCCGGTGTGTCCGGTTATGGAAAACAGTGGTGTACCCAGCTGCTCACTCCCGGCATTGAGATAATTCATGAGGGCGTCCCTCGCAAAAAGGCTTTTCCTCCACTGTATGTATAGTATTTCTCACTGACGCGTGCCAGTCCCTCCCAGGTATCCAGATCGGATAGCTTTACATTTTCCTTTTTCGCAAATTCATCCTATATGTTCTTATTGATAACCATGACCTCCGTTGCCTTGGCGATTGGGAAGATATTGACATAGGCATGGTCATGCAGACTGCCGTCCTTCATATAGTCATCGACATATTCCGCCATTTCCTCATCCGACATATAGTCATTGATGGAAACAAGCTTTTCCGCCTTTTCCATATCCTCTGCTGTATCCCCGTAGGCCGCAAAGATATTGGGCAGCTCCGGTGCATTCACCTTTTTCTCCAGAGAGCTTTTTAAATCAGCGGAGATGTTGGAAATACTCCCCTTTGCGACAGCATCCACACTGATTCCCTGTTTTTTCCCCTGTGTTTCATTGAATTCATCCACAAGCTCATCAAATGCCTGCTTTTGTGAACCGCTGTAGTAATGCCAGAGTGTCAGCGTGATGGGCTTATCAGGGTCCAGTCCATGATCATTGCCGGAACAGCCCTGCAGTACCATTGCAGATAACAGGAGTATACATGCGGCTGCGAGTCTTATTTTTTTCATGAAGAAATCCTCCCTTGTTATGATTTATATCCATTCCATTATACCACATAATATCTTTATAATACTTTCTACATAAGGAAAAGCTGACATTTATGAAAAAAGTTGTTCCTAAACGGACAAGGTAATGGGGAAGGGGGAAAAAGGAAGAAGGAATAGGATGACAGTTATTATTTTTTTATAAATGCTGAAGTGAAAAGTTAAATTCCACTTTCAAAAGGCGAATAAAAAATGTGGAACTTTCTTCTACAAAAGTCTATACAGAGCATAAATATAGCGTTAGAAAGGGTTTCAAATAGGTAGAAGTAAGTAAAAATGTGAAGAAAGTGGTCATTGTGCGAATGATAGATAAAATAAATAAGCGCACTGAAAATAGGCTCCATTATGCCTATGTATAACTAAATTCCACTTCCATTTTATAGTTACACTATAAATAACTGTTCTTCCCGCTGCTCTTATCATTCTTTATATCATCTGTTTGTTACTTATGAGTCAATACGCTTGGACGAAGTATCACTTCGTCCTTTTCTATTTTCTGTAGACCAAATTCATAAAGTTTCTGCGCTAATTCCGGACACATGAACTCACATAGCTCAAATGGGGATTTTCCATTCAAATGTTCCTTGGCACTGGAATTGATATGTGAGATGGCTA
>ENA-OQCB01000065-OQCB01000065.1-human-gut-metagenome-genome-assembly--contig:-NODE-65-length-46887-cov-4.364927_pt1 | contig 46887 bp, 49 predicted proteins | sample MGYA00242493_ERZ504568 | MGnify/ENA primary metagenome ERZ504568 (study PRJEB26092, sample SAMD00036229) | human gut metagenome | host: Homo sapiens | study: EMG produced TPA metagenomics assembly of...
AAATAAGGATTACAAAGAACCGCTGGACGAGCGGGGATAGCTTGCTTATGCTTAGGACATCGGTTCTATCGAACAAGAAGCTCCCACTTCTATGCTAGTCATAGCATAAGTGGTGAGAGTACGTCACGAGTAGAGCATTTAACAAAACGGTACGGACAGGGGGAGGCGCAGGTGAGTGCGCTGGATGATGTGTCCTTCTGTGTGGAGCAGGGTGAATTTGTCGCCATTGTAGGGCCGAGCGGAAGCGGTAAATCCACGCTGCTGCATCTGCTGGGCGGTGTGGATCGGCCAACCGGCGGCAAGGTGTATGTGAGTGATAAGGATATGTATGCACTCGATGAAACCGCACTGGCGATTTTTCGCAGAAGACAGATTGGTCTGATCTATCAGTTTTACAACTTGATTCCGGTACTGAATGTGGAAGAAAACATCACACTTCCCCTGCTGCTGGATAATCGCAGCGTCAATACGCAGCAGCTGGACAGCATGGTAGAGGCACTGGGGCTGAAGAAGCGATTACAGCATCTGCCCAGCCAGCTCAGCGGCGGACAGCAGCAGCGCGTTTCCATCGGTCGTGCACTGATGGCATCTCCGGCCATCGTACTGGCGGATGAGCCGACCGGAAATCTGGATCGGGCCAACAGCAGGGAAATCATCGACCTGCTGAAGCGCCTGCATGATGAGCTTCACCAGACACTGATCATCATCACACATGATGAAGGCATTGCTTTGCAGGCAGATCGGATTTTAAAAATAGAGGACGGTCACATTGTGCGTGATGAGGTGATTCGCCGATGAATATCATACAGAAGGTGACATGGAAATGCATGAAGGCCGCTAAGCGCAGAACGATGGTCACCATCTTTGGTGTTATCCTGTCTGTTGCCATGATTGCGGCCGTTTCAACCATCGCACAGTCCTTTCAGGATTTGATGCTGCGCAATGCCCGTTCCAATTTCGGAGATTTTGAAATGGAATTTTATGATGTTCCTGCCAAACAGGCAGAAAAGCTGGTAAAGGACTCCCGCATAAAGGAAAGTCTGATTTCCTATCACGATACCTGTGCATTCTTGAAGGATGTAAAGGATGCGCAGCGACAATATATACAGCTTCAGGTCTATGATATGGAGCACCTGCATCTGAATGCCTTGCAGCTGGTGAAGGGAACGCTCCCGCGCCAAAAGAATGAAATTCTGTTGTCGGAAAGCTTTATGGAAACAAGCGGTACCGCCTGGAAAATCGGAGACAGTATAACTCTGCCTATCGGTTATACGCTACAAAAGGATGGAAGCCGGTCATATTCCCAATGGAATTCGGATGATGCGACAGGTGAAAGCTTTCATCAAACCGGGGAGCGTACCTTTCGTATCACCGGTATTATGGATGATGGAAAGGTGCATTTCGGAAGCCAGAACTATGCCTTTTATCTGCCGTTTCAGGGAAATGAGGGGACTTTGGAAAACCGGTATGTCATTTCCTTTACGATGAAGGAGCGAACTGCATCTATTTATGAGGATGCACAGCAGCTTGCAGAGGATTACGGTCTGCAGGATGTACAGATCAATCCCAACAATACGCTGCTGATGTTTTACGGTATCAATGACGATAACGGTTTTATGACGACAATTACGCTTGCGACGGGGATGGTGGCTCTCATTATTATGATCGGCTCGATTTCTCTGATTTACAATGCGTTCGCCATTTCGTTATCACAGCGAAGCCGTTATCTGGGAATGCTTGCCAGCATTGGTGCTACGCAGAAACAGAAGCGCTCCTCCGTTTTCTTTGAAGCGTTTGTGATTGGTGCCTTTGCAATTCCAATCGGTATTCTATGCGGCTATGCAGGGATCGGTATCACCTTTCTTTGCATCCAGCCGCTGATTCAGGGGATGTTTGAAACCATGGTGGAGCTGAGGCTTGTCATTACCTGGCAGAGTGTGCTGGTTTCCGTTCTGTTTTCCTTTATCGTCCTGCTGATCAGTGCCTGGCTGCCAGCACGGCGTGCTTCGCGTATCACACCGATCGATGCGCTGCGGCAGAATCAGGATGTCAGTATCCGCGTAAAGGATGTGCGTAGGACACGCTGGATCCGCAAGTGGTTCGGCTTTTCCGCCGCGCTGGGTGCAAAGAACATGAAGCGAAGCAGACACCGCTATTATGCCACATTGTTTTCACTGATTATCAGTATGGTTCTCTTTATGACGGCTTACAGCTTTTCCACCTTTATTTCACAGGCCTTTTCAATGGCACAGGGGGAAATACCGGCTGATGTAACCGGAGGAATGAATGGATACAGCCAGCCGGAAGGGGATGCGATACGAGAACAGCTGTCCCGGCTTCCCTCTGCCGAAGAGTTTCTCTATATGGAAAGTGTGACGCTGCAGGATCATTCGACCGCAGCCTACAGCGATCAGCTGCAGCAGCTTTTGGATGAGCAGGGACGGCATTTTGATGAACCGCAGCAGCGCTTGTCTTTTGAGATTATCGCTTTGAATGATCAGAGCTTTGCCCGCTATGCCGGGGAGGTCAATGCTTCTATGGAAGACTTTACAGGCAGTGATGCTCAGGCGATCCTGCTGAATAAGCTGACCTGCAAAAAAGAGAATACCTTTACCGATTACCGGCTGCTGGAGAATGCGGAAAAGGGAATGACGCTGCAGGCCGCTATGGATAAGCGCTCCTATGAAACAGCGATACATGTTGCGGCAGTCAGTGAAGTGCATCCATGGTTTATGCCGGCCAATGTTGATGATATTCATACGATTTATCTGATAACGAATGAGCAGTCCATGCGGATTTTGAAAAAACAGCTGCAGCTTACACAGGACATGCTTTCCATGAAGTTTCAGTATCGCTCCTCTCAGCCCTATGCACTGGAAAATGAGCTGACACAGCTGCAGTCTCAGCATCCGGCAGGAACGATTTTCAAAAGCAATATCCGGGCATTGAAGGATCGGCAGAATCAGCTGTCGCTGTTTCTGAATGTCTTCCTGTATGGCTTTGTGGCACTGATCCTGCTGGTCAGCGCAGCCAATATTTATAACACGATTTCCACAGGAATCGCCTTGCGCAGACGGGAATTTGCCATGCTGAAATCCATAGGAATCACACCGGGCGCCTTTCGCGCAATGATCCGTATGGAAATTATGCAATATCTGGGCAGGACCATGCTGTTTGGCATACCGCTTACACTGCTTGTCATCTACGGTGTGTACGCAGTTCTGCAGCGTAATTTCGCCTTTGCCTTTGCATTTCCGTGGCAGGGACTGCTGTTTATCATCCTTCTGCTGGCGGCTTTGCTGTTTATGAGCATGCGCCTGGCACTGCAGGCGATGAAGCACGATAATCTGATGGAAACGATTCGACAGGAAAGCATATGACCGGATTGTATGCCGTTGGATACATCCCTGTCAGGAATAGGGAAAGCAATCCGGTTATCGCGAATGCAGCTGTAGGTATCGGTTGGTGAATCCATAAAGCTTCCTTGTTCATGAAATTGAAAAAGGGTGAACAGAGACCTTGGAATCCTGTGTAAACCGCTATCATTCTATGGTATAATGAAAGAAAATAACGAAGGAGGAAGCTTATATGACATCCTATATTATGGCGATTGATCAGGGAACGACCAGTACCCGCGCCATTCTGTTTGATAAAGCCAGCAACATCGTCGGAGTAGCGCAAAAGGAGCTGGAAAATTATTATCCGCATCCGGGCTGGGTGGAACAAAACGCAAACGATATATGGGCAAGTACCATCGGTGTGATGTTTGAGGTGCTGGCCAAAACCGGTGTAAGGGATACCCAGGTGGCTGCCATCGGCATCACCAATCAAAGAGAGACGACAGTTGTCTGGGATAAGGAGAGCGGTCAGCCGATATATTTCGCCATCGTCTGGCAGTCCCGTCAGTCGGACACCTATTGCCAAAAGCTGAAGGAGCAGGGGCTGGAGGGGATGATTCGCGAAAAAACCGGTCTGCTTCTGGATCCGTATTTCTCTGCCAGTAAGATTCGCTGGATACTGGATCATGTGGAGGGTGCTCAAGCGCGTGCGGAAAAAGGGGAGCTGCTGTTCGGAACCATGGATACCTGGCTGCTGTGGAAGCTGACCAAGGGAGCGAAGCATATGAGTGATGTATCCAATGCGTCCCGAACGATGCTGATGAATCTGAAGACGCTGCAATACGATGAGGAGCTGCTGAAGCTATGGAATATTCCCCGCTGTATGCTTCCGGAAATCCGTGATTCCAGTGAGGTGTACGGGGTTACCAGTGGTGTGTTTGATCATCCGGTTCCGGTTGCGGCATTGATCGGTGACCAGCAGGCGGCCCTGTTCGGACAGACCTGCTTTGATGCGGGAAATGTAAAAAACACGTATGGAACCGGCTGTTTCCTGTTGATGAATACAAAGGAGCGCCCGATTCACTCCGCACACGGGCTCGTCAGCTGTGTTGGCTGGAGAATCCGGGGGGAGACGGATTATGTTCTGGAGGGCAGCGTCTTTGTCGCAGGAGCTGCCATACAGTGGCTTCGCGACGGCCTGAAAATTCTGCACAGCAGTGCGGAAAGCGAGCAGCGTGCCCTGCAGGTTGCGGATAGTGACGGTGTATATGTCGTACCGAGCTTTACCGGTCTGGGTGCTCCATACTGGAAGCCGCAGGTAAAGGGCGGTATGTTTGGGCTGACCAGAGGCACAACACAGGAGCATATCATACGTGCTACGCTGGAAGCTCTGGCATATCAGACCAATGATGTACTCCAGGCGATGAAGCAGGACAGCGGACTGGACATCGCACAGATGCAGGTGGATGGTGGTGCCAGCCGCAACGATTATCTGCTGCAGTTTCAAAGTGATATCACCGATACGTGCATTGTACGCTCCACCATCAGTGAAACAACTGCACTGGGGGCTGCCTACCTGTCCGGGCTTGCCATGGGCTTTTGGAAATCCAAGGAAGAAATCCGTTCCCAGTTTCAGGTATCACGGCGCTTTACACCACAGATGGATGCGCAGCAAAGAGCAGCCTGTCTGCAGGGCTGGAACAAAGCAATCCATGCGATTCTTGACTTTTGATGGTTACTGGAAAATATTAACTTGTGAAAACATGAGCAAAACGGTTGACGATTCTTTATCCTATCTGTTACCATAGGATTGCCAGCATCATATCATACGATGAGGGACAATCAAAGCGCTGTTATCATACAGCCACATGGAGGAGAATATTACGATGAAAAAACTCACAGTACTACTAGCAATGACGATGTTACTAGCAGCCTGCGGCGGTAATTCCGAGCCTGAAAAAAAAGGAAACGGTGAATCCGCAAAAGACAAGAATGGAGACTACGCGACTGCTGAAATCACGGTACAGGGTGATGATGTCGTTGCCATCAATCTTGACGAAACAAAAGAGGGAAAATCCAAAAAAGAGCTTGGCGACAAATATGGAATGAAGGCCGCAAGCAAGAAAGCGAAAAAGGAATGGGATGAGCAGGTGGAATTCCTGGAGAATTACATTGAGAAAAACGGTCTGGACAAGGTCGAAATGAATGATGCAGGCTATCCTGTGAATGACGATGTTCTGGCTGGCTGCACCATCAATGTGAAAAATCTGATGGATGCGGCAAAGAACGCAAAGGACAACGCAAAATAAAATAGCCTGTGAAAGACGGAGATACCAGCTATCTTCGTTTTTTTTGTGCAAATCCGGATTTCAGCTTCCTGTCTGCAATCGGATTCATCGTATTTTTAAAGCTGTATATAGCAAATGTTTTTGCTTTTTTTGAATCTAAGAAATTTAATCGTGTTTATCCTGTGTGAAGGATAAAGGAAAATGGCTGCATTCATCCCACCATCTGCTTATCGTCGCAGAGATAGGGGACTTCTGCCTGTTATTTGTTAAAATGTTACAAAAGGGTACCACCAATCTATGCTTCCTTTTATGATACACGGTTTGCGGCTGCTTTATCAGCTGCTTTGGGCATGGTCTGTCTCAATGTAAGTACACGCATGACATGCATGCACGTAATCATAGAACCGATTTTCAGACAGGTGATTTTTCGCTGTTTGTGTGCCATTTCTCTTAACAGAGCTGTTCTTTTATACTATAATGTACAAATTAAAGGGAAGGAAATTATCTGTATGAAAAAAATACTTATGCTGTGCTGTATGATGGCTATGCTGCTTGGAGGCTGCAGCAGACAGCAACCGGCGCCGCAGCCAAAGCCGAAAAAGGAAAATCCAGTCCGCAGTGTATCACTGAGCTTTACCGGAGATATCCTGATGGAGGACGCATTATACAACTGGATGGGAAAGGGATACAGCTTTAAAAACTATTTTGACAAGGTAACCCCCTATCTGGACAGCGATCTTGTCATCGGGAATCAGGAGGTTGTGCTCGGCGGCCGTGAGCTGGGAATCACAGGCAGTGACTATACCTTTAATGCGCCTGAGGAAATCGCCAAACAGCTTCCAGAGATCGGCTTTAATGTTTTGACCTTCGCTAATAATCACAGCTATGATCGTGGCATGCAGGGAATCGTGAACACCCGAAGGAATCTGGAGGACGCCGGTATCCGAACAACCGGGGCTTATGAAAATAAGGCGCAGCGAGATGATATTCTCGTCGTGGAACGAAACGGGGTACGGTTTGCGATTCTCGCTTATACCTACGACACCAATCAGCCGATTGACGCTGAAAACGGCTTTGCGGTCAATCATTTTCTCAATGAGGGGCATGTGTTTGACGACCGCTGTAAAAAGCAGCTGGCAAAGGATGTGCAGAAAGCAAAAGAGCAAGCGGATGTGGTGATTGCGGCGATGCACTGGGGAACCGAATTCACCTATGAGCTGGATGCTGCGCAGCGCGATGCAGCAGTCTTTCTCAATGAGCAGGGCGTGGATATCATCATCGGTAACCATCCGCATTGTCTGCAAAGGGTGGAGACCTTAACGAATGCACAGGGAAAGGAAACCTTTGTTATGTATTCTCTCGGTAATTTTGTGTCAGCGGCTATGGGGGTTGACCGTGCCAGCGAGCAGTTTACCAATATGTATGAAATCGGCGGTATCGTGCAATGTGATGTGGAGTTTCATACAGAAACAGGAAAAACAGAAGTGAAAAATAAAAAAATGATACCGATCGTCAATCACTTCGATGCCTCCTATGATAACTTTCAGCTGCTTCCGTTTTCTTCCTATAGCGAGGAGCTGGCGGCAGAGCATGGTCAGCGTACCGTCAGCGCTGATTTTACCTATGCATGGCTCAGGGAACAGCTGAAGCAGCTGTATGACGGTGAAATCACATGGCAGTAGTATAAACGGGTGAAATGATCGCATACTAACAGCAGCGAAAGGATGATATGCATGAAAAAGCAGGTAATGATGCTGGGCCTTTCCGTACTGCTGTGCGGCTGCGGCGGAAAGAGCGTGGAAAAGGAAGGTACGGGAACCTATACGAATGACAGCGGGGAAAAGACAACAGCCAGAGTCAAATTGAAAAATGATAAGATTGCCGAGGTCGAAATCGATGAAACCGCCAAGGGAAAGGATAAGACCAAAAAAGAGCTCGGTGAGGACTATGGTATGAAGCAGGCCAGTCCGATCAAAAAGGAATGGAATGAACAGATTGCCTTCTTTGAAAAATATGTCGAAAAGCACGGCATCGATAAAATCAAGCTCAATCAGGATGGCAAGGCAGAGAATAATGATGTGAGAAGCGGCTGTACCATCAGCGTGGACGGCTTTATAAAAGCCATTCAGGATGCAGAGAAAAATGCAAAATAGGTAACAGGATATCTGCGGGCTGTAAAATAGCCGATGCAGATATCTTTTTTTCTTTCAAATGGTGTCAGCTTCTGCATTCTTTCACGAAAAAGGTTTGCAAAGCGTTTTCTCTCGGGTATAATATAAGAATGTTGGAGGATCTATGAATAAAGCGGATAAACTATTTATTATGATCGTCGCAGTTTGTGCCTGTCTGCTGTATGTCCCTTTGATCTGGAGCGCATACCGTGATGCAGGGCGGGAAAAGGAAGTTGTTGTCAGCTATAAGGATCGTGAAATACTCAGAAAGAGCCTGTCACTCAACGATGTGTATACCGTAAAGGGAACACTCGGCGACGTGCAGGTGGAGGTAAAGGATAAACGTGTTCGTGTGGAAAAGGAAAACAGTCCCAATCATCTTTGTTCCATTCAGGGATGGGTGGAGGATGCCAATCGTCCGATTGTGTGTCTGCCCAACAATATCGTCGTACAAATTGAAGCAGGCGATGTGCGAGATGATGATGTGGACACGGTGATACAGTGATGAGCCGCACACAGAGGATGACAACGATCACAATGCTGACGGCTGTCAGTATTCTCTTTCATATGATTGAATCCATGATTCCCGTGCCCGTACCGGTACCGGGATTCAAGCTGGGTCTGGCCAATATTGTCGGCCTGATCGCGTATTATCTGTTTGATGCCAGGGTGATGCTGTCGGTCAACATCATGCGGGTTGTACTGGCCTCTTTGTTGAGAGGGATGCTGTTTGGCACCGGCTTCTGGCTGTCGATGTGCGGCGTACTGCTGTCGACACTGGCCTGTATCCTTGCCAGAAAAACACCGATGAGTATCTATGGTGTCAGTGTTGCGGGAAGCAGCGCCCATGCGATCGGACAGGTCATTGCGGTAACGCTGATTTACCAGCAGTTCTTCATGCAGGCAATCCTGCCGGTACTGATATTGCTGGGCATCCCGACCGGACTGTTTGTGGCACATGTCGCAAAAGCGGTTCTGAAACGAATACACATAGAATGATTGCGGTTGATTGAGGAGGAAATTGGATATGGAAACATTTGTATATAGACCAAAGGGCGTATGCTCAAGAGAAATGCGTTTTGAGATGGACGGCGATATCATTCGCAATGTAACCATCGTTGGCGGCTGTGCCGGCAACCTGCTGGGCATTTCGAGAATTATAAAAGATAAAAAAATAAGTGAAGTACTGGATGCATTTCGTGGGGTTCGCTGCGGAGCGAAGCCGACATCCTGCCCGGATCAGATCGCAGAGGCGTTGAGTGAATACGCCAGAAAGCTGGGATAGGCAGGATCTCTGTGCCTGTGGCACAGGGCTGTGAAGGCATAAGGGAAATAGGCTTATTGCCTATTTTTTTCGTTTATAGAGAGGAAGGGGATTATGAAAAAAATACGATTTGTATGGAGATATGTAAGGCCGTACCGTTATCAGTTTGTACTGATTCTGCTGGATGTGGCTGTATATTCCTTGTTTATGCTGGCAGCGCCGCTGATCATTTCCTGGATGATTGACAATGTCATCAAGGGAGTGCCGTTTGACAATGCTTTTTTACAGCAGCTGGTGGATATGGCAGGCGGTATGGAGGCGTTGCAGTCTCATTTGTGGATTGGTTCCGCGCTGGTCGTGGGAAGCTATCTGATGGTAGCCTTTGCGATCAACCGCAGAAGTATGCATGCCGGTAATGTCGCGGAAACACTGGCATTGAATGTGCGCAATGATTTATATGACCATCTGCAGAAGCTGCCGTTTTCCTATCATAAAAGCAGGGACAGCGGGGATTTGATTCAGCGAAGCACCTCGGATATCGAAACGGTGCGCAGATTTCTGGCGAATCAGTTTTCCGAGATGCTGTTTGCGATTTTGAATGTCACGCTTGCATCACTCATTCTGTTCAGCCGCAGTGTGAAGCTGACACTGGTATCCATTGCACTGATTCCGCTGATTCTGATTGCCAGCTATGTATTCTTTTCCAAAGCGAAGAAAATTTTTCTGGAATGCGATCTGGCGGAAAGCTCCATGACCACCGTGCTGCAGGAAAATCTGAATGCCATGCGTGTGGTAAAGGCGTTTCATCAGGAGCAGCATGAAATTGATAAATTTGAGGAGGCAAATGATGCATACCGCAAAAAATATTTCGATCTGATGCATGCTTTGGCACTGTTTTGGAGCGGTACGGATTTTCTGGGACAGATGCAGATTCTGGTCATGATTGTTTTCGGTATCGGTATGGCGCTGCAGGGAGAGCTGAGTGTCGGTACATTCTTTGTGTTTGTGATGTATGAGAGTACCATTGTATGGCCGCTGCGTCAGCTTGGAAGGATTTTGTCCGATCTTGGTAAGGTCAGCGTTTCCATCACACGAATCGAGGAGGTGCTGCAGGAGGAGGCAGAGGATCTGGAGAGCGGGCTGCGGCCGGATATCAGCGGAAATATCTGCTTCAATCATGTTAGCTTCCGTTATGAGGATGGAAGCCGGCATACGCTGCATGATCTGTCGTTTACCATTCGTGAGGGAGAACGTATTGCCATCATGGGGCCGACGGGGAGCGGAAAATCCAGTCTGGTGCATCTGCTGAGCGGCATCTATGACTATGATCGGGGCAGCATAACCATCAACGGTGTGGAGCTGCGCGATATCGCCAAATCATGGCTGCGCCGTCATGTGCAGATCGTCTTGCAGGAACCGTTTTTGTTTTCCAAGACGATTTATGAGAATATCCATCTGTCCGATCATCATGCGATGAAGGAGGATGTGGTGGAGGCTGCCCGCATGTCCTGTATTCACAATGATATCGAGGAGTTTGATCAGGGCTATGAAACAATGGTTGGAGAAAAGGGGGTTACCCTGTCCGGGGGACAGAAGCAGCGTGTGGCGATTGCACGATCCCTGCTGGCGAAAAGTCCGATCATGGTGTTTGATGATTCTCTGTCCGCACTGGATATGAAAACGGATGCGATGATACAGGAAGCCCTGCAGGATATCCGCTATTCCATGACGATGCTCATGATCACTCATCGTGTGGCTTCCGCACAGAACGCCGATCGTATTCTTGTTTTAGAGCATGGACGTCTGGTACAGGAGGGAACGCACGAGGAGCTGATCAAACAGGACGGCTTGTATCGGCGAATTTATGAAATTCAGAAGGAGGGAGGTGAGGCATATGGCACAGCGCATCATGAAGGAGCAGGAGTTTGAGAGTGATGTATTCGACCGCGGCACGTGGCAAAAGGTTTTCCAGCTGCTGTGGGAGCATAAGAAAAGTGTGATTCCGCTGATATTCTTTAACACCATTCTGGTGGTTACCGATGTCATCATGCCGCTGCTGAACCGCTACGCCCTGAATACGTATGTCGATGATCAAACAGGCGCAGATACCCTGCCGGTATTCATCCTTGTTTATGTCGGAATGATACTGGCTCAGTGTCTGCTGGTATACCTGTTTTTCCGTCTGCCGCAAGGGTGGAGAGTGATTTGGTAAAAATCTGCGGGAGAAGTGCTTTCGCAAGCTGCAGGAGCAGACCTTTTCCTATTTTGACCGCACTGCAAACGGCTGGCTGATGGCCAGAATCACCTCGGATACGGCGCGTCTGGCAGAAACGCTGGCATGGGCCTTTGTCGATGTGGTGTGGGGGATCTTCGTCATGCTGGGAATCAGTGTTGTCATGCTGCTTGTCAACTGGCAGATGGCATTGTGTGTACTGGTGGTTGTACCGCTGCTCTGGTTTGTCTCCCTGTATTTTCAGCGCCGCATCCTCTCTGCTCAGCGGCAGTCAAGAAAAGCCAATTCCCGTATTACAGCTTCCTTTGCGGAAGGGATCAACGGTGCCAAGACAACAAAGACATTGGGCATTGAGCATCAGAATTACAATGAATTTCAAAAGAAAACCGATGATATGAAGCGCTATAGCATGCGGGCCTTGCGAATCAATGCCATCTTTCAGCCAATCGTTTATCTGCTGTCTGCTGTCGTTATCGCCCTGCTGCTGTATGTGGGCGGGGAGCAGGTGCTTTTGAAAACCATTCAGTTTGGAACACTGGCGATGTTTATCAACTATGCGCAGCTGTTCTTTGATCCGCTGAAGCAGATTGCCCGTGTGCTTGCGGAGATACAGATGGCGCAGGCAAGTGCGGAGCGCGTGGTTGCATTGCTGGAAGAGGAAATCGAAATCACGGATTATCCGGATGTCATCGAGCGCTATGGAACCCTGCTGAAGGAGCATACAGATGCCTACGAACCCCTTTATGGGGATGTGGTATTTGACCATGTGAATTTCTATTATTATGAAAATGAGTCCGTTCTGCGTGATTTCTGTCTGCAAGTGAAAAAAGGACAGACGGTAGCGCTGGTTGGGGAAACCGGTTCCGGGAAAAGCACCATTGTCAATCTGCTCTGTCGCTTCTATGAGCCCTGCTCGGGACGTATCCTTATGGATGGCAAGAATTTAAGAGAGCGCAGTGTGGGCTGGCTGCATTCCCATATCGGCTATGTACTGCAGACGCCGAATCTGTTCAGCGGCACCATACGGGATAATATTCGTTATGGCCGTCGAGACGCCAGTGATGAAGAGGTGGAGCAGGTTGCCCGCCTGATTCAGGCACATGATTTCATCAGCCGTATGGAAAAGGGCTATGACACTGAAGTCGGTGAGGGCGGAGATCGTCTGTCAACCGGACAGAAGCAGCTGATTTCCTTTGCAAGAGCCATGCTGTGTGATCCTGCTATCGTAATTTTGGACGAGGCGACAAGCTCCATTGATACTGAAAGTGAAAAGGCGATCCAGTATGCGATGGATCAGCTGCTGCACGGTCGTACAAGCTTTGTGGTTGCGCACCGTCTGAGTACGATTGTTTCAGCGGATATCATTGTCGTGCTGCAGCACGGGGTGATCATCGAGCAGGGAACACACGAGGAGCTGATGGCAAAGCAGGGATATTACTATGAATTGTTTACTTCTCAGTATCGCCAGGAGCGCATACAGCGCTGTATGGAATGATACCTGTATGAAACAGATGCTGATCAGATATCCTTATCTGCAGGCACAGATTACCGCAATGGGTGAATCTGTGCCTGTTTTGCATACAGAAACACGGCATTGGGAGGCTATGGAAGCACGGTGGCGCTGTTATCCAGCAGGATAGAGTCTGCTTGAAAATTTATATATACAGCAGGTAAACAGTATGGTTTCTGTGGTAGAATAAATAGGAATGTAAGGAGGTATCCGATATGGAGAAAATAGCGAAATTTCATAAGGTGAGCATGCAGCGGTTTGAGAAGGACTGGGGCACTGCATTTCCCGGGACCGATGCGGCAGAAATTCAGAGAATATATGAGGCGTTAAGGCTGCCTGTGCGTGCGACAAAGGGATCAGCCGGCTATGATTTTTTTGCACCTGCGGCAGTTTCCCTGAAACCAAGGGAAACGATAAAAATACCAACCGGTATCCGTGCGGAAATTCAGGAGGGCTGGGTGCTGCAGCTGTTTCCCCGCAGCTCGCTGGGCTTTACCTATCGTCTGCAGTTTAACAACACGGTAGGAATTATTGACAGCGATTATTTTGAAAGCGACAACGAAGGGCATATCTTCATAAAAATGATGAACGATTCCACAGAGGGAAAAACCGTTCAGATTCGCAAAGGAGACGGCTTTGCGCAGGGGATTTTTCTTCCGTTTGGCATTTGTGAGGATGATGATGTGCAAAAGCAGCGAAACGGCGGCTTTGGGAGTACGAATGAGTAGCTGCAGGACATTGAATCTGCAGCTTTTTTTGCTTTGTGCGATATGTGTACAGCAAGTACGCATACACATTGTGAGTATAAATAAATATATATGTAAAGTTTTATGGAAACATGGTGTATCGTGTGACAGACATGTTATACTTATTAAATAAAGGCTATGAGGTGAATATGTATGCATAAAATCAAGAGAAAGGTACAGCAGAAGCAGGAAAGCCGAATCCTCCCGTTTACACCGGTTCGTACCTATTTTCTGCTTTTTTTTAGATGCTGTATCTGCTTCTGGTGATATGCGCGGGATCCCTGCTGACGATTCGTTCGATGAAGCATTCGGCGCAGGCGGCACAGCAAAGTGCAGCAGCGCAGATATCGCAGCGGATTGATGAATCCCTGAAGCTTTTAAACTCACTTGCGGCACTTCCTGAATTTTATGATCCCTCTGTAAAATGGGAGGAAAAGGTGGAAAAGCTGGACAGCATCAATACACAGTTCGGCTATATGTTTATCTGCTACGTTGATGAGGATATACAGGTTTACACATTGGGGGAGGAACCGGCCAGTCTGGCTGCTCGTGAGCATATGCAGAAGCTGTATGCCACAAAGCAGCCGATTGTTACCGACAGCTTTGTTGCCGGTGCAGACGGCGTTACCCTGAACTATACGGTTGCTGTTCCGCTGCTTCAGGACGGTGTTATGACCGGAAGCCTGTTTTGCTCGATATATTTTGATGATACCGTAGAGCTATTGAAAAAGGCGGCATCCGCAAATCAAAGCGAAGCTGTTCTGATCGGTTCTAAGGGACAGATCATGTCATCGACAAATGGGTTATCCTATGGTTCCTCCTACGTGGGTCAACTGCAGGATGTCCGTATGTACAGTATGACGACGGATACGCTGGAAACTAAACTGCTGGCGCGTGAATCCGGCGCTTTCTATAGTAGAAAAGACGGAAATCTGATGTATACTGCATACGGTCCTGTCAAAAATACGAATTGGGATATTCTGATAACAATCGACTTCTTTCGCCTGTTTTCAGCTATGCTGCCCCATCTGCTGCTGATTGCTGCGATCACTGCTGCAATCACACTCTCTCTTTATCTGCTGGTGAGAGCATACAGCCGGCAGCAAAAAGCGATATGGAAAGCATGGTAGCTGCCGTCCACAGGATGGAGCGGAAATTGTACAAGAACAGCATTCCCGAGCAAGTGGATTATGATGATTTACTGCAAATGAGCAGTACAGGGCTGCGGGACGGATTGACCGGCGTCGTAACGCGAACGGTGTTCCTAAGCAGGATGCAGAAGCTGCTGGAGAGTGGAGAATACGGGAGCTGTATGACACTTTGCTTTGTTGATCTTGATGACCTGAAAACACTAAACGATACACACGGGCATCAGGCAGGTGATAGTGCTTTAAGAAAAATCGGTTCCATTCTACGGGAATACGAAATGAAATACGAGGGCATTGTCGGGCGCTATGGCGGAGATGAATTCATTCTTGTTTTAAACGATGTAGATACCGCACAGGAGGTTCATGCCGTATTATCCGAGCTTGTTGAAAAACTGAATTTCTCAATCGCTGTCAGACAGAAAGCTGTGGCCGTGCATTGCAGTATCGGTGCCTGTATCTGGAACAAAACAGATTCTTTGGATGTGCTGATTGCAAAGGCGGATAAGGCCCTGTATGATGTAAAGCGGCATGGCAAAAAAGCGTATTCCCTCTTTCTGAAGGGAGAGTCCTGATATGAGGCGGATGTCATTAAAGAGAAAACTCCCCGTACTTCTCTTGGTTATTCTTGTACTGGGGCTGAGTCTGCATACCGGAAAAAGCATACAGGCAGCATTGATCAGCAAACGGCGGCAGGCTGCGGAAACCGTCATTGAGCTTTTCGGCAAGCATCTGATACAGCAATTGGAGGCAGAGAATTTCGCATCCAAATTGATGTTTGCACTGAATACAAAGGAGAAAACAAATCTGACACTGTTTGAAGAGAAGGCAGCGAAGCTTCAAAAGGACCATGCCGAAATCCGTTTTCTGTCCTACTTTGAGCAGGATACCTTACAGGCAATTTATCCGAGGGAGAAATACAAATCGGCAATCGGCATGAAATTACATGATGTATCCTATAGCTATACCCTTGCAAAGGTGATAAAGGACGGAGTTATTGCCGGACCGGAGAAACTGTCTTCGACAAAGGAGGAGGTATTTCTCTTTATTGAGCCGCTGTATGAAAATAATCAGTACAAGGGAGAGATTATCGCGGCAGTGGATAGTGCGTATCTTATAAAAGCCATGAATCTGGAATATCTCCAGAAAAGAGGCTATGAGTATGAGCTGTGGAGAGTAAATGCGCTTGGTGAAAAAAAGACGGTTGTGAGGGTGTCTGATCCGAGTGTTGATTTCTCCGAGGCTGTAAAGCTGGAGGTTAGCTTACCTGCGACATGGAATCTCAGCATTCTGCCAGAGAATGGTTGGCTGCCTTATTCCGTGAAGCTTGCAATCAACGGCATATGCTTACTCAATGCTTTGCTCATCCTCGCCCTTGTATACCTCGCACTGCGTGTGCATGTACAGAAAAAGCAATTGATAAGGGAATCCTATACTGATGCAGACAGCGGCCTGCTGACTCGTGAGGGATTCTTCTATTTTATGAAGCGTGCGAAACAAATGCAGGGGGACAAGGAGGTATCTGTACTGTATATTCAGCTGTATAATTTTTATAAGCTGTGCAAAAACTCCAGTATGGAGGAAATGCAGGCATATTTGCAAATCATACAGCAGGGTGTTCAGGAGCATCTGCCTGTGGGAAGTATTGCTGCACGTCTGAGTGAAGAGGAATTCGTCATAGCAATCTTCGAAGATACGAGGAGCGAAAAGGCAATGGAGGCAATCGAGGACTTTATACTTCAGCTATTCTGGAAAAAGAAAATACAAGGGAAAAAGGTCTTTGTGGAACCGAAAAGCGCTATTGTCCGCTGTGTGGCAAAGAAAACAGATGCAGAGGAGCTTTTGAAGCTTGCATCGATGCGATTAAATGCATTGTATGATCTGCATTCCTGAATCTGGACGGTGAGTATCGTTTTATTCATATACGAAGGGACTACAGGTATATCTGTCGGATAGCCTGTAGTTTTTTTTGTATATGATCTGTTCTATTCTGCAATCCACAGTATTACTTTTATTTTAGTACTTGACAATGCAAAGTACTAAGGGTATTATAATAGTGGAGGTGATGCTGGTGAATACACAATTCAAGAAGGGTGTTCTGGAACTGATTGTGCTGCTTTGCGTATATAAAAAGGATATGTACGGATATGAGCTGGTGTCCGAGGTCAGTAAGGTTATCAATGTGAATGAGGGGACCATCTACCCGCTGTTGAAGCGTCTGACCAATGAGCACTATTTTGAAACCTACCTCAGTGAATCCACGGAGGGACCTCCGCGAAAATATTATCGCATAACCGGGAATGGAAAAACGAGGACAACGGAGCTGCTGCAGGAATGGAATGAATTCCATGAACAGGTCAGCAGATTTATAAAGGAGAGTGAAATCGATGACGAAAGATGAATTTCTGCGATTGCTGGATCGCAAGCTGGATGTGATCAATGAAAGGGAACGACGTGATATCATTGATGAGTACCGCACGCATATTGAAATGAAAATGAAAGAGGGGAAATCGGAGGAAGAGGCGATTGAGGATTTTGGAAATATCGATGAACTGGTGGATGATATTCTGGATGCCTATAAAATCAATACGGATCGTGTCAACCGCTCCTTCGATACCAAGCTGAACCGTTTTATGGATGATCTGTTCAACGGCTTTCAGCGGTTTCTGGGCTCCTTTACCTCCCTGCAGATGGATGATGTCGTACGCCTGGTGTTTGAAATCCTGGTGATACTGATTCTGCTGGCTGTTCTGCATATTCCGTTCCGTATGATTTCTTCTCTGGGAAGCAGCCTGCTGCATTCCGTGGCGGGCTTTGGAATCGGGAGTCTGCTGGCGGCGATATGGAAATTTATTATCGGTGTCGCCTATGTGGCAATCTTTGTTGTCGTGCTGGTCAACCTGTGTACAAAGCGGCTGAACCGCTATCGCAGTCATTCGAGAAACGGGGAGGGAGCCAGTGTATTTGATGATTTCAAGGAAAGCTTTGATTTTGATCAGGCAAAGAAGACGGTTCATTCCTTTACAAACGATCGCAGCACGCGTCGCGAAACGGTATATGATGAGCGAGATGATATAAAATATCAGGAAAGAGATACGCAGCGTGGCGAAACGGATGATGAATATGAGGATGAAAGCATGTATGAGGAACCCCGCAGAAGAGAATATCGCCGAAGCTATGAAGGTGATCACATGGAACGCGGTGTAACAAGTGTTGCGACGATTCTGATGCGGATATTCTTCTGTCTGATGATGATTCCTTTTGTCGGTATCATTGTGGCATTGTGCTGCGCCCTGGGGGCCATGATCGTGCTCAGCTTTGAAGGACTGACCCTGTTTGGCGCCTACTTTATCGTAATCGGTGCATTGGTGGCAACCGGAGGCTTCCTGTCACTGCTGTACAGCGTCTTATGGAGAAGGGGGTAGGCATATGAAAAAAATTTCTGATATCCCTGATTGTCGGTATTACGATGATGGCGATTGGAACGACCATGCTGGTTTTTGAAATCAAGGAATTTGAGTTTGTGGACGGAAGAAGTGCCTATTATGGCTCTGATACGGTAAAGACACAGACCTTCCGTGTAAAGGATCAGGATTTGAATATCGTGTTTGAGGATGATTATTACACCGGCTATGAGTGGAAATACGATGAGAGCATGAAGGATGAGGTTCGTATTGAATATACTTCGGACATGCAGGTGAAAACGAACGGCAATACGATGATTATTGAAGAGCGCTACAATCATGAATGGGGTGTCAATGACGGCATGGATTTCCTGAATACCTTTCTGGATGGCCTGAAGCAACGCAAGGTTTATACGATGGATTACAGAGACAATGTTGTCATTGTATCCTCCTCACAGATGCGTGATCGTGTACATGTGATTTCGGATTGATTGATGTGAAACAAAGGAAAACGCGGAATTACACCGCGTTTTTTTCATCCTTATATGTGTGTTTGATGCGGGCATGCTGCTTTTAATCGGCGGATATCACCGCTTTGCAGTGCCGCGAGATTGCTTTGGATCAGCTCAATCGGCCAATCCCACCATTTCAGGGTGAGCAGCTCCGCTATGGTTTCCTCAGGAAACCGCAGGCGTAGTTCTCTGGCAGGCACACCGCCGACGATGGTATAGGGCGCAACATCCCTTGTGACAAGTGCCCGTGTTCCGATAATGGCGCCGTCACCGATCGTAACACCGGCCAGTATCACTGCTTCGTATCCGATCCATACATCATTGCCAATCACGATATCCCCCAGCATCCCGGACATCCTTTGGCTGTTGCTGCCATTCCTCGAAAAATATGGGGAAGGGATAGGTTGACAGGGACTGCAGGGCATGATTAGCACTGTTTAATAAAAATTTTGCACCGCAGGCAATGGAACAGAATTTTCCGATGATCAGCTGATCGCAATTGGCAGGGTACTGGTATAAAACGTTATGCTTTTCAAAATCACGGGGATCCTGTGCATGGTCATTGTACATCGAAAAATCACCTGCCGTAATTTCCGGTCGGGTTATGACATTTTTGATATAGACGGTATTTGGATCACCGCTGCGTGGATAAATCAGATGTTTATTCATGTTTGTTCTCCTTTTTACCAGTTCATTGTATGGGAAGAGGTGCGGATGCGGCAAGCCACAAAATCGTACAGACCTGTTTTGTAGAAAAAAAGAATGCCGCAGCATTCTTATGATTTTTGATAAATGATTTTCTTGATAGCATGTGCCGATAATGCATACTGAGTGGAAAGCTCCTCAATCGTGCAGCCGGACACATAGCGTTGCCGGATGCCTTCATTTCGCAGCTGTAGCTCGGTTCGATAGCCGCTGTGCTCTCCCCAGCGTTTTTTCTTTCCGGCAGCAGGAATATAAATGTATCCTGCCTGTATATACTTCTGCAGCTCCTCCACCAGGTCTTTCGGTAAAATCGTATGGGCATTTACATATTTCATGCAGGCTCCTCCTTTACAATTCTGTTCAGGATGCAAAGCCGGCAAATGCTGCGACTTGTTTACTCCATGCAGGTGTCGCAGCAATCCGGCGTTGCATGGAGTCTTGCTTCATTTTAGCTTCATATTATCACACTTCCTTGTGGCTTCAGTATAGCATGCTTTCGTATAATCTACAATGCAGCTGCCGTAAAAAGAAAGCTATGCAAGGTAGCGCACAATGTATAAAATTAGAAAGCAGACCTCCAAAATGCCAAAGGGGATGATCCACAGGTAGGCAGCCCCGACATGAACAGATGCAGGAGAAACATGCTGTGTGCGGATGGGAATTCCTGCTTCCTCCTGTGCAATCAGCTTTTGTTCCTGCTGTACAAGCTGCTCCTTTTGTTCCAGCAGGTAAACCCGGCTGTTCAGGACGAAGTAGCATGTGGTGAGAAGCAGGGCAAGCATGATGGTCAGCATCCATTTGCCAGGTATGCTTTTAAGTCTTTTCATAGGTGTTCTCCTTTTCATCATGTTGTGTTAAACGTAGTATAGCATGGCTGCTGCAGCGTGACAAGTTACGGAAGGATGGTTCGACCTGCGGCATGTACAGAGCACAGCAGTGTAGGAGATAAAGCAAGTACAGCTGCTTATATAAGAAATCTATGTTGAAGCTTGTTGCTTCGCCGTTATAAAATTCAAGCTCGATGGAAGTGTCTGAAGCTGAGACCTTCGCGAGTTTCAAAGTTATCTGTTTAGTTCCATTCACATGCTGAAAAGCAACGCTTTCTACCTCTGTGATTTTCTAAGCGTATTGACAATATCGTTAAACGATAATATAATGATAACAGAGATATATCGTTAAACGATATTGGAGGTGGTGCTGTGCCGAAGAAACAGCTGGAAACATTGACAGAGCCAATGTACTATACGCTGATTGCGCTGCTTCAGGCACGCTGCGGGATGGAGATTACAGAGTTTGTTCTGAAGCTGACCAGGGGAAGAGTACACCTAGTACCGGGAACCCTGTATACCATGCTGTCGAAGTTTGAAAATGAAGATATGATTCGGGAAACGGAGTCGGATGGCAGGAAACGGTTCTATCTGATTACAGAAAAAGGAAAGGAAATGCTGATGCAGGAATACAGGCGCTTGAAAACCATGCTGCAGGATGGGGAAGTATGGATTGAAAAGCAAAGCGATGAAAAGGAGGCGGCATCATGAAACGAAGGAAGAAAAATGTATGGCTGATTGTATATCCGTTTGAATACCCGGCTTTACAGGCATATCTGAATGACATGGCGGAGAAGGGCTGGAAGCTGGTAAGCTTAAAAGGGGACCGCTCCTGCTGGCTCACATTTGAAGCGGATGCTTCACAGAAGGAGTATTACCTTGTGGACTATACAAAGGATTACTCCATGATTATACCGGATTCAGAAACAGCGGATGCCCATAAGTATCGCACCTTTGTTGAAGAATTCGGGTATACGTTTGTCGGATCAAATGGCCCGCTCATGGTGTATCGCTGCGATGATCCTAACCTTACCTTGCGTGAGGGAACACAGGAGGATCGCCGTATCATGAATGTGAGTATGCATAAGACAGCTGTATGGCTTTTCATATCATGGGCGCTGTATGTACTGCTGTTGCTGCAAAGCTATCACGGACTTCTTTGGAGCATGTACGCCGATGGTTCCCAGTTTCAGAATTTTCTTTTGATGGCCGCATTGAATATTACATGGCTGATCCATCTTCTCCCTTACTTTATATGGCTTGTGCGCAGAAGGAATATGACCTCTTCAAAAATGCTGCTTCGGCAGTCAAGAATCGTGTATGGCAGTGTAGTGCTGCTGATCTGTATGCTGATCGGCTCTTTGTTCACAGTCAATGTTCTTTATGTGATCGCATTCACTGTGATCTTTCTGGTCTTCGGCTGGCTCATTTACCGTTTTTGGAAAACCAGATACCCAATGGGATTCAAGGTGATCGGCAGTATAGCACTGCTTTGGGTAACCTTTGCGATCGGCGTGAATATCACACTTACCAGCACCTATGATTCGCTTTCGTTTCAAAAGCCGATGGAACAGACAAGGTTATCGGATTTTGTCCTGCAGCATGTAAATACCGCAGGTCTGACTCTGGACAGCTACAGCGAATCTTCCATGCTGAGCGAGCATATGTCCTTCAGTGCCTACAGTGAGAAAGAGGATGCAGCGGATAAGAATTTGTATATTGATTGGTATCGCATCCGCGATGGGTTTTTCAGGGATTGGACGAAGCGCCGTTATCAAAGTGAGAATGGAATGGAGCAGATGTGCAGGGGATATGGTGAGCCGATAAAGACACAGGGGGTCACCATGTATAAGGGAGAGTATGAGGTGTTGTTCATCCGTGATGATACGTATGTATGTATCAATGACGATTTTTTGCTGGATGATGACGGATGGAAGCTCATACATGAATTGTTGAATCTGTGAAAATATTTTCAGAAATAAAATGAATAAAAATTGAAAAATGTGTTGAAAGTGTGGTTTCTTCGTGGTATACTGTAAGCAAATTTCATAAGAATCTGCCAATGGACTTTTTATTCAGAATCTTTGTATGAACGTGTCGAGCTCATCCTCCTTATTTATAAACTTTCCTAATTACCGTGATTCGAAATAAAAAGTACACATAAAAATCGCCAATGGCGGCTTTTTTTTGTTATAATATGATACGATACTGTTTTGTGTGCTTTTTAAAGGATAGCCCACAGAACATATAAGGAAAGGTGAATCGCATGAAGGCTAAGCATATTCTGATGATGGCGGCAGTACTACTGCTGGATCAGCTGAGCAAGTGGGGCGTACAGACGTCCATGCAAATAGATGAGAGCTTTGACGTAATTCCGGGATTTTTCAGAATTACGTATCTGCACAATACAGGGGCAGCCTGGAGCATGCTGGAAGGAAAGATGGTTTTCTTTTATCTGATTTCCATTGTTTTTCTGATTGGCATGCTGTATTTTTACCGTACTACAGATCACAGGGACAGACTGACACGCATTGGTGTGGTATTGATGATGGCCGGTACACTGGGAAATTTTATTGATCGTCTTATTTTCCAGTATGTTCGTGATTTTCTGGATTTCATTATCTTCGGATATGATTTTCCGGTATTCAACGTCGCTGACATATCACTTTGTGTCGGTGTAGGGCTCATTGTTTTATCAATGGTTCTGGAAACATATGGAGGTCGTAGGATATGCGCGAAAATAAAGATTATCGCCGCTGCAGAGGATGCAGGGGGCTCGCATTGATAAATACATCAGTGAGCAGGAGGATTTATCCCGCAGCCGGGTGCAGGCGCTGCTGGCTGCGGGAAGCATTCTGGTCAATCAGAATGCGGTGAAGGCAAATTATAAGGTGAAGGCAGACGATTGCATTACGGCCGTATTCAATGATGAAATGGAAATGGAAGCCCGTCCGGAAAAAATGGAGCTGGACGTGCGATATGAGGATGAAGATGTGATCGTCATCAATAAGCCAAAAAACATTGTCGTGCATCCTGCTGCAGGAAATCAAAGCGGGACACTTGTCAACGGACTGCTGTATCACTGTAAGGATCTTTCCGGAATCAATGGTACACTGCGTCCGGGAATCGTGCATCGCATTGATAAGGATACAACGGGACTGCTGATTATCGCTAAAAATGATCTCGCCCATGCGTCATTGTCCATACAGCTGCAAAGCAAGACAGTGAACCGTTTGTATTATGCGCTGGTACACGGTGTGATTCAGCATGATTTCGGTACCATTGACGCGCCGATAGGACGGGATGTGAAGGATCGCCAGAAGATGGCGGTAACGGCAACCAACTCAAAGGATGCGCGTACACATTTCCAGGTGATTGAGCGATTTGAAAATTATACCCTGGTGGAATGTCGTCTGGAAACCGGACGAACGCATCAGATACGTGTTCATATGCAGTATATCGGACATCCGGTAGTGGGGGATGAGAAATACAGCTATCGCAAGACCATGCAGACAAACGGACAACTCCTGCATGCGCACCAGCTTACCTTTCAGCATCCGAGAACGGGGGAAGTGATGACAGTGGAAGCAGAGCTGCCGAAGCAGTTTGCGGACATACTGGAAGAACTGCGACAGGAATCGAGGTGACTGGATGCAGATTAGTGAATATGATTTGTTTGCCTATCAGCTGCTGCATTACCTGGTCGTACAACAGCATTATCGCATTGTAAGGGTTCAGCAGCACAAGGATGATCTGTGGCTGATGAATGAAAATCATCAGGTATATCCGGTGATCCGCATTTCATCCAGCGGCAATGCCGGAACCTTTGCGGACACGGATTATGTGCGCAACGTTCACCGCATCATACTCAATCTGATGCACAGAGAGGGACCGATGCTGATATTGAATACCAATCCGCAATCCAGTCCGGTGCACAATGCGTTTCTGACACAGATTTGCATCACTCCTTCAGCCCTCAGTGAACCGCAGCTGACCAGCGTCTTTCATGGCATTGACCGTGTCGTGCATCGCGTGGCAGATCCGGATAAGGAAAGCAGTACACTCATGGCTCAGGTGGAAGAGGCAGAGCTGAAGCAGCAGCAGGATTTCATAAAAAAAGCGCGTAAGAAAAGTATTCCACGCTGCACAGTTGCTATAATGGCGATTTGTACGATATTTCTCGTACTGGAATATCTACTGGCCTATCTGGACGGTAATATGGAAAGTGCCATCGTGGCTGTCGGCGGTTACTATAAGATGAGTATTGTTGCGGCGCATGAATACTGGCGTATTCTCAGCGGCGGCTTTGTACATAACGGTGTTGTTCATTTCGTCATCAGCCTGTATGCCCTGTATGCGACCGGAAAGCTGTGTGAACAGCGTTTGGGAAGAGGCTGGTATATGGCGGTTTTTCTTTCCTCTGTGATTTTGGGGAATGCTGCACAGCTGATTGCGGCACCCAACGGGATTGCGACTGGTATGAGTGCCGGGATCTTTGGTGTGGCGGCAGCCTATCTCACCAGTCAGCTGCTGTCGCATACACTGCGACATCCACTACTGCGTATTCCGCTGTATAACTGTATGGCAATTCTGGCCGTACTCGCACTGGTGCCCTCGGTGTCCTTTATCGCCTGTATTGCGGGGATTCTGTGCGGAATTCTGTACGGCTTATGGATGCATGGCAGACAGAGTGAATCCGGTATGAAGCAGCATGCCTGTCTGGCGCTTGTTCTGTATGCGGCAAGTCTGTTTGCCTATGGTGCTGCTGTGGATACGGTTGCACCGCTGGATCGGCATTTGGATGAAGCCATAATCAGTGTTTACCGTCATACACCGCTCAATGCCTATGCAGAATATCTGCAGGAGCATTTTCATCAGCAGTATGAAAAAACAGGAGGTATTTAATGAAACGGGAAGATGTACTAACTTGGGATGAATATTTCATGGGACTGGCGCACCTGAGTGCCAAACGGAGCAAGGATCCTTCCACACAGGTGGGGGCTGTCATTGTCAGCAGTGAGCATCGTGTTGTCAGTATCGGCTATAACGGATTTCCAAACGGCTGCAGCGATGATGAGTTTCCGTGGGATCGGGAAGGGGATTTCGGTAACACCAAATATCCCTATGTCGTGCATGCGGAGCTGAATGCGATTTTAAACAGCAAACATGATTTAAAAGGATGCAGTATTTATGTGTCGCTGTTTCCATGCAATGAGTGCGCAAAGGCGATCATACAGAGCGGAATCAGCCGTATTGTGTATGAGTCCGATAAGTATGCACATACGGAAGGGACGATTGCCAGCAAGCGGATGCTGCGCAGTGCGGGGGTAGAGCTGGTACAGCTTCCCTATGCCATTGATTTGCAGGTATCCAGAAAAATCAATCCGACAATACGATAAGAAGGTTCAGGCAATCATAGGACCAGCATTCCTTGTGTGAATACCAATTGTTCGCTGTGCATTTATGCGATTGTTATGTATGCTCGTACTTATAGAATCCGTCAGTATGAAGAAAAGCTATTTCACGATAAAAGTTTAAGTGAAATAGCTTTTTTGTTATATGCTGGTATTCATATGATATCAGAATTTATGATTGCTGCATTTTCGCAAATGCAAATACACCGTGTTTTTTGAAATGTTCAAAAGCTTAGCGATAACTGTAACAGCGTCTTTGATTTGGAAAATTCCTTTATTATACAGGTCATAAATAATTTCTTTGTTTTTATTTGACGAGCTTATAGCAGGGTCATTGTATATCCTCTCTTTTACGGTATTTAATGTTGATGTAATCATATCATCTACATTACTGGCAAAGGTTTCTGTTGCGGAATCGTTTTCTGCTGTGAGAGTTTCTTTTTGTACGAACGTATGAATGAAATCATAAAAACTGATATTCATATAAAAATTCATACACAATAAACCGATAATGCGGTCATTTTCTCCTTTGATGGCAATCGTTGTGCTTTTCAGAGGTTCTCCCTTTGCATTGACCGAATAATAGGTTTCCTGTTTCGAGCTGTTCTCACTGAACTTGATGAGAAAGTCTAATGCCTTATCTGTAATCGGGGCACCGACCTTTCTGCCGGTATGCTCACCATGGTTGATATAAATGACGGAGTGCTGAAAGTCCTCCAGACTATGAAGCACGATTTCATAGGCCTCTCCCAAATAGTTGCCCAGACCTTCAACCATTGAGCGGTAGCTTTGCAGAATCATCTTATCAATCAGGGTTAATTGAACTTCTTGTGGTTTCATGGTATCCTCCACTCCCTTCGCTGTCTAATTATAGCGTACTAATTTCATTTATTCAAAACAATTTCAAAAAAAGTTCATTAAGTAAACTAAATAAATGCGAAAATTGCTTAATACTGCTAAAGTTTTGTAATCTTAAAATATAATTCATCTAACAAATGATAATTAATTTTATTTACTAAAATAAAATAATGTATTATAGTATAGGAATAAAAAAATATTTCATTAGAAAGGAGAAAGGAATGAACAAAATTATTGATGCCGATAGCGCACCTGCTGCAATCGGCCCCTATTCACAGGCAGTCACGAATGGCAATTTGTTGTTTGTATCCGGACAGCTTCCGATAGAACCCGGGCAGGGGGTGATCGTGAGCGGGGATATTGCTGAACAGGCAAGACAATCACTTGAAAATGTGAAGGCGATTTTGGAAAAGGCCGGCTATGAAATGAGGGATGTTGTAAAGACGACATGTTACTTGACAGAAATGGAGAATTTTGCTGTGGTAAATGAAATTTATGCTGAGTATTTTGTAGGAAATTATCCGGCAAGATCCTGTGTATCCGTGAAGGAGCTTCCGAAACAGGCATTGTTTGAATTAGAAGTTATTGCGTGTAAATAACAAGGAGAGAACTTATGAAAATTTTGTTAATGTGCGGAGCAGGTGCGTCCAGTGGTTTTATGGCGCAGGCAATGCGAAAAGCCGCAAAAGAACAGGGAATTGAAAATTTTGAAATAATTGCACGAAGTGAAGCAGAAATGATGAACAATTTACAGGGGACAGATCTTGTCATGTTTGGTCCTCATCTAGCGTTTAAAAGGGAAGCGCTTGAAAAGGATTTAAAAAAGTTTAATATTCCGTTTGCCTTTATTGACAAGGATGCGTATGGAAGTATTGATGGAGCTGCCACGCTGAAGCAGGCATTGGATGCGTTGCGGGAAGTAAAAAAGCCTGTCGAAGAAATCTCTGTAAAAGAGGAAAAACCAACGCAGAGCAGTGAGGCTTCGGAGGAACCGGCGAAGGGCTTTATGGGATGGATTACCAAATCACTGGCTCCTAAACTGGATAAGCTTACACAGAATATTTATATATCCGCAATACAACAATCCATCATGAGTATTCTGCCAATGATTATGATCGGTTCAGTTTCCTCAATCGTCGGTGTATTCCGTAACTTTGAGGTGATGAGCTGGATTCCGGATATCTCCATGCTGAATACATATTCCTTTGGCTTGATTGCAGTATTTCTGGCTATTCTGGTACCGATGAAGGTACTGGAAAAAAGAGGAAATGAAAAATTGAAAATTTCTGCGATGCTGACCAGTCTTGCTCTCTTCTTTATCATCACACTTCCGGTTATTGACGGAGAAGCCGGTACGATGAATTTCATCATGGATAAAATTGGAACAGGTGGTATGCTGACAGCAGTTGTGACATCCGTTTTTACAGCATGGATTTTTAATTTTGCTTCTAGGCACTCTATGTTTAAGGAGGATACGGTTATGCCGGATATGGTTGTGGCATGGATGGATGCACTTGTTCCTGTAACAATCACACTGGCCATCGGTTTATTTATTATGAGCACCGGATTTGATTTACCACTGTTTATCCGTGGCTTGTTTGCACCGATTTCTTCCTTTGGACAGACCTGGCTTGGTCTTGTTATGATTTGTTTCTTCACCTGCTTCCTGTATTCCTTTGGCTTTACCTGGATTCTGTTCCCCATCGCATGGGCAATCTGGATGGAGGGTATGGATGCCAATATGGCTGCGGTTGCGGCAGGACAGGCGGCGTCAAGTATTAACCTTATGGAAACGGTAATGGGAATCACCTATATCGGTGGACAGGGGTGTACGCTTGCATTGGTTCTGATGTGTATGCGTTCAAATGTAAAAAAACTGAAATCCATCGGGCGCGTTTGTATCTTCCCTGCAATCTTCAATATCAATGAGCCAATTGTGTTTGGTGCTCCTGTTGTATGGAATCCGATCCTTATGATTCCACTGTGCCTTAATTCAATTATTATTCCAAGTCTTATGTATCTTGTTATGCGCATCGGCCTTGTTCCTATTCCGAGTGCACCTATGCAGATGTGGTATCTTCCAAATATCGTACAAGGCTATCTGACAACGAACAGTATGTCCGGGGTTATTCTGGTAATTGCATTGTTTGCTGTATCCTGGCTGATTTGGATGCCATTCTTTAGGGTATTTGAAAAACAGCAGTACAAAGAAGAGCTGGAAAACAGAAAGGAAAGGGAGATCATATGAAATTAGAAAATGCGCAGGCGGCAATGCAGATCATCCTGCATGCCGGCGATGCCCGCTTGAAAACAGCAGAGGCATTAAAATCTTTAAAAACCTTTGATATAGAACGTGCAAAGCAGCAGCTTTTGGATGCAAATGAAGATATTGTGGCTGCGCACCAATCACAGACAGCCTCTCTGCAGGCGGAATCAAATGGAGAAGAAATTGAGTATTCGATTCTATTCACACATGCACAGGATACGTGTATGACCGTATGCAGTGAAATCAACATCGCACAGCAGCTCGTGGATATCTGCGAAGCAATTGATGAGCGGTTTAAGAAATTGGAAAAATAGAACCGGAATTTTTGGCAGAGTTTTCTGCCAAAAATTTTAGAATTGGAGGAACGATATGAATTACTTTGATAACAGCAACATTAAGCTCGATATATTAAAAAGAAAGCATACAATCTGCGCTGGGCGGAGGTAGCGGATGGAACTATCCCACTCACTGCTGCCGATATGGATTACCCATGTGCTCCGGCGATTAAACAGGCATTGCTTGCGTACGTGGAGGAAGGCTATTTCTCCTATACACCGAAACTGGGCCTGCCTGCGTTTAATCAGGCATTTTCAAATTATGTGAAGGAAACAAAGGGGGAGGAAATCAAAGCGGAGCAGGTACTGGCGGTAGACAGTGCAGCAAGAGCGATGTTCATCGTGGCGAAGGCTTTTTTGAAGCCTGGAGATGAAATGATTGTCTTTGATCCCTGCGATTTCCTTTTCCGGGAATCCTGTTTAGCGGCTGGAGCAACTCCAATCAGCTACGCAGCAAAGCTTGATACGGAGAATAGGAAAATGGATCTTTCAAGACTGGAGGAGTGCATAAGCGAGAGAACCAAAATGATTGGATTGTGTAATCCGCATAACCCATACGGTCTTGTCTATACGAAGGAGGAGCTGGAGGCAATCATGCGATTGTGTGAGAAACATGATCTACTGATTATGAACGATGAAATATGGTCGGATATCCTGTATCCCGATGCACAGTTCAACAGCATTTATTGTTTAGGCGAGGAGCGCTGTAAACGCGTAGTATCTGTATTTGGGTTCTCTAAGAGCTTTGGTCTTGCCGGATTGAGAATTGGCTGCGTTTATGCGAACGATGATGAAAAATTCCAGAAGCTGGTTGATGCTTCCGATGTGCTGTCTACTGCGGGTGGTGCTACCTCACTATCGCAGATTGCCGCGATTGCGGCTATGGAAGAAACGCAAGAATGGCGTGCGGCATTTTTAAAGCATATCACAAAAAACCGGGATTATGCAGTGGCGTTTATCAATGAACATATTCCGGGCTTACATGCCTACAGACCACAGGCGACATTCCTGCTGTATGTAGATATTCGGGAGCTTCATGTTACAGGAGCTGAATTTGTCGAATTTCTGAAAGAGGAAGTGCAGCTGGCGATTGTACCGGGAGGACACCAATACTTCGGTGATGAGTCGGAGGGGCATGTTCGTATTTGTCTTGCCACCAGTATGGAAATTCTCAGCGAAGGTCTGAATCGATTAAAAAAGGGTGTTGAAATGCTAATAGAAAGGAGAACACAGCATGCATAAGATACAGTTTCCGGAAAATTTTTTGTGGGGAGGGGCAACTTCCGCCTATCAGTGTGAGGGAGCCTGGAAAGAGGATGGAAAAGGCTTTGCGGTCACTGATTTGTTGACAGCGGGAAGTCGAGAAATCCCAAGAGAGTTTACACCAGTTGAAAAGGATTGTTATTATCCGGCAGCGATAGCTATTGATCACTATCATCATTACAAGGAAGATATCGCGTTGTTTGCGGAAATGGGATTTAAGGTATACCGCATGTCGATTTCCTGGGTAAGAATCTTTCCCAACGGTGATGACGAGGTGCCCAATCCTGCTGGTCTTGCATTCTATCATAAAATATTTCAGGAGTGCAAAAAATATGATATCGAGCCGCTGGTTACCATTTCTCATCACGATGTACCGCTGGCACTGGCATTGAAACAGGATGGATGGCTAAGCAGAAAGACGATTCCTGCCTTTGTCACGTACTGTAAAACGATTTTCCGCGAGTATCGGGATGAAGTGAAGTATTGGATCACGTTTAATGAAATCAATATGATGACAAATTATTTCGGCGATATATATACAGGTGGGATTCTTTCTAACGGAACCCGATATTTGGATATCGCACAGGCGAGTGAGGAGTCTTTGTCTGCAGATAAAATGACGAAACGCTTTACGGCTCTGCATCATCAGTTTATCGCCAGTGCGCTGGCTGTACAGGCAGGTCATGACATCAATCCGGACTTTCAAATCGGTTCCATGGTTGCGGGGGATGCGCATTACCCATATTCCTGTAACCCCGTGAATGTCATTGAAGCACAGCAAAGCATGAACCGCCTCTGGTATTGTGGGGACGTGATGGTACGCGGAGAATATTCCTATGCCAGCAGACATTATCTGAAAGGCAAGGGTGTCGATATAGAAGCACTTGGAATCACCGAGGAGGACAAGTGTATTTTGAAAAAAGGGACGATTGATTTTCTGGCATTCAGCTACTATACATCCGGCTGTCATGCAGTGGATGAGCATCATGAAACAACTGCAGGTAATTTCTCTTTAGGGGTTGCCAATCCGTATCTGAAAAAATCTGACTGGGGCTGGGTGTTTGATCCGCAGGGGCTTCGCTGGATGCTGAATGAGTTGTATGGAAGATATCATATTCCGGTGTTTATCGCTGAAAACGGCTTAGGCGCAATTGATGAGGTAAGTGAGGATGGAAAGGTTCATGATCCTTATCGTATCCAGTATCTGAATGAACATGTGTCCGCAATGCGGGATGCATTGGAGGATGGTGTTGATTTGCTTGGGTATACGTGGTGGGGACCCATTGATCTGGTTAGTGCATCTACCGGTGAAATGAAAAAGCGTTATGGGTTTATTTATGTAGATATGGATGATCAGGGGAAGGGAAGCCTGAAAAGAATCAGAAAGGATTCCTTCTATCATTATCAAAAAATCATTCAGACAAACGGCAGCTGCATTGAGTAGTGTGCCTGTAAGGAAGAGGGATATGCAGAAAATTGTTTTTACAACGGTTGAAACGCATACATTGGGAGAACCTACCCGCATTATCACTTCTGGCTTTCCAGATATACCGGGCATTACAATGATGGAGAAAAAGGAGATCCTTGAACAACGGTATGACCATCTGCGCCGTGCCTTGATGTGTGAGCCGAGGGGACATAAGGATATGGTTGGGGCGCTTATTCTGCCTGCAGAGCATACAGCATCTGCATTCGGTGTTGTTTTCATGGATGCGAAGAGATGGGTAAATATGTGCGGGCATGCATCCATCGGTTGTGCTATGTATGCGGTGGAGGCCGGGCTAGTACCTGTGTGCGAACCGCATACAGAGGTTGTGATGGATACGCCATCAGGAACTATATGCGCAAGTGTAAGGGTGGAGAATAAAAAAGCGCAGGAGGTTACCTTGCATAATGTTCCTTCATTTCTGTTTGCTGATGAGGTAAAGGTAAGGGTAGATGGCAAGGAATATAGGGTTGCGATTTCTTTTGGCGGTACGTTCTTTGCTTTGTTTGATGCTGCACAGCTTTCATTGCAGCTGGATGCAAAGGATATTGAGTTTCTGATACCCTTTACAAGGAAACTGCTGGCTCAGCTGAATAAGCAATATGAGATAAAGCATCCCTCACTTGCAATCACACGCGTTGTAAATGCTGAATATTATGTAGCTACTGGAGAAAAGAAACAGAAGAATATCGTTATTGCCGAGGAAGGTCAGATCGATCGCTCACCATGTGGGACAGGAACAAGTGCAAAGCTGGCATATTTGCATGCGAAAGGAAACTTATCTGCAAACGAAATTTTTGTGAATGAAAGCTTTACCGGAGCAAAATTTTATGGACGGTATGAAGCGGAGGATGTTATCGGACACTATCGTGGTATTCAACCGATGATTACAGGTAGTGCCTATATCACGGGGAAGGCAGTATATGTGATCGATGAGAATGACCCTTTGACCTATGGCTTTACGATTTGAGTCTGCTTTTGCATCATGATTTATAAAAAGATACAGAGGGCCTTCGAGTTTTGCTGGCCTTCTGCCCTTTTATTGATTCTGTCTTTCTATTTCATTTGTGCTTTGGCAGATGAAGGCATACGAAAAACCCGTTTTCTGTTCATGCAGGAAACGGGTTTGTTTAGCCTAAGGCTTTTTTTGTGTTTGCAAAATGCAGCTTGGCAATCCTGGAGCAGTGCCTCTTTTCCGTGCATTGCCATCAAACTCACGAATATTCTGATCCACCTTGCTGCCGGCACCCTTCAGAAAGGTGAAGTCGTACTGCTCACACATCGCATCGAAGGCCTTCAAAAACGCATACCGGGCAATGATTGATCCGGCTGCAACCGACAGATACTTATTTTCCGCCTTGGTTTCAAAATGAATATCATAGACGACCTCGCGCTCATGTTTCAGATAGCGGTAATAGGAAGTCTTCTGCACGAACTGGTCAATGATGCAGAACTGCGGCAGTGATCCCATCTTTTTACGCAGATGTACGTAGGCCTGGTTATGCATACGGGATTTAATAGCAACCATATTATTTTCACCGTGAATTCGATTATAGGTGGCATTGTCCAAAATCAAAAGACTGTGAGGCAGTCGTTCCATCAGCTTGGGAGCCATGCGCCGTATGGCGGTATCATCAATGGCCTTGGAGTCTTGTATCCCAAGACTGCGTAAAAACTCCACATCCTCATGACGGACACAGGTTGCACAAACGGTCACGGGACCGAAATAATCACCGGTCCCAACCTCATCGCTGCCGGCCTGCGGATAGATTGCTTTCGGCTGTCCCTGTGTTTTTTTTGCTGTTGTCCCGCTCTGCGTTTTCTGTATGGCAGACGGGGCAATCAGCGCTGCACATTCCTCGGCGCCATTTCCCTGAAATACGAGCTTGCCGGACTCATAAGCGGTAATGACACAATCCCTCGTCTTGATCTGATAAATCGCATAGGGCGGTGTCTTACGGATTTCCGCAGTTTTCAACCGCTGCTTCAGCGCCATCATGCTGGATCGATCTGTCTGTATGGTACATGTTCCCATGGTATTCCTCCTCATAACTTTTCCATTTTAGCATAAAATGAGACAACAGGATACAGAAATCGGGTGTTCCCATTCATTTTTTTATGCGTTCATGGTAAAATAATGAGACGGACAAAAGAAAGTAGGTGATGCCTGTGTCCCTGATTATGCTAGTAAATATGGTCATCCTGTGTGTGCTTTGTGCACTCGTATTCGGCGGATACCGCGACGGCTTCCTATTAAAGCTGCTGAGCATACTGTCTTTCTTTGTATGCGGCTTTCTGGCATGGTGGGCATCCTCCTATGTCGGCAGTTTTATCCACCTGTATCCCAAGCATGCGCTCCCATTGCAGGATACACCGCTGGAGGCTGTCCTGTATGACAACCTGAATCGCCTGCTCATTTTCGTGATTCTCTTTGTCCTGCTGCAGCTGGCGGTGCTGGTTATAAAGCCGTTTACAAAGGCGGCCAATCATGTACCGGTCGTATCCGGTATCAACCGGCTTCTGGGAGCTGCGCTGGGGGCACTGCAGGCCGTGCTGCTGATGGTGCTGGCTGCCATGGTCTGCCGTCTGCCATTCTGGAAAACCGGGAATGAGATTGCATCCGCATCTCTTTTGCGATACAGCGATGGGATGATGGATGCCCTGACCTTTTATGCCAGGGAACCGCTGCAGGAGTTATCCAGACTGACATCGGCATTGGATGAAAAACAAACGCTCAGTACAGCAGAAAAGGAGAATATCCGCAGCTGGCTGCTGGAGCAGAATATGAAGAAAGAAGACGTGGACACGCTGCTGTCTGCGCTGCAATAGAGGTAAGAATATGAAAGATATGTATGAGCCGTTGGAGCTGCATGAGGTAAAGGAGCAGGTTGCGAAACACGCGTCCTTTTCCCTGGGAAAACAGCTGATTCGACAAATGATGCCGCGCTTTGATGCCCTTTGGGTCAGGCGTGAGCTGGCAAGAGTAAAAGAGGCCTATGCCCTCGTCGTGCGATTTGGGAACATGCCGTTTGGCGGTATCCATGATACGCGTGACAGCATAGAGGCAGCCATGAAGGACATGACACTGACACCGCATGAGCTGCGCGGAATTGCGGATAGTACACGCGGTGTGGAGCAGGTTCGCAAATATATGAAAGCAAGTGATCTGGATACACCACTGATCAAGGAGCTGTGTGATTCCTTTGCGGAGCATCAGCAGCTGGCTTCCTCGATCGATCGCTGCATTTCCTTAAATGCGGAGGTTCTGGATTCCGCAAGCCCGGCATTGAAAAGCATCCGGAAATCCATTTTGTCCTGCAATGCGGATATCAGCAGCGAGGTACAGCGGTTTCTCTCACGCAATGCAAGCAAGCTGATGGATACGATCACGACGATGCGCAACAACCGTACCTGCGTGCTTGTGAAAATCAGTGAGAAAAACAGTGTGGACGGCTTTGTTCACGGAGAGAGTGCTTCCGGTCAGACGGCCTATGTTGAGCCACGCAGTCTGCTGGTGCTCAATAACCGTCTGCAAACGCTGAAAAGTCAGGAGCAGGAGGAAATCACACGCATCCTGTTTGAATTAAGTCAGCAGGTCAAGTCGGTTAGTCATGAGCTGCTGTCCAATCTGGAAACCTTCGCTCTGCTGGACAGTATCTTTGCCCGCGGGCTATGGACGAAGGAAATGGACGGCTGCATTGCCGAGCTGAATACAAAGGATGACCATCTGTATCTGAAGACAGCCAGACATCCGCTGATCGATCCGCAGAAGGTTGTCGCAAATACATACGAAATCCGCTCACCGCATCACAGCCTTCTGATTACCGGAAGCAATACCGGAGGAAAGACGGTGACACTGAAAACCATCGGTCTGTTTGTCGCCCTGACGATGAGCGGTCTGCCGCTGAGTGCGGAGCAGGCCGTCGTACCGCTGTTTGACGCCCTGTATGTGGATATCGGTGACGATCAGTCCATTCAGGAATCCCTGTCCACCTTTTCATCCCATATATCCAAAATGGCGGATATTTGTGATCATGCGACGGCACGCTCTCTCGTCCTTCTGGATGAGCTTGGAAGCGGGACGGACCCGAAGGAGGGGGAACCGCTGGCGGTTGCTGTACTGGATCATCTGCGTGCCATCGGTGCCATGGTGATTGCCACAACCCATTACTCCGCATTGAAAACCTATGGTGCGGATAATGAGGACATCCTGTTGTCCAGTGTGGAATTCGATATGGAAAAAATGCTGCCGACCTACCGGTATATCGAGGGAATCAGCGGACAGTCCAATGCATTTGAAATCGCCCGCCGTTATGGCTTGAAGGAAAGCATCATTCGATTTGCGAGGGAACGCAAGGAAGCGGACCGCAGCAAGGCGGACATCGCGATGGAAAAGCTGGAACAATCCCTGATGGAAAATTACGAGCTGAAGGAAAAGCTGGCTGCCAGACTAAAGGATGTCAGGCAGCTGCAGGCAGATCTGGAGCAGGAGAAAAAACAGCTGGCGCAGCGGCGGGAGGAAATTCTGGAAACGGTCAGAGAGGATGCCAGAAAACAGCTGGAGTCCTCTCTGGAGGAAGCACAGGATATCATTGATGAGCTGAAGCATATGCACAGTGAAGCCAAGCCGCATGAAATCAGTGACCGCAAGGCCAGATTAAAGCAGCTGTCTTCGATGGACGATGCGGAAACAGACGCTACACCGCAAAAGCTGCCTTCCTATCAGGTGGGGGATTATGTAAAAATCAGCAAGCTGAACTATTATGGAGAAATTATTTCCATGAACAAGGATAAGGTCTGCGTACTGGCAAACGGTATGAAAATGAATACAACGCTGCAGGAAATCGAACCGGCTGTGAAGCAGGTGCAGAAAACAAAGAAAAAGGGATACGCCAAGGCAGGCGTGCGCTCCTTTTCCATGGAATGCAACGTCATCGGTATGCGGGTGGCAGAAGCCCTGCCGATCATTGATAAATATCTGGATAATGCAATGCTTGCAAAAGCGAACAATGTCCGCATCATTCACGGTATGGGAACCGGAGCCCTGCGCAAGGGGGTACATGACTTTCTGAAGCGCAATCCGCGTGTGGAGAGCTTTCGCATGGGAGGTCAGGGCGAAGGCGGTCTGGGAGCGACTGTTGTTGTTTTAAAGCAGAAGGGAAGCGGTAAATAATGGCAAATATGGCCAAAATCGAGGATAAGCTGAAAATTCTTCCTGCTATGCCTGGCTGCTATTTAATGAAAAACAAGGACGGAGATATTATTTATGTCGGAAAAGCAAAAAAGCTGAAGCAGCGCGTACGGCAGTATTTTGTCGGCGCTCACGATTTTAAAACCACCCGCCTTGTCAGTAATATCGACGATTTTGAATATATTGTAACATCCAGTGAAAAAGAGGCGCTGCTGCTGGAAATCAATCTGATCAAAAAGCATACACCTCCATACAACATCATGTTTATGGATGATAAATCCTATCCGTATCTGAAGCTCACAAAGGAAAATGCTCCGGTATTAAAGGTGGTGCGCAATACGAAGGACCGTAAGGCCTATTACTTCGGACCATTTCCGGATTCCGGGGCGGCCTGGGAAACGGCAAAGCTGCTGAATCGTATCTATCCGCTGAGAAAGTGCAGGCGGATGCCGAAAAAGGAATGTCTGTACTATCACATGGGACAGTGTCTGGCTCCCTGCATCAGGGACATTGATGAGCGTGTGTATGCGGATATGGTCAGCGGCATTCAGAAATTCATGCGGGGGGATGTCCGGGAGATGCTGGATACCCTGCATCGGGAAATGGAGCAGGCAAGTGAGGAGCTGCTGTTTGAAAAGGCACAGGAGAAGCTGAGCCTGATTCATGCGATTGAGCATGTGACGGCAAAGCAGCAGATCGACTTTAAGGACCGCAAGGACCGGGATGTATTTGGCTATTATGTCGACAAGGGCTATATATCCATTCAGGGCTTTTTCCTGCGTGGAGGAAAGCTGCTGGAGCGTACGCTTTCCATTGAGCCGCTGTATGAGAATGAAGCGGATGCCTTTGTATCCTTTATTCTGCAGTATTATGCGAATAATCCGCTGCCGCAGGAAATTCTAATACCAAAGGAATATGATATTACGCATCTGGAGGAAATTCTGGACACGAAGATATTGCAGCCGCTTCGCGGAGACAAGCTGAAGCTGGTGGATATGGTGCTTGCGAATGCCAAAAATGCGCATGAACAGAAGTTTGAGCTGGTAGAGCGCAAGGAAAGCCGGCGCTATGAGGGGATGGAACAGCTCTGCAATCTGCTGCAGAAGGAGATTCATCGCATCGAGCTGTTTGATAACTCGCATATCTCCGGTACGCACAATGTCAGCGGCATGGTGGTATATCGGGACGGTGAGCCAAGCAAGAAGGACTATCGTACCTTTCGTCTGGGCGAATACATAAGCGACCTTGACTCTATGAAGGAGGTCATCTATCGGCGGTACTTCCGGCTGTTGAAGGAAGGTGCACGCTTTCCCGATCTGCTGATTGTCGATGGAGGCTATCTCCAGATCGAGGCGGCCAGAGAAATTATCGAGGCACTGGATATTCCCTTAACGATCTGCGGACTGGTGAAGGATGACAATCACAGGACGAGCAATCTGATGGATGTGAATGGGAATATTCTGCCGGTAAAACGCGACAGCTCTCTGTTTTTCCTGCTGACCCAGATGCAGGACGAGGTACACCGTTTCGCCATTTCCTATCATCGTAAGCTCAGAGGAAAAGCCATGACGAAGTCCATTCTGGATGAGGTGGAAGGGATTGGTGAAGTCCGGAAAAAGGAAATCTGGAAGCATTTTAAATCCCTGAAACGCCTGAAAGAGGCCACGATTGAGGAAATACGTCAGGTGGTTCCCGAGAAAGTAGCACAAAATATCTACAATATCCTGCATAATACAGACCAAAAATCGGAAGATGCATAAGATAAAGGTAGGTAGGAACGTTAGGGGGTAAGTGCTACGCAAAAAATACTGACGCAACGTGAAAAAGAGGTTTTTGAATTACTGATTGCCAATTACAGCACCAAGGAAATAGCGAAACTGATGAACATATCCGATAAAACGGTTAGAAACCATATATCCAATGTTATGTTGAAGCTTGGAGTAAAAGGAAGAGCCCAGGCGGTCGTGGAGCTGCTGAAATTGGAGGAATTAACGCTTGAATAGGCAGGACGTGAAAACGTTCTGCTTTTCTTCTGCAATACTGCCGAGTATAGCGAATAGATGAGAGCATACAGGATGCAATGCTCCAATGCAAGGGTATGAAGCAGCAGTATGGGAACGTAAATCAATCCGTGTATGAATGCGAACAAAGGAAAAGCTTCTGTTGGTCATGTGTCTTCCTATAGGGAAAGAACAGCTTCTGAAAATTTCCAAATATTGTAAAAAACTATAGTTTTTTGGATTCTTTTGCCGTAAGGATTGATTCTGCCATACAGATGGTGTAGAATGACATAAGACGATGACTCACCGGACAGTCATGCTGTTTACTGACTGCGGGTGACAAAGAAAAATGGAATAGGAAGGAAATACGCATATGAATTATTTTTATACTTATGTGGAGGATGAGCAGGAGGTGTCCAGCCTGCAGCAAATACAAACGGAAATGCAAAGGAAAAACGCGGCTGTCTGCTTTTTTGATTATGGCAGTACAGCGCAGTGGGAACAGCTGCAAGCCGTATGGAAGCAATCGGATATCCTGTACATTCAGGATATTGCACACCTTGCCAGTGAGGTACAGGAGCTGAAGCACAGACTGAGCACTCTGCAAAAAAGCGGCGTTTGTGTCAGGCTGCGCGATGAGCGCAGTGTCGATCTGGAACAGATGCTGCAGCTGATTGACTTTGTGACAGGAACGATTCGCAAGCGCAACTATGCCCTGCAGCTGGAGGGGATTCAAAAGGCACTGGAGAAGAAAAGGAACGGGGAAGGCAGCTACGGCAGACCGAAAATGGTATTACCCCAGGATTTTGAAGAAAATATACGGAAGATCATGCGTAAGGAAATGAAGCATGAGGACTATCAGAAGCAGCTGGGCTTTAAGCGCTCCACCTATTTCAAGATGGTGAAGGAGCTTCGGGACGGCTGGAAAGCACAGGACGAGGAGAATGAAACCGCAACGCTGATTCAAGAGTGAGTATCTTGCTCTTTTTTTCGTTTTGAAAGTCGTGTATAATAAAGAACGAGGTGAGCCTATGCTACTGAAACGAAGTGTGTTTGTCATCCTGCTGATCGCACTGTTCAGCGGATGCTTTTATATCATGAACCAGCATTATGATGAACTGGCCAGATATCCGCATGAGCTGAGTGAGGAGGAACGAAAGCTGGTGCTGTCCCATCTCAGCACCGAGCAGATCAATTATCTGGTATCACAAAAGATAGAACCGAAGCAGTTTCTGCCATTTATCGAAATCAAGGACTTTGAGCTGAATAATACACTCTGGTATGATGTGGCATATCAGACACAGAAGCCGTCGCATACGGAGAGTGACCAGGAGGTTAAGGAATACATCGTGAGCTTTATCAACCGCTACCGTGCGCGTATGGAGTATCAGGAGCTGCATGACCTGCTGATGAACTATACCTATAATGTCCTGACCCGCTTTTTTGATGAGGGGGATCCGAATATTGAAAACGCTCATCTGATTGCGAAGCCCAATGATCCGTATCTGGTGCTGGGCGGTAAAAATACGCTGTATACCTATGAACCGAAGGATCTGGTATCCATCAATGATCTGCCCCACGCCTCCCTTGTTCCGCAGGCCAATGACATCACAATCAAGAAAGAGGTCGTTAAGCCGCTGAAGGAGCTGATGGCGGCTGCAGGGGAAGTCAACCAGAAGGAAAACGGTGATATGAAGGTGATAGCCGGCTATATTTCCTATGAGGATCAGATGAAGCTGTTTGAGAAAGCAAAGCTCGTTTATGGAGAGGATGTGCTGCAGCATTGGGATTATCCGGGACAGAGTGAATTTCAGCTCGGCTATACGGTGCGCCTGCTTCCAAACGGCCTGACGACGGAATTTGATGAGAAAAAGGAAAGCGACAAGGATAAAGATGCAGGAAAGAAGGAGGAAGCGAAGAGCTCGGATAAGAAGGAAAAGAAAAATCCGAGTGAGGAGGAGCGCGATCAGGAAATCTGGCTGAAGGACAACGCCTATAAATTCGGCTTCATTATCCGCTATCCTAAACAGAAGGAGGATGCGACAGGAAAACGCTATCAGCCCTACACCCTGCGCTATGTCGGTAAGGAAATCGCGAAAAAGCTGCATGATGAGGGCTATGTCCTGGATGAAGTGAATATCAGTGATTTGAAGGAGTAAGAACAGGTCGGACCTGTTCTTTTTTCTGTTCCTGCCACATACATTGAACTAGAGGTGAACAACGTATGAAGAAAACCTTCAAGAAACAGATGGCCGTGGTATTCGGGGCCATCGCCATGATCGGATATCTGTCGGTACGCTTTTTCCCGGCACAGGAACAAAGTGCATCCCCGGTGATTTCCACAAAGGATGAAACAAAGCATATGCAGATTTATATGATGGACAGTGATAAGACACTGGTTCCGTTATCCATACCGGTCAGTGAGGAGATGAGCGAGGAGGATAAGCTGGCACTCATGTTTTCCTATATGAGCGGGAAGCAGGAAATCAAGGGCTTTACACCATTGTTTACAAAGGAGTGCACCCTGCAGTCCTCTTCTATCAAAAACGGCATTGTATCCCTGTATTTTGATGATTCTCTGAAAAACTATGATAAGGAGAATGAGCTGCGTATTCTGGAGGCAATCACATGGGGAGCTACGCAGTTTCATGATATCGAGCAGGTAAAGCTCTATCTGAATGATAAACAGCTGACCAGTATGCCGAATGCACAGACACCGATTCCGGAAATCCTCAACCGCAGTATCGGTATCAATCATTTCGAAACCTCAACAACCACATTGCATGACTCTGCCTCCTTGACGGTATTCTATACAAAAAAGGTACAGGGGAATGAATACATGGTTCCCAAAAGTAAGCGGGTTGCACAGAGTCAGGGGGATGCCTTGAAGGCGAGTGTTGAAAACATTCTTTCCGATATCAGTGTCTCCAGTGCGCTTGATCAGCCGCTGTATGCCGATGATATCAAGGTCAGCAGCTTTGATGTTTATGACGGCTCCCTGATTGTGAATCTGAATAAGAATATCCTTGCCAGCAACCGCACGGTGAAGCAGGATGTGTACAATGCCCTGGTGCTATCTCTGGCTGCACTGCCCGGCATTGAAAAGGTCGAGGTACGCGTGGACGGGGTCACGGTTTCACCGAAGGATCAGAAGGAGGATATGGTATCGGTGTATGCTTTGACGTATAATGAGGTACAGTTCTAGCGTATTTAAAAAAAACACTTCTAAATGTCTGCATTTTTTGGTATGATAATAGCGGTGGTAAAAATGAAGATAGTAGTAGTCAGTGACAGTCACGGCCGTGATGATGCGCTGGAATATGTTCTGCAGCAGCATGGGGATGCCTATGCATATATTCACTGCGGAGATATCGATGCGGATCCGGGGGCATTTCCCCGTTTTGTGACGGTTGGCGGTAACAATGATATATTTTATGATTATCCGGATGAGCAGATTTTGAGTATCGGGACTCATCGTATCTTTATTGTACATTCCCATCAGTTTATGTATTCACGCAGAAGCCAGCAGCTGGCGGATGCCGCAAAGGAGCGCAGCTGTGATATTGTCTGTTATGGACATACGCATATCGCGGCGGATGAAACAGTGGATGGTATCCGTTTGATCAACCCCGGATCGCTGTGGCGAAGCAGGGATGGCAGAGGTCCCAGCTATGCGCTGTTAAACATAGATGGTGACACAGTGGATGTACAATTTGAATTTCTGCCGCAAAAGCAGAAGAAAAGCAAGTTTTTCTGGTAGGACAAACCGTACATGATGCGGTTTTTCTTGCGTTATCAGGGTTTCAAATCACAAGGGTGATTGAAATAGATGGAAGATACACAAAGTAAAGAAAGGTGTTAGAGATTATGGAAAGAAAATAGGAACGGTATCCAGAGGTGTGCGCTGTCCGATTATCCGTGAAGGAGATGATCTGGCTGCCATCGTTTCACAAAGCGTATTGTCAGCTGCAGAAGCGGAGGGCTTTGAACTGCGTGACCGTGATGTTATTGCGGTAACGGAGTCCATCGTTGCCAGAGCACAGGGAAATTATGCGTCAGTGGATGCAATTGCCGCAGATGTTAAGGAAAAGCTGGGAGGAGAAACCATTGGTGTTATGTTTCCGATCCTGAGCCGTACCGGTTTGCAATCTGTCTGAAGGAATTGCAAAGGGGGCGAAAAAGGTCGTTCTGATGCTGAGCTACCCAAGCGATGAGGTTGGAAACGAGCTGGTATCCATCGATAAGCTGGATGAAGCCGGAATCAATCCGTACAGCGATGTCCTGAGTCTGGGAAACATATCGGAAGCTCTTTGGTGAAAACCGTCATGAATTTACCGGAATTGACTATGTGAGCTACTATGGTGATCTGATCCGATCCTGCGGTGCCGAGGTGGAAATCATTTTCGCCAACCATCCAAAGGAAATTCTTAAGTATACAAAAAATGTTCTAACCTGTGACATTCACACAAGAGCTAGAACAAAACGCATCCTGAAAGCAAACGGTGCCGAGCGTGTCTGCGGCCTGGATGATATTATGACGGCATCCGTTGACGGGTCCGGATACAATGAAGCCTTTGGTCTTTTGGGATCCAACAAATCTACAGAGGACATGGTGAAGCTGTTTCCGAGAAACTGCCAGCCGCTGGTACAGGATATTCAGAAGCAGGTACTGCAGGCATGCGGGAAGCATGTGGAGGTTATGGTGTACGGTGACGGTGCCTTTAAGGATCCTGTCGGGAAAATCTGGGAGCTTGCGGACCCTTGTGTTTCTCCTGCATACACCCCAGGTCTGGAGGGGACTCCGAATGAATTGAAGCTGAAATATCTGGCAGACAATGATTTTGCACAGCTGAAGGGTGAGGAGCTGCAGAAGGCAATCGAGGCGAAAATCCGTGAAAAGGAAGACAACCTGGTCGGAAACATGGCTTCTCAGGGAACAACTCCAAGACGTTTGACAGACTTGATCGGCTCTCTCTGTGATCTGACGAGCGGTTCCGGAGACAAGGGAACACCGATCGTACTCGTTCAGGGATATTTCGATAATTTCACAAACTAAAGGGTGAACAGCTGATACATAAAGCACCATTGCGCGGCAATGGTGTTTTGCTGTACACGCATTAAGGATGATAATCGAAGCAGCTGCCTGTGCTGATGACTTTATCAGAAGGGGACGTTTACGATAGATGTCATCAGCATCGTGAAGAAAATCTGAAAGAGACAGGACAGGCGTATGAAAGTCCGCAATTGTTCTGAACATCACAATAAACACAAACTTTCGATAACGGCGCAAGGTGGTGGTATGCATGATACGTGCGGATGCGTGAAGGAAGCTCTTCTTTATAATGAAATATCATAGCTTTGTACAGCTAGGAAGCAGGTACATGATTGATATTATATGGGAATGCTCAGCAGGCAGGGGTCTGCTGTTTTTAATTTATGATCATAAAAACAGTCGTTTCAGTCTGCAATTTGTATTTGATCTCATAATTGTGTAAGGCATCAATAAAGGAATGAGCGCGGTTCTATTTCTGACAGGACTGCATACCATAGGATAGAGGTGATGCTATGTCGTTTTTATCGTTTCAGGAGTTTCTCACGTATTTTTCAAAGGATATGACCATGCTTGCTCATAGCGGACAGCTGGAAGGGTATCTGAAGCAGTATGTGGATTTCTGCAGTAAGCATCATATCCAGCCCAATCTGCTTGAATTGCACAGGGAGTATGCGAACATGCATGTCTGAGTGTCGAAGCCTGCCGGTTTTTATCGGTTTGCGTATGGCGAATATCGACAGATTCATAACATAGCCAGGTGTATACTGTGCCATGAAGGAGGGATGCTTGTATGGAGAGCTATGTAGAGGTCAGTATGCTGCATAACACCGCAACCATTCTGCTGTCATTTTTAATGGCATCCTATGCCTGTGTACAACCGCTGCCGATACGGAAAATGCTGGTTTATGCACTTGCTCTCAGCATACCGGGCTGTCTGCTGTTCTTTCCCGGCTCCTGGCTGTTTCTGGTGCTGGAGGAAGTCGTCTTTTTTTTCTGGCAGTTTCGTTTCTGTGCCAAAAGCTGGATGATGATGCAGGGAATCCGCATACTCTGGTACATGACATCCTTTGCGTTTTATCAGGGTGGTTTTCATAACTTTCTCTGGTTTGTCCCGCTCCATGCGTCGGTGTACTGGCTGTGGCTGGTATATGGCGGAATGTTCCTTCTGCTCCATGTGAAATGGAAGGATATGCTGGCACGCATGAATTACCTGTACCGACTGCAGATTGAGCTTGCGGATACGACGCTGCATTTGAAGGGATGGCTGGACAGCGGAAATCTGCTGAGCTATGAAGGAATACCGGTCCTGTTTATTTCTTCCTCCTATGAGACATATTTTAAGAAACAGGACATAGAATTGGTAGTAATGAATACCGTTGACGATACCTCTGTCATACGCTGCTATGCATGCTTGGCGGCGATAGAGGGATGCCATAAGCACAGGGTGCTGGTCTGCTGCAGAAACCATGTAAGCCTTCCGCTGAACTGCGAAGTATTGCTGAACATGAATATGATGACACTGGGGTGATGATGATGAAAAAACTGCTGCAACTCATTCGCTTTTTATTTATTAAACAGGATGTCATGGAGGTCTATTACATCCAGGGAAATGATGTACTTCCCAAGCCGCTGGACAAGGAAGAGGAGCTGGCTGCACTGATTGCTCTGGAAAACGGAGATGAGGAGGCCCGCAACACACTGATTGAACATAATCTTCGCCTTGTCGTATACATCGCAAAGCGCTATGAAACCAATCCGATTTTTATGGAGGATCTGATCAGTATCGGAAGCATCGGGCTGATCAAGGCGGTCAATACCTTTAAACGGGATAAGAATATCAAGCTGGTGACCTATGCGTCACGCTGTATTGAAAATGAAATCCTGATGTTTCTGCGCAAGAAAAGCCGCCGCAAGGTGGAGGTCAGCTTTGATGAACCACTCAATATCGATTATGACGGAAATGAGCTTCTGCTCTCGGATATTCTGGGAACCGATGATGATGTCGTGACCAAGGAGTTTGAAAAAAAGGAAAACAAGCGGGAGCTGCTGGAGGCGATGTCGACGCTGAAGGAGCGGGAACGCCAGATATTGCAGATGCGCTACGGCATTCAGCATGAAGAGCTGACCCAGAAGGATATCGCCAAGCGTCTGGGAATCTCCCAGTCCTATATATCCCGTTTGGAAAAGCGCATTATCGCCAAGCTGAAGGTACAGATGAAAAACTCACAGTAAATACAACGGCTCAGCTGCAGCAACGGATTATGAAATTTGAAAAATACGAGGAACCATGCACTGAAAAAAACCTTATAAGCAGTCGGACAGACGTTTGATCCGGCTGTTTTTATCTTACTATTGTCAAGACTGTTTTCCTTCCAATTACTTACAGGAAAAGCTGCCTGCTTTTACGCATAACAAAGAAACGGCTCGGGCACACTGCTAGTACAGACACTAGGAGGCAAAGAGCATATGAGTCGTTATAAAGTAGAAATCAGCGGTATCAATACCGCACAGTTAAAGGTCTTGACAAATGCAGAAATGAAGGAGCTGTTTGTGAAGCTCCAGCAGGGCGATGAAAGTGCCAAGGAAACACTGATCAATGGAAATCTGAAGCTGGTGCTGTCCATTGTGCAGCGCTTTTCCAATCGCTGTGAAAATATGGATGATCTGTTTCAGGTTGGCTGCATCGGGCTTGTGAAGTCCATCGACAATTTTGATCTGAAGCATGAAGTGCGCTTTTCCACCTATGCGGTACCAATAGAGTAAGATAAAGGAAACGACCGGAAAAGCCTTAAAATAAGGGATTTCTGATAAAGGCATTGGATAAAAAAACAGTGCTGTCAGATGTACATTTCGATATCTTATGTTGAAATAACAGTAT